>FWWL01009321.1_pt1 | contig 11991 bp, 7 predicted proteins | sample 2228331 | NCBI WGS metagenome assembly FWWL01 (sample SAMEA103939775, study PRJEB20133) | metagenome | reverse complement strand
TTTGTCGATACTGATCTCCTCATTCGCGCGTCGTTATTTTTGGGCGCAAACACGGTTCGGTATCACGACGTGGAAAAACGTGGCGATGAAACGCCATATAAAAAGGTTGAGGAACATTGGGATACAGCCATACATGGTTTCAAGACCGCAGTGTCTTTTTTCCGTTCTTCGGGCATCCCTTTGGGCGCGTGGTTGCCCTACAGGCACTTGTTGGTGCCCCCTGCGATCGCAGCGGCAAAAGGCTACAAACTAACAAAGCAGTGGTTAGCCTGGGTGATCCTCGCGAGCATTTGGCGCCATTACTCCGGGGAAACGGAAACGAAGCTCCAGAAGGACTGCGGCCTTGCCGAGAAAGCCGACGTCGTCGGCCTTGTTGATCATGTGAAGACACGGGCCAAAAGAATTGAGTCGGCCATACCAGAAGTGGAGGATTTTACCGAGAACATCGTCAGTGAAGCCGGGGTTCACGTGGCACTATTGATTCATTTTGCACAAAAGGAAGGCCGGTCCTTCCCCGGCTCAAAGCTCATTGCCAATGCGGAGGAGCCCCTCGAAATCCAGCATCTGTTTCCGCGCGCGTTATTGGATTCATACGAGCATCGCGATAACGAGTTCGTGCCAGATCGCCTTGGTAACCTGACAATTCTCACGCGATCCGACAACGAATATTTGAGCGATACCACACCGATTACCTACTTACCAAATGTGCTCCCAGAAACAAGGCAGGTTCACCTGATCCCAGAAGACGAGAGTTTGTGGGCTGTGGAGAGATTCCCGGAGTTCTGTCGTGCCCGTGAGAAATTGATCGCAGAGACTGTGCGGAGCCTTGTTCATGCCTTGTTGGAAGGTTAGGCCCCAGAAAGACTACCCTGGGCCAGCGTTACCAAAGCGTTGACCTTGGCGGGGCGGGCTTGGTGCTTTTTCCGTACGCCAAGGTTCTCGCGATTGGCTGCAGCAAGTGAACTCGCTTGTTATGCCTGTGCACCCTCTCTCCCCTTCCCAGCCGTTTCACACACGCAGCGTTCTGTCCTTGTGGGTGAGTGAAGGAAACGCTCTCTCGCGCCAAGGGGCCCGGCGCTTAGCTGAGACGGCCGTGGGCAAGGTCCGCACGGAAACAGCGTTGCCTCCACGTCGGTGATTCCAACGTTCTATAGCAAATGGCAAAATAGCATAATCATCTGAAAGCATCATCTATCCGAGGGCAACGATGTCGGCATTGATTCTCAGTACGTGGCACTTTGGTCGGATTGCCAATGCGGCGGGATGGCCCATCTTGGAGAGTGGCGGCTCCGCCTTGGACGCCGTGGAAAGGGCGTGCGCGGCGGTTGAGGAAGACCCCGAAGTGACCAGTGTCGGCTATGGTGGCTTCCCGGATGCCTCCGGCGAGGTGACCTTAGATGCCTTGATCATGGTGGCCCCTTCTCGCTGTGGGGCGGTCGCCTGTCTGCGGGGGTTCATCCCAGCGATCTCGGTGGCCCGACGCGTCATGGAAAAGACACCACACGTCCTCCTTGTCGGCCCTAAAGCGGAAGAATTCGCCGCCCGCGAAGGCTTCCCGCGTCGTGATCTGCTCACCGAGCGGGCAAGACGTGCCTGGGAAGAATGGAAAGGCCGACAAGCCTTCCACGGACAGTCACCAGGCGCGACGGGTATCGCCTCGGTCAGCGCCGACTTCCGTGACAATCACGACACCATTGGTGTCTTGGCCCAGGACGCCGCGGGCAACCTGGCCGGAGGTTGCTCCACCAGTGGCTTGGCCTTCAAACTGCCGGGCCGGGTGGGCGACTCGCCGATCGTCGGCCACGGCCTTTACGTCGATCCCGACGTGGGTGCCGCCGTGGGAACCGGCCACGGGGAGCTAATCATGCGGGTGTGTGGGACATTTCTCATCGTGGAAGAGATGCGCCGCGGGCTTTCGCCCGATCAGGCCATCAGGACCGCCCTTGAGCGAATCACCACCGTGTGCCACCCAGCACCGAAGCAACAGGCCGCCTTCATTGCCTTGCGAAAAGACGGCATCTGGGCCGCTGGGGCTCTACGCGCCGGGTTTCAGGTCGCCATCCGCAGACACACGCAAGACGACCTCTTACCGGCCCCGATGGTCCTTCTGGGTGAGTGAGAGAATCGCCTGTTCAAGATCGGCGGTGCTGGGACGTCTGCCGCAGGACGTAGCGATAGACGTCTGCCGTGGCTCGTCCCATGCTCTCCAAGGAGAAGCACCGTCGCTGCCGCCGATAGGCCTGTTCCCGCAAGGACTGCCAACTGACCCGCCCGGAGATGACCTCCCGCATGGCCTGCGTCAAAGCCGCGACGGAACCGGGGGTTACGCAGAGGCCCTCCTGGCCGTCGCGGATGACCTCGGGCACGCCCTCCACCCGGCTTGCTACCACGGGGACGCCCAGGGCCATGGCCTCGAGGACGACCATCGGCAGGCCCTCGCCAAAGAGGCTGGGGAGGACAAATAGGTCCATCTTTGCCAAAAGGGCATCCACCTGCGGTGTAAAGCCCACCCAGGAGACGACGTCTTCCAACCCAAGGCGAGCCGTCAGGTTCTTGACGCGGTACTCGTACTTGCGGGTTTCGAACGGACCGACGGCCAAGAGCCGCACCGAGATGTTCTCACGGCGAAGCTGTTGCAACGATCGCAAGAGGATTTCGATCCCTTTCCGTGGGCGGAAGAGGGCCACCGTTCCGATCGTCCACGTTCCACCGGGATGCGCTCGCTTGGGAAGCGTTGGCCAACTCGGCACACCGTTGTGGACGACGCTTATCTTGTCCGCCGAGATACCCCACCGCTTCCAATACCGTTTGAGGCTCTCCGCGACGGCAATGATGTGGTCGGCCTGGCGCACTGCCCACCATTCCATCATCGCAACCAAGAAGTTCTTTACCCAGTTGGATGAATCGCGGAGCGTGGGACTGTGGGCGTGGTAGAGCCAAGGCACATGACACTTTCGCGCAGCGATCGCCGTCACGATGGCGGACCGCGGCGTATGAGCATGGAGAAGAACTGCCGAGGTCCTTTCCGCCAAAGCGGCAATCTGCGAAGCAACGGTAACATCCCAACGGTGACGCATGGGAAGGTTTTCCACCGGAGCCCGCTGGGCCCGACGAGACTTGGCAAATCGCCCTGGCTTCAGGCAAACAAAGTGAACATCAAAACCGTACCGGGGCAAAGTGAGGGCCAGGCCGTCTTGGACCCGCTCGGCCCCGGAATAGTGCTCCCCGTTGATGACGTGGATCACCCGGGCCGTGGTCGTTCGTGGTTCCTCGGGGCAAATGGGCACCACCACCGGGTCGGCAATCGGCGAAACCGTGAAGAGGTTACCGGGATCGGTCTCAACTGGCGGGAAACAGGTGGGGGACGAAATCACGTCACTCATTGCGGTGGGGTCCTTCTTGGAAAAGGACGAACCGATCAGTAAGCATTCTGACCTTTCAAGACGACCCAAAACGTTTGCAGAAGAATCTTGATATCCATCCACAACGACCATTCGCGGATGTAGCGGAGGTCCCACTCCACCCGCTTGGCCATCTTATCGACCGTTTCCGTCTCGCCACGGTAACCGTGCACCTGGGCAAGGCCCGTCATACCGGGTCTGACTTTATGCCGCAGCATGTATCCCTGGATCAGGCGGCGGTATTCCTCGTTGTGGGCTGTGGCGTGAGGCCTCGGTCCCACAAGCGACATATCACCCTTGAGCACGTTGAACAATTGGGGCAGCTCATCCAGCGACGTACGACGGAGAAAGGCACCGATCGGCGTGACCCGCGGATCGTGCTGGCGGGCCTGCGTGACGTGATCACCATCTTCGCAGACGGTCATGGTACGGAACTTCCACACGCGGATTTCCCGCCCATCTAGCCCATAACGCCGCTGACGGAAAAACACGGGCCCCGGCGACGTCAACTTGATGGCGATGGCGATCGCCACCATAAGGGGCGAAAGCAACACCAGGAAAACGCTGGCCAAGACTACATCCATGGCTCGCTTGACAAACCCATCAATCCCGTAGAACGGGTTCTCATAGACGCTGACGACGGGAAGACCCCCGATGTTGGTCCAGCGGGAATGGAGCAATTGAAAGACAAAGAAATCGGGCACGATATAGACGGAGGCCGTCGTGTCGGATAGTTGGGCCAAAATCTTGCGAATGCGATCTTCTGCCCGCATGGGAAAGGTGATGTAGATCATATCGACGCGTCGCTGCCGGGCATGTTCAACGAGCTCCTCGATGTTGCCCAGCTTCGCGCCGATCTCCTCAGGGACGGGGCCGGTCCGCGATTCCGGTCGGTCATCGTAGAAACCATAGAGCTTTAAGCCCAAGTCGGGTGAGTTCTCCAGCGATTCGACCAGGCGAAAGGCCAACTCGTTGATGCCCACGACCGCATAGTAATGGGTGTTGTACCCAGTCGCACGAAGTTTGTTGAGAACCCATCGGACGGCACTCCGCGCCAAGAGGAGAAACGCGAACGTCAAGCCCGCCCAACCGAACATGGTTTCGCGGGAAATGATGCGCCAACCATCGACGAAGTATCCCAAGGTGAGGATCGCCGGCAAGGTGAAAAACCATGTGACGGCGGCGCAAAGTAGTTCCCTTTCCAGCGAGATACCCCGCCAATTTCGATATAGCCCGGTGACTTCGGCCACCACATGAAACATGATGACCGCCACCAAAGCGGCAAGGAGGTCTTCTTGCCGAAAGCCCCCCAGGGCGAGCCGAGCGGACCACAAGGCCGCTACGATGACGGCCCCGTCGAGGACGTGATAAAACAACTCTCGCACCGACCAGTACTGGTGAATCACCCGCTGTGAGGTACTCATCACCGTCGCCTTTGACACTGAGACCGTCTGACCGATGGTCGCATGTCTTGGAAGGAAACCCTTTGCCTTCTTGAGCCCTACATTGCCTGGGCCAAGAGAATATAGCTCACTTCTGGGTGACACAATGTCCGACAGGCATGCTCGTTGGGTTGCGCGCGAAACCAGATGAGGGGAAAACTTGTTCCGAACGAAAGCACCCAGGAGTCACCCCATGGCAGAAGATTGCCGGCCTTGTTCCCGGCGTGCGATGGGCCAATGCCAGTGGGTTGTGGGGATTGTATCAACTGTAACGACCCAAACCCGTTCGCCCGAACGCCATAACGTGGCGATTTTTGGCCACGAGTCCCGGTCCTGCTCGTCCGGCCAACCTAGACTTTGTTAAGTAAGAACTCCGTGCGGAGGCCGAGGGTATCCGCTAAGTTGGGCAAAGAATCTCGGTCGGCAAACGATTGCCACGCCGATCGTGAACAAATCAACCTCGGGAGGGCCAGAACATGGACTCACAAAAGCCAACCATCCTGGTTGTTGACGACTGTGAGGTCAACAGGGAAATCCTGTTGGAGCTCCTTTCAGATGAATATCGTGTTCTGGCCGTGCCCAGCGGTGAGCAGGCCTTGCGCGTCTTGGTCCAGGAGGCACCCGATGTTGTCCTCTTGGACATCATGATGCCCGGCCTGGACGGTTATGAGACGTGCCGCCGGATCAAAGCCGGGCCGATGGGAGACTTCACTCAGGTGATTCTTGTCAGCGGCAAGAGCTCGACCCAAGAACGCTTGCAGGGTTACGCAGTCGGCGCCGATGATTACATCGTCAAGCCGTTCGACCACGACGAGCTGCTGGCCAAGCTCCGCATCCATGTGCGGATGAGAAAGATGGTACAGCGGATTTGGGAACTGAATTCGCAACTTCAGCAGTTTAATCACCAGCTCGAGGAACTTGTCGCCCAGAGAACCGCCGAGGTCCTCGAAACCCGCGACCTACTGATTTTTTCCCTGGCGAAACTCGCCGAATCTCGCGATCCCGAAACCGGTGAACACCTCGAGCGGATGCGTTGGTATTCCCGGCTGATTGCAGAGGAGTACGTGGCCACACACGGTAAGAGCGATAATCTTCCGGAAGATTTCCCGGACCAAATCTTTCGTTCTGCTCCGCTTCACGACATCGGAAAGGTCGGGATTCCCGATGCCATCCTGTTGAAACCCGGGCGACTTTCTCCCGAAGAATTCGAGGTCATGAAACGGCACACCATCATCGGCTACGAGGCCTTAACTGCTGTCAGCAAACAATCCCATGGAGGGTGCTTCCTGGAACTTGCTGCCCAGATTGCTCGTTCTCATCACGAACATTACAACGGGCGAGGTTACCCGGATGGATTGGCGGGAGACGCGATCCCACTAGGCGCCCGCATTGTCACCGTCGCCGACGTGTTCGACGCCCTGACCTCGCCTCGGGTGTACAAGAAGGCTTGGCCCCCCGATAAAGCACGGGCAGTCATCGAGCATGAGGCCGGACAACAATTCGATCCCGAGGTGGTGACGGCCTTCCTGCGTCGCTGGCAAGCCGTTGAAGAGTTCGGCGCCCCGTATTGGAACTCGTTCCTCACCCAAGATATCCCGGCCCCACCCCCTGTCGATATGGCCGTTCCAGTCTGTGCAGCATCTCCTGTGGCGAGTATCCCTTAGCAGTCATACTTCCGCCCGCACCCACGGCAATGAACCACTACCAACCGTCACCGCCTGGTGGTCTGTTTTTCGTCCGACTTGGCCGCCACGGTGGGTTGTCCTTGCGACGGCTTTGACCCACCGCTCGAGACTTCTTGAGCTTTTGAAGATTGGCATTCCGGACAGTCAACGCTTCCACCACCAGAACTTGAAGAGGGACTAACGACGACCCGAGGACCAACGGCCGGCATACCCGTCCAATTACCATAGTCATCGCAGGACTCGCATCCGGCAATGTCACCACCCCAGTCGCCCCAGTAGCGAGGACCACAATCACCACAGGAGTAACCCCGCCCAATGCCAAGCAGTCGCCAGAGCCAACTCAACGGCCCGGGGTGATATTGGACTACACCGGGTTCCTCGCCATACACAGCACCAGGGCCCGCGTAATGATGGTGGAGCCCGCAACCTAGCCGATGACACGGCGCACAACACCCGCCGACAAGCATCAAGCTAACCACAACCACCCCGGCGATCCACAAGCGCATGGTCGGTACCTCACGCCATCCCTAAGACAAAACAGTATCCTATGCCAAGTCGCGCGATAACAAGAAAACCATCCACTGGGCAGCATCCCGGTCAACACGAATCGCACTTTCTTCCCAAACTGTTATCGGTTACCTTTTCAAAAAACTCCGGAAAATCGGTACATCTTGCGGAATCGGAAAAGATAATGGGAGACGACACCCCGCCGCGAGACTAATCGCCAAATTTCTCCACCTGATAGGTGAAGATTCGCGTTCCAGGTTGGCGCCAGGCGTCGGCAGGCAGGCCCGCCTTTTGACACAACCGCCCAAGGAACTCGACGGGGTCTGGTAGGTCTTCCCACACTTGGGGGAGAAAAGTCGCCCGGGCACCGAACTTCTCCAAAATCACGCCATCAATCCCCGGTCGGAGTTTTCGCACGATTTCCTCTGGAGAACGGGCCTCTAGCGGGCGTTTCTCCGATAAGACGCTAATCTCCACCGTCAGGTCGTTCAACTCCCAGTCCTCCAGAGGAGGAAAACGCGGATCACGGGCGGCGTTGCGGGCGTTTTCCATCACCGCCAGATAAAGCGGCTGCTCCGCCGTCAACGTCCCAATACAGCCACGCAGGGCCCCCCGCCGCCGTAACGTCACAAAGCAGGCCCAGGGTTCCCGCAAGCGTGGTGGGACCGTCTCCGGGTCCACTTCCGGCAAGCGTCGATCGATGACGTAGCGGCGGAGGGTCTTCCAGGCTAAATTCAGCAGGTATTCCTGTTCCTCGGGCGTCAGATGGGGTAAATAGGCTTCGCCCGGGGTTTTTGCCTCTCCGGCAGTCGAAGCCGTACCACTCGCCGCCGCGTTGGCTTTTTCCGCTTGGCTTCCCTCGTTTCGCGCGGCCACAGGACGTTCGCAAAAAGCGACGGCCCCATAACCCACCACGGCCGAGCGATCGCCCGATGTGTCGCCGCTATTCCGATAGTCAAGCAGAATCGGTTCCCATTGGAAATGCCGCGCCAACCGCAGCAACACGAGAATGCCCGTCTGACCACATGGACACAACTCCGGCTCGTAGCGGAGACCCTCGAGGTAATCGACATCCATCTGGATGATCGCCTGCAGGGTCCGCTGATCAACGGCACACGCCCGACGGTACGGCTGGTAATGTGAGAGGTCCGAGCTGACTACGATCAAGGTCCGGTCGTCGAGAATGCTCGCCAGGGCCTCGGCGGCCTGGTTGACGTTCACCCGCCCAAACACGATTGGGACGATCTCAAAGTTTTTCAAGACGACCTGCAAGAAGGGTAGTTGCACTTCGAGAGAGTGCTCGAATGTATGCGGTGTGCCGGCCGAGGTCCCCGTGGCCGTCCATCCCCGCGGGGCCTGCACTATGGCCGGGGGATCGAACGCATACGGTTCCTTCTGGGCTAAAATCCTGGCCTTGTTTCCGATGGCCACCTCGCCCAACGGCGTCGCAAAGGCATCCACGTCCGGCAAGGCACCGCCCTCAAAATGGGCATAGTGCGATGGACCGAGGAGGATGACCGTGTCATAATCCCGACCAACAAGCTGTTTATACGCCACACCGGCGATCGGACCGGAATAGCGGTACCCCGCATGGGGCGCAATGATGGCGCGGATCGCGCGGTCCGGTCCACAGATGACCGGTGCCTCGGCCAGGAATTGGTCAACCATTTGCCTGAGCCGGTCCGGTTGGGCGGGATAAAAGGTCCCCGCCACAGCCGGCGGCCGGATTCGATCCGAAAGTCGAGCGTTCACGGCATGGACACCTGAGACCCTGAGAAGCTTCTGTGAGGTCGTTTTCACCCCGTCCATTCTACGCCAATCGCGGGGGAATACAAACAACCCACATCAAAACCATTGGATGGAGCGAAGCTTGGGCCGCAATGGCCCACAGCATACACGCCCTAGGAAAGGCCCAGGGTTACCCTGGGGCTTACCTACTTTCTCGAAGCAATGGGGCACGCTTCCAACATGTGAACAGCACGGCAACCAGCTGCAAATATGCGTTTGATGGGGCAAAATCCATAGTCTGCCTTGGAGGGCCACGCGCTGTCGTGGCCACAATTCTGGAGGGCCACGCGCTGTCGTGGCCGTGAACCAGGATGGATCATCCATCGGCACCTCGGCGGACGCGACGGCGGGCGTCCCGCCCATTTTGATGTTGTCCCATTACCCATCTTGGAGCGGTCGCCGCTGTGCCGACCATGTCAAACCGCAAAAAACCTGGTAAACTCCAGAGGCTTACCGTATTGCCCGCGAGGGTGCGGAACCCACAGGGCTTCTTCTCCATAGCTACAGCGGCCTATCAAAATGGCAAGCGCATTCGGCTGAAAGACGATGCGAGCAAATGGCGGGCCAACTCACAGAGACCCGAAACACCCCATTTCCCCAGAAAATCCCCCATCTTCGCTCGTCAAACAGCATGGAACAAGGTATGATGAATGCAAGTACACTGGGTGGAAGGATGGTTGATTCACCTCACCCAAAAGGGCTGTCGCGCCGTGGATACTGGAGCCGCCCAGATTCTCTTACCCGGAGTCGTTTTCCTACCCGGTCAGGGTCTCGATCGGTCCAACGACTGCATCGAGCCGGGGTCGTTTATTGCGGGCGAGGAAAACTGGGTAGCCCTTGCGGCCGTCCAAAGGATGATCGAGCCCCACCCACCCGGTTGCTTCACCCTTTTCGGTCCGACGGGGACGGGCAAGTCACATTTGTTGGCTCTTCTTTGCCGCCTTTGGAAAGAAACCTCGCCCCACTGCTCCATCCTCTCATCAACCGCAGCCGAGTTTGGTCAGGCCTTCGCCGAGGCCCTCGTTTCCCGCAAGGTACGTCAGTTCCGCCATCGATGGGAACAAGCCGACTTCATCGTCCTCGACGACCTTCAGTTCCTGGGCGAATACCCGGCCGCCCAAGATGAGTTCGTCGCCATCTTGCGGGCAGCGGAACGCGGAACGCTTTGTGTGGCCGTGGCCTGTCGCATCCCGCCTTGGCACTGCGAGGACTTAGACCCCCGCATTGGGGCCATCCTCCAGGGTGGACTTACTGCCCGGCTCCAGCCCCCCGGCGAGGACGCCCGCCGCGCGATTCTGCAGACAGCCTTCCGGCAAAAAGGCATCACCGTGACCGATGCCGCACTCCGACTCTTTGCCGAAGAGCTAACCGGGTCGGCACGACAGCTCCTTGGATTCGCCTTGAAATTACGACAGGCCGCTGGCCGGGGACCAGTGGATTATTCCGCCGCGCGGGCATTCCTGCGGCAATACTCCCCTCGCCCGACAACGTCCATCGACCGCATCGCCAAGGTCACCGCCCGTTACTTTGGGATTCGCCTAAAGGACCTCCGCGGGCCAGGTCGATCTCGTGCCGAGGTCCTCGCCCGCAATGTGGCCATGTACTTGGCCCAACGGCTGACCGGTGCCAGTCTCCAGCAAATCGGCCAATACTTTGGGGGGAGGGACCACACCACGGTGGGCTACGGCTGCCGGAAAATCGAGGCCTTAAGCCAATCTGACCCCGCCATGCAGCAGGCCATCTTCATGATTGAAGAACGGCTCATTCCGGGGGAACCGCAGACCTTTTCCTCCACAACAGAAGATGCTTCTTCCCACGGTCGCCGCTGACCAACACCCACTAACACCCGGTGTCAATAGGCAACCACATTATTGACACCATTAACACAGCACGCGAGACAACCTCAAAACCATCAACACAAACGACGGCGCGTTAACCCTCCCTCAACAACCCGGCAACAAGTTATCCCCAGCCACCAAATCATCCTAAGTGGCTTTTACATAAAAACTTCCGCCGCGTGACACCCCCAAAGTAACACCTGCTGCCGTAGTACCTATAAAAATCACGTCAGGTAAAACTTCCTTATGGTTTGTTGGGCATGGGCACGCCGGTTAGGCCAATGGACCCGTATCTACCCTCAAGAGATATCGACTGAACAAGATACGGTTTTTAGATGATTTGGGAATTTCTGAGAACTTTGGTAAGAGCATGGTGAATCTACCATCCGTCTGCTGGTAAATCAGGGAAGTTAAGTGGAAGTGGGCTATTGGCCTCACGGCAGGGAGCGAATCATGGAAAGGAGGAACTCGGCCAGTCGGTCGCTGGCGCGGAGGGCCAGTTCGTTGAGCTGCCAAAGGTCTTTGATGCTGCTCGGCCGGTTCCACACGGCCCCGGCGACGGCCCCGAGCTTTTCGGTCCACTTGCGGGGCTTCATCAGGTAGGAAACTTCCGGTGGAAGTTGATCATCGATGCCGTCGGTAACGATCTTCACGACCCACATGGGGACCCGGTACCGTCGGCAAACATCTGCCACCGCGAAGCTCTCGAGATCGGCGGCAAGGGCCTGGTGCTTTTCCGCCAGGTTGCGGCGCTCTTGGGGATGGCGGACAAGTTCCGGCAGGGAAAGCAGGGGACCAACGTGAAGGCGCTTGGTTTGCTCGGGGTCGGTATCCAAGGTCAGACCGACCTGAAGCGCCCGACCGGCTGGCTCGATAATCCGGTTGGGAACCACCAGGTCCATCGGCCGGACGTTTTCGTTGAGCGACCCGGCGAAACCGGCCGCCACAATCCACCGCGGACGATGGCCGAGGATCAAGGCCTCCGTCCCGACGTGGGCCGACTTCGCCCCGGGTCCCGTCACGATGAGGGCCACATTCTTTTGCCCGGCACGGCCGACGACCACCTGACCGGCCTCGCCGCGTATCCACACTTTGTCTTCGAGCCGGTCTTCCAGACCCCCACTCTCCGATGCCAGGGCGAAGACCACGCCGACGTCAATCGCCTGCGGGGGACTCTCATCGGCCGGCTGGGTGGCCTCGTGAGCCATTTCCTCGACGCGGGCTTGGAAGGCCTCCGCCGCGGTCTGCTGTGCCCATTGTCGAAGGATCGATCGCCACATCACACTCACCTGTCTCAAGGACTATGATGGTTTTAGCGATGGTACTCCCA
>FWWL01007337.1_pt1 | contig 11994 bp, 10 predicted proteins | sample 2228331 | NCBI WGS metagenome assembly FWWL01 (sample SAMEA103939775, study PRJEB20133) | metagenome | reverse complement strand
CAGACGGCGCCGGTACGACGCCGGGCATGTTGGGATTCATGTTCTGGGCGGCGGAGTATCCTTCGGCGCGTAGGAATTATGTCGGCACGGTGCCACCCAATACCTGCGAAGGAGGAATGGGAGTAGCCGCAACCGTGTTCAACATTCCTATTCCCATGCCGCCGCTTCGCCAGGAGTAATCTCCATCGCATTCCAGAAAGCGCGGGCTTCTGGTCGTAAACAAGTTATCCACTGATACACCTGTCCGCCGGGTACAATTGCCTGGCGGACACTTTTCTGTACAGGCAAAGGGAGTGATACAATTCTGGCCTGTCCTATCTTGTATTGCCAGGAGTTGCTATGTCTGTTCTCTGCCTTGATGTACGCTTTCTGGGTCAACCCCAATCCATCGCGGCTTATGCCATTCCCTACACTGGGGGCCTGGTGCTGGTGGATTGCGGCGCGGCCTCGACGCTGACTGGACTACGCCTGGCCCTGGAGGAGCAGGGTTTCACTCTGGAGGCAGTTACCCATGTCCTGCTCACACACATCCATCTCGATCATGCAGGCGCGGCGGGTCTTCTGGCGCAACAGGGCGCGCGCATCTATGTCCACCCACTTGGTGCGCCGCATTTGGCCAATCCGGAGAAGTTGTTGAACAGTGCGCGACGCTTGTATGGGGAAAGGCTGGAGTCGCTGTGGGGCGAGTTCCGGCCCGTGCCCGATTCCCATTTGATCACTGTGCAGGATGAGGAAACGCTGACCATTGGTGATCTGCGCGTTCGCGCCCTGCATACGCCCGGACATGCCGAACACCATATCGCGTACCTCTTTGAAGACATCTGCTTTGCCGGCGACCTGGGCGGGGTGCGGCGGCCCGGTCCGTTGTACCTGCGTCCGCCGTTCGTCCCGCCCGAGACGCACCTGGAGAAATGGCGGGCAAGCGTCCGGCGGCTACAGGCGACCGGTGCGCGGCGCGTGGCCGTTTCCCATTTTGGCCTCTATCCCGACGCACCGGCCCACTGGAACCTCCTGTTGTGGTTGCTGGATGAGGTCGAGCAATGGGTAAAAGCCAATATGTCCGAGGAACTGCCCGTAGACGCTCTGGCGGAGCGTTATACCGCCTGGCTGAGGGAGCAAGGACGGGGCCTGGGCATTGCGGAAACCGTGCTGGACGAATACGATCACGCCGATCCCGCCTGGATGAACATTCTTGGCTTACAACGGTATTGGCGGAAAGTCTTACAGGGGATGTGATGTTTTTCACATGGTAGTTGGCTTGTTACTCACTTGACGGAAAATGAATTCGCGTAGATACTTGAGTTTGTCATACAAGGAGTCGAACGATGCGTCATTTCCTTGCGATTGCCGATTACTCACCAGAAGAGATTCAGGAACTCCTGGACCTGGCTATCGCCATGAAACAGGAGTATTTTGCCGGCGGCAATCCCCCCTTGCTCAAGGGCAAGGTGCTGGGGATGATTTTTCAGAAACCCAGTTTGCGGACGCGTGTCTCGTTCGATATGGCCATGCGTCATCTGGGAGGTGACGCGCTTTATCTTTCCCCGCAAGAGGTGGGGTTGGGTCAACGGGAAGCGATCTCGGATGTTGCCCGTGTCCTATCGGGATATGTTCACATCCTGATGGCGCGGGTGTTCGCGCACGAGCATATTCTAGAACTGGCACGCTGGTCTTCCGTGCCGGTGATCAACGGGCTGAGTGACTACAACCATCCCTGCCAGGCACTGGCAGACGCATTGACGATTCAAGAGCGCTTTGGGCGCGCGCCAGGCCTGAACGTGACTTTTGTGGGCGATGGCAACAACGTGGCCGTTTCGCTCATGCATATTTGCGCCAAACTTGGCTGGAATTTCACAATCGCCTGTCCGCCAGGGTACGATCTGAATCCTACGGCTGTGGAGATGGCGCGCGAGTTCGCGGCAGCTTCGGGCAGTCAGTTGCGTTTCCTACGCGATCCCCACGAGGCTGTGCGTGGCGCGCAGGTCATTTACACCGATACCTGGGTCAGCATGGGTCAAGAGGAAGAGGCGGCCCGGCGGCAAGCCGTGTTCCCGCCTTACCAGGTTAATGCCCGCCTGGTGGCTGAGGCGGATAAGGATGTCATTGTCATGCACTGTTTACCGGCCCACCGCAATCAGGAATTGACGGATGAGGTCGCCGATGGTCCGCATTCGGTCATTTTCCCGCAGGCACACAATCGTCTCCATGCTCAGAAAGCAATCCTTGTCCGCCTACTGGGTGTCCGATAAGAGATGATTGTGTTGCGGGGAGACCGTCTCTGCAGAATTGCGAAGAGGTGATGCTGGTTATGCAGAGACGGTTTTCTTTGCTCCATGACAGGTGAGAGGCAAGATGCGAACACAGGATTACATGGCTCTGGAAGCGCAATATGGCGCTCGGAATTATCGTCCCCTGGATGTCGTCCTGACGCGCGGCGAGGGGGTATGGGTATATGATGTGGAAGGGCGCAAGTATCTCGATTGTTTAAGCGCTTACTCTGCTCTCAATCAGGGACACGTCCACCCCAGGATTCTAGCGGCCTTGCAGGAACAAGCAGCGCGACTGACGCTCACTTCACGCGCATTCTATAACGATCAACTCCCTTTGTTCTACAAGGAACTCTCCGAACTGACAGGGTACGAGCGTTCGTTACCGATGAACAGCGGAGCGGAGGCGGTCGAGACGGCCCTAAAACTGGCGCGCAAGTGGGGCTATGTGGTCAAGGGCGTGCCTCGCTACCAGGCCGAAATCATCGTCTGCGCGGGGAATTTCCACGGGCGAACGATCACGGCGGTTTCGTTCTCCACCGAACCGCTTTACCGCCAGGAATTCGGGCCGTTCACACCAGGTTTTGTGGTCGTGCCCTTTGGGGATGCCGAAGCGCTGGAGCGTGCCATCACGCCGAACACCGTCGCGTTTCTGGTCGAACCGATTCAAGGCGAAGGTGGTGTAATTGTTCCCCCGGCAGGGTATCTGCGCGCTGCGGCGGATATTTGTCGGAAACATCGGGTCTTGTTCATTGCCGACGAGATTCAAACTGGGCTGGGGCGGACAGGGAAACTGTTTGCTTGTCAACATGAGGACGTGCGCCCCGACATCACCGTGATCGGCAAAGCCTTGAGTGGTGGCTTTTACCCAATCTCGGCGGTACTGGCGGATTCGGCACTCATGGATTTGTTCGTTCCAGGGGAGCACGGCTCTACCTTTGGCGGGAATCCGTTGGCCGCGGCCGTGGCACGGGCGGCCTTGCGCGTCATCGTGGAGGAGAATCTGCCACAGCGCGCAGCAACGATGGGAGAGTATTTCCTGGAACACCTGGCAGAGATTCCCAGCCCCCATGTCAAAGAAGTGCGTGGCAAAGGTTTGTTGCTGGGTGTAGAATTGAAGGAAGAAGCTGGTCCAGCCCGAGCCTTTTGCGACAAGTTACGGGAGGAGGGTATCCTCGTTAAAGATACCCACGAGCATGTGATTCGTTTCGCGCCGCCGCTGATTATCGAACGCGAAACGATAGACTGGGCCTTGCCGCGCATCCGCCGCGTTCTCTTGAATACAACGTCGCCGTCGTAGGGAGAAATGATTTTCCTGAATCGGCGTCGTGAAATAGTTTACCGGTTTGGAGGATGATATGAACATAGGTATTCCCAAGGAGCACAGGCCGAATGAATTCCGCGTAGGTCTCTCGCCTGCTGGTGTGGAATTGCTCTGCCAGCATGGTCACACGGTGTATGTAGAGCATGAGGCTGGTCTGGGGGCTGGTTTTACGGATCAGGAGTACGAACGGGCCGGCGCGCAGATTGTCTACGCGGCGGCGGAAGTTTTCATGCGCTCGAATCTGATCCTGAAAGTCAGCCGCCCGACGCAAGAGGAAGTAGAAATGATGCCTTCCGGCACAGCCGTGGCCGGCTTGTTACATCTGGCAGCCGCGCCCCGCGAACGCGTGGAAACGCTCTTGAAGCGTAAGATTACCACGATTGCTTACGAACAGGTGCGCGAAACGGATGATTCTCTGCCTGTCTTGCGGCCGTTTAGCCAGATTTGCGGCGCGATGACGGCAACCATTGCGGCTCGTCTCCTGCAATCGGATCAGGGGGGCAAAGGGACGTTGTTGGGCGGGATTCCTGGAGTTCCGCCGGCCGAGGTGGTGATCATCGGCGCGGGGGTGGCGGGAACTTGTGCCCTGCGTACCTTCAGTGGTTTAGGAGCACATGTCACAGTGCTTGACATGAATCTGAAAGCATTACAACGAGTGGCAGAACGGACTCCCACGCCGGTCACGATGATTGCCACGCGACGCAACATCGAACGTGCCTGTGCCTATGCCGATGTGCTGGTCACCGCCGTACTTGTGCCGGGCGAACGAGCGCCGATCGTCGTTCCTGGCGAGGTGGTCCAGAAGATGAGAAAGCGCTCGGTCATCATTGACCTGAGCATCGATCAAGGTGGGGCTGTGGAGACATCGCGCCCGACTACCCACCAGCAACCAACCTATGAACAGGAAGGGATTATCCATTATTGCGTCCCCAATATTCCCAGCGTGGTGGCACGTGCCGCGACGCACGCCTTCGTCAACGCGGCCATGGAGTATATCCTGACGCTCGCGGATAAGGGGATCGAACAGGCTATTGCGGAAAATATCGCGCTGTCTAGAGCCGTGTGCACCCATGATGGACAGTTGCGTAATCTTACCCTGCTGAGCGGAGGCACTCATGGATTGGAATAATCTCTATCGTTCGCGCATCACAACAGCCGAGGAGGCCGTGCGCGCGATCAAATCAGGTGATCGGGTTTTCATGACCGGTAATGTTTCGGTGCCCCAGAAATTGCTGGCGGCGCTGGTGGAGTATGCTCCCGAACTCCATGATGTAGAAATCTGTCAGGCACTATCGGTGGGGCCGGCGGACTATGTCCGTCCGGGCATGGAGAAACACATCCGGGTCAACTCGATGTTCATCAGCGCCAATGTGCGCCAGGCGATCTGGGAAGGCCGCGCCGATTTCACACCGGTGCTACTCTCCGAGTTTCCATTGCTTTTCAAGAACAAGGTCTTACCGGTAGATGTGGCGTTAGTGCACGTCTCACCGCCCGATGAACACGGCTTTTGTTCCTTTGGCGTCGAGGTGGGGTTAACGAAATCCCCGGCCGAATCGGCGAAGATCATCATTGCCGAGGTCAACGAGCAGATGCCGCGCACCCTGGGCGATTCCTTCATCCACGTCAGCCGCCTGGATTACATTGTGCCCGTGGATTATCCCCTGCCCGATGTGGTAATGAATGAGGGCAAAGACGACGAAGTGGTCCAAAAGATTGCGGCCTATGCGGCTGATTTGATTCCGGATGGCGCGACCATGCAAATGGGCATCGGGGCGATTCCTGATGCTATTTTGGGCTTCCTGGACAACAAGAAGGATTTGGGAATCCACACGGAACTCTTCTCGGATGGGGTCGTGCGTCTGGTGGAAGCAGGAGTGATTACCAATGCCCGCAAGACCCTGCATCCAGGCAAGATTGTGGTTGGCTTCCTGATCGGTACGCAGAAACTGTATCGCTGGGTACACAACAATCCATTATGTGAATTTCACCCGACGGAGTATATCAACGATCCCTTCGTCATTGCTCAGAATGAGCGCATGGTGGCCATCAATTCGGCGATCGAGGTGGATTTGACCGGTCAGGTCTGCGCGGATAGCATTGGACCCAAGTTCTTCAGCGGCGTTGGCGGTCAACTGGACTTCGTCTATGGGGCCTCGCGCTCGAAAGGCGGCAAGCCGATCATCGCCATGCCCAGCACGACGATGGGCAAAGATGGCAAACTCATCAGCAAGATCGTGGCCACGCTGAAACCGGGCGCTGGTGTGGTGACAACACGCAATCATGTCCACTACGTCATTACCGAGTATGGCGTGGCAGACCTGTACGGTAAGTCCATTCGTCAGCGCGCGCAGGCGCTCATCAACATTGCTCATCCAGAATTTCGCGATGAATTGCGAAGGCAAGCCAAAGAACTGAACTGGATTTAACCTCCATGGAACGCCGGGCAAAGATCATTGCCACCATTGGTCCGGCCAGCCAGGAGGAAGCCATGCTGGAACAGATGATCCTGGCTGGGATGGATGTGGCGCGCCTGAACTTCTCCCATGGGGAACATGCGACTCATGCGGCCTGGGCGGCGCGTTTACGGGCACTCGCGCGTCGCCTGGGCCGTCCCCTGGCCATTTTGCAGGATTTGCAGGGCCCCAAGATCCGAGTCGGACGGTTGCCCCAGCCCCTGACGTTAACCGCCGGCCAGGAGGTATGGCTTTATCCGCAGGAAAAAGGAATACCGGAATCACCAGACTCGCTGGTCTCCATTCCGGTGGACTTCCCGGAGTTGTTCGCGGCGGTACGGCCAAGGGACCGTATTCTGCTTGATGATGGACGATTGGAATTGCGCGTGGAAAGCCTGGCGGAAGATGGCCTGCACGCCCAGGTGGTGACGGGCGGTATACTGTCTTCTCATAAGGGCATTAACTTGCCCGGTGTCCCGCTCGATATTCCTGCGTTCACCGAAAAAGACGCTCTCGATCTGGCCTTTGGCCTTTCCCTTGAGGTGGAGGCAGTGGCTGTGTCCTTTGTCCGTCGCGCGGAGGATGTCATCCAGGTACGGCAGGCAATTGCGACTCATGCGCCAGCGCATCGTCCATTAGTGATTGCCAAACTCGAGCGGCCGGAGGCGCTGGAACACCTGGACGCGATCCTGGAAGCCGCCGATGGGGTCATGGTGGCGCGCGGCGACCTGGGCGTCGAGATGGCGCCGGAAGATGTGCCCGGCGTGCAGAAACGCATCGTGCGCGCGGCAAACTGCAAGGGCAAACTGGTGATTACAGCCACCCAGATGCTCGAGTCTATGATCCATAACCCCCTGCCCACGCGCGCCGAGGCCTCCGATGTGGCAAACGCGATTTTCGATGGAACCGATGCGGTCATGCTCTCGGGCGAGACGGCTGTGGGAAAATATCCCCTGCAGGCGCTCCAGATGATGGATCGGATTGTCCGGCAGGCAGAGGCAAATTTCCGTGAGTGGGGTCGGAAAGGGCAATGGGAGGTGGACCGCTGGGATGACGCTTTAGCCGTGACGCGCGCGGCCTGTGACCTAGCGGAGGACCGGGATGTGACTGCCGTGGCTGTCTTCACGCGCGGCGGACGTTCCGCCTGGTTAATGGCACGAGCGCGCCCACGGGTCCCAATCCTGGCTTTCACTTCGGAAGACTTCGTTTACCGCCAGCTGGCCCTTGCCTGGGGGGTGGAGGCGCACATGGTACCCTTTGTCAACACCGTGGACGAAATGGTCGGCTGTATTGAAACGGCCTTGCGCGCCAGCGGGCGCGTACAGGCAGGGCAGCAGGTCGTCCTGGTTTGTGGGTATCCGGTCGGAGAATTGAGGCCTCCCAATATGGCACTCTTGCACACGGTGCACGGCGAGGCATAAGGTCTGGTCACTCCTGGGGTTGTCCACTGACTGGCGGCGGCCAGGGAATTTCCACCGGCCGGGTGTACCCATGTTTCTCGACCGTGTACAACCAGCCCTTGGAGGGAGCAGAGCAACCCGGCTCGTCGATCACAGTATAGGTCGTGTGATACTGATCCGGCAGCGAAGCCGTCCACCACAAGTAAGCCCCATTCTGGCAGACCCAGGCCTCGATAAAATAGCCGCGATCGTCGTCCTCCGTCATCCAAACCTTGTTCCAGGTGATCGTTACTTCGTTCCCCTGGCGGACGGCACGTACGCCATCGGGCGGCCCATAGAGAACACTGGGGCCAGGTAGCCGCACCTCCTGGTACACCAGCCGTGTAATATCTCCCTCGACCTCGACTACAGAGGGAGATACCCAGCAGGCATAGTGAATCTTATCGGGGCGCACATACAGCCAGTTACTATACCGAAAACGGCCCCATACCAGGCCGGTATCGCCCTCGTACAGGTCAGCCGCGTGGAGATAGGCCTTCGAGGGTCCGTAGCGGCAGTGTGCCTGCATCTTGACCCGGAAGGTAGGAAAGGTAAAGGTCGGGGTAGGTGTAACTGTAGGGGTCAAGGTCTCGGTAGGCGTTAGGGTAAAGGTCGCGGTTAGGCTAGGTGTGAAAGTAAAAGTCGGCGTAAAGGTAGAAGTGGGTGTGAATGTACTGGTTGGGGTTGCCGTCAATGTGAAGGTAGGCGTGAGAGTGGGAGCGAAGAAGGTCAGCGGCAAAAGGGTACATGCCGCACTAAAGGGTAGAAGTATTATCGCCGTGGCTGCTTGAGCGAGAAAACGGTGGAACGCCTTGCCAGAGATTTTGGTTCTCATACGAGAGAAAAGAACCTTTCGGAGTGCACGCGCGGTTTTGGAAAAGAAGGTTACCGTTGCCCATCCATGATTGGCGCAACGATCTTATATCAGGGCACCACTACGTGGAAATCATACCATTGGGAGGCAGTGACCCCATTCTTAAAACGAGCCGCTACCACAAAATGGATTGGCACGCCATCCGGGAAATCTGCTAACGTAGACCCTTTCCCACGCAGTGTCAAATACAGGATGGCCGAGGTACCGCGGCCGGAGCGATCGCCGCCCTCGAAGACCACATAGCGCCCTGGATATTCCGGAGCAGGCATGGCCATAGCGAAGAGATATTCCGCCTCGCTGGTCACTCGCACGGCGACCGTAAACTGGTCACTCGCACGGCGACCGTAAAGGTTTCCCCCACATTTAAGGTGGTGGGGAGAGGCGTGAGCAGTTCGAACGTAACATTGGGCGCTTGTGGCGGTTGTGAGGCGGCTGTCACCGGCGTTGCGTTCAGCGTGAGCACTAGGGTTAAGAAGAGAAGGCGAGGCATAGTTTTCATCGTGACCTCCAGGGAAAGTATAACACGAACGCGGCATGCCTTCCTGAGCCTTTGGCGCGACCAGGGATACTTGTACAGAACCACAACTAGTGGAAAAATTCCCTGGTGACTACCCACAAATCTATAACTCGGTACCTGCCTGCCGATGGCGCAAGTCTCCAAACTATATCTATTGTACACCACTCGTTCGGTTGGCCGGGCTTTGGATTGGCAAGAAACTTGCTCTGGAAGATCAGGGCAGACGAGAAGGATGGGAGAGAAGTGATCATTTCAGGCGTTAGGACGGTAGTTGAACTGCCGTCCTAAACAGAGCAAGTTCTGTTATCAAGAGCGAATTCTGCCCAACTATGGGAGATGACCAAGATATGGGTAATCGCCAGGAAAATTCTCCCTTGTCATTTTGGAATATTGTACTATACTAACAGGCAGTAAGTCGAAAACTCTGTTTGGAGGTGTGTGATGATTGACTCTATGTTGCAGGAGCAAGAAGCCGATAAGCCTCCCGATTCGCGGCCGCGTACGGCGGGTCCCTGGCGGGTGGCGGTTCTGGCTAACATCAAAGAGCGTGGTAAGCCCCTTCCGCCGGATGTACCTCCGGACGCGGGCGCGGATTTCGACTATATTGAAACGGTCAACAGTATCCGTGCCGCCATCGAAAGCGATGGTCATCAGACGGTCTTTATTCCGGCCGACCGGGACTTACCCTACGCACTTCGAGAAGTCCGGCCGGATATTTGTTTTAATATTGCGGAGGGCTTAGGTGGGGATGCGCGCGAGGCACAGACTCCGGCATTGCTGGAAATGCTACGCATTCCCTACACCGGTTCGCGCGTGCTAACGAACGCGATCGCCCTGGACAAAACGCTGACCAAGCGGATCTGGCGCGATCGGCGCTTGCCAGTGGCTCCATTCCAAGAGTTCACTTTCGGCGATGAGCCTCTCCGTCCAGAATTACATTTTCCTCTCTTCGTGAAGCCCGCGCGCGAGGGAACCGGCATGGGAGTAGACGCGCAAGCTGTCGTGCACAACGAAGCGGAATTGCGAGAACGCGTGGCCTATATCATTCGTGTTTACCAGCAGCCAGCCCTGGTCGAGACGTTCCTGCCAGGACGAGAGTTTACAGTTGGTATTCTGGGACGTCCGGATGCGCCCCTCTATGCACGCCATCCTGAATGGTACGACCCCGACGGTTTTCACCGTTTCCCGGTGCTGGAATTGGACAACAGTATCTCAGTGACGCCGGGCATTTATAGCCAAAAGGCGAAGTCGCAAGAAATTGGTACGGAAGGCGCGCCGTTGTATCTCTGCCCTGCGCCGATTGACCCCGAACTGACGCGCAAACTACAGCATCTGGCCTACCGTGCCCATATCGTCCTCGGCGCGCTGGATGTCTCGCGTACCGATATCCGTCTGGACGCCGACGGACAGCCGCGCCTGCTGGAAATCAATCCCCTGCCCGGCCTGACACCTGATTTCTCTGATCTCTGCCTGATGGCAAAGGCAGAGGGGATTTCGTACGAGGATTTAATCCTGGAAATTCTGTACCTGGGCGCTTCGCGTTGGGGAATGGTACCGCCGCGCGAGGTTCCCCTGCCCCGCAGGAAACGCGTGACTGCTCCGCTTGCCGCAGTACCCGTGATTCGCTAATCACATCATCCTTGTCAGTCAAGGAGGCGAGAGAACCAATGCTCTCGCCTTTTCGTTTTGGCTGTCCCAACCGGTACAGCCAACAGGACCAGGGTGATATTATCCCGCCCACCACGTTGACAGGCCAGTTCGATCAGGCGATCGGCTACGCTTTCCAAGCGGGAAGGGATATTCTCCTTCCCGACAGCGGCATCCAGGAGACGCTCGATCTCCTCTTCTTCGACTTCATCGGTCAAGCCATCGGTGCACAGAAGCAAAACATCGGCAGGCAGTAAACGCGCTCCCTGATTTAAACGCGCCTGGGTGTCGCTATCATCGCGTTTTAGACGCAAACGCATGTCTACCTGAGGGGGATGGGCAGAGCCCAGGTAACGACGGATAACGTGATAATTAGGATGCTGGCGGGCCGAGGTAGCGTCGAGAATCCCTTTTTCGATCGCCTCCTGTACCCAGGTGTGGTCTGTGGTCAATCGCTGCAGGCAGTGATGACGTAAGAGGTAAATGCGCGAATCGCCCACGGAGGCCGTGTACAGACGGTCAGCCAGGATCAGAGCGCAAGCGCAGGTCGTGCCCATTCCCAGCCGTTCCTCGTCTCGTGCCTGGCGGGCAATTTCCTGGCTGGCGATTTGGATAGCTTGCTGCAGAGTTTCGAGAGGCTGCGAACCATCACTTAAAGCCATCACGTGGCTGATCGTATTCACGGCAATCTCCGCCGCAATTTCACCGGCGCGATGGCCGCCGATTCCATCCGCCACGACCGCAAGGAGCGCCGGGATAGAATCCCTGGCGTTCAGACGATAGGCAGTTACCGCGAAGCGATCCTCGTTCTGTTTGCCGGTCATGCCGGCATGTGTACGGGCAACGACGTGGAGATGGGCGCGGGGAACGCGTATCATATCACGGACGTTTTGGGGAGAAACGCGGCGCCTTAGCAGGCGGTGGATGACGCAGGTGGAAGCGATACGAACGACGGCCGATTTGGATCAGGTCGCCATGACGTAATACATGGGGTTGCTCGATGCGCTCGAAATTGACCCAAGTGCCGGCCAGGGAGTTCTCATCCCGAATATAAAACTGCCCGTTCTTATCCTGGATGATGCAAGCATGCCGGGGAGAGACGGACGGATCATCCAGGACGATTTCGGCCTTGACGGGATCGGAGCCGAACGAGGTTTCTTCCATTAACGGGAGTGGGGTAGCCGTCAAAGGTTGGCCGCTTTCGCCCACGCGAATTAAAAAGGCAGATGCCTTCCTGGAAGCAGGAGGGGCAGCAGGCCGTCTTGTTTTCCCAGAAGCAACTGGCTGGGTCAGGATGTCCGCCGCGGCAGAGCGAGAACGGCTGGACAAGAGACGCCCGAGACGGACGCCGCTCAAGATCGCAATGAGAACCACGCCGGCCAGAAATACCACCGCACCAATCACCCAGCCTACCTGTCGTCGAAACCAACCGGCCGGGGGCTGCGCCACAATGACCGTTACCGGCAACCCAGC
>FWWL01009316.1_pt1 | contig 11996 bp, 7 predicted proteins | sample 2228331 | NCBI WGS metagenome assembly FWWL01 (sample SAMEA103939775, study PRJEB20133) | metagenome | reverse complement strand
TGTTCGCTATCGAGTACTACTGCCCCACCTGCCACGAAGACTGGATCGCTCGAGGCTGCCAAGCACGTGAGGCACAGCGGAGGGCGCGCGGCTACAAGAGCGCTGAAGAAGCCGACCGGCAACTCTACCGCCAGGCCTGCCGGGAACTGGAGAAGGAACGGGATAGATTGCCCCTGCCGGAGGGCGAGATTCCCGCCGAAGGGCGGAGTGACCCTCGCCCTATTTCCTTCGGCCTACGCCGCTGGACCGACCTCTTTAACCCCCGTCAACTCCTCTGCCTGGGCCGGCTGCTGCGGGCCATCCGGCAGATAGAGGACCGCGCAGTGCGGGAAATGCTGGTGGTGACGTTATCGGATCTCACAGATTCCAACAACATGCTCTGCCAGTATCACCACCCGGGTCGTGTTACCCGAATGTTTGCTCGTCACGCGTTCTGGCCGATAGATCAGCCAGTTGAAAATAACGTATGGGGAACCAGAGTTGGCGCAGGTACAATGCTAAATTGGTTTGAGAAGACGCGCGAAGCCATTGCGTGGGTGATACGACCGGAAGAAATAACCCCGGATGGGACAATGGTAACAGGAGACAGTCCGGCAACATTTGTCCTTGGTCCCACCTCTTCGCACAGGGCCGAAAACTGGGAAAAGGGACGCGTATATTTGGCAGCACGCAGTGCAGAAGATCTTTCCTTCATCCCATCCGGCAGCGTGGACGCGGTGATCACCGACCCGCCGTACTACGGCAACGTCCAGTACGCCGAACTCTCCGACTTCTTCTACGTCTGGCTGCGCCGGGGCCTGCCCGAATACCCCGAATTCGCCCCCCTCCTGGTGCCCAAAGCGCGGGAAATCGTGGTCAACGAGAAAGCGGAGATAGAGGGCAGACCGAAGGACGATGCCTTCTTCCGCCAGGGGCTGCTGCGCTGTTTCCGCGAGTGCCACCGCGTGCTCAGAGATGACGGGGTTCTGGCCTTCACCTTTCACCACGAATCCCCGCGCGCCTGGGGCACGGTGCTGGAGGCCGTGCTGGAGGCAGGCTTTGACGTGCGGGCTGTGTGGACGTACCATAGCGAAACGAAAGGCGGTACACATAGCACAGGGATTCGGTTTGACACTGTCATTGTCTGCCGGAAGCGGGAGGCGGAGCCGGCAGCGGTGGCCTGGCGGGCCCTGCAGGACAAGGTCGCCGCCGAGGTCCAGGGGGAACTGCGCCGGCTGCTGGATAACGGCGCCACCCTCGGCCTGGAGGACGTCTTCGTCATCACCATGGGCAAAGCCCTCGCCGTCTACTCCCGCCACTACCCCCGCGTGCTGCACGAAGGAGCCCCCCTGGGGGTCACCCGGGCCATTGAGGACATTGAACGGCTGGTGGATGAACAGATAGACGCCTACTTCGGCATGGTCGTGCCCACCTGGCTGGACCCTCTCAGCCGGGTCTACATGCAGAGCCTGGCCCACCGGCAGACCGTCAGCCGGGACAACCTGGTGAAGATGTGCCGCACGCGCGGGCTGGAGTTCGGCGACCTGGAGGAGGCGCAGTTGATCCGGCGCAGCAAGGGGCAGGCCGGGCTGTACGACGTCCTCAAGCCCCAGGCCAGGGCGGCCTACCTGGAGAAACGGCTGGAGGAGGGGCGGGACCTCTCCCCGGTGGACCGCGCCCACTGGCTGTACCTCACCTACCAGCGGGGGCGCAGCCTGCAGGAGGCCATCCCCCGCGTCTATGGGCGGGGACTGGAAGAGGTGTGTACGGCGCTCCATCGCATCACCCGCGACGGCGTCTACGAACGGCTGGTCCAGGAGATAGAGAGATTGAAGCGACAGGGGGTGCTGATATGACCCTGCGGGCCGGATTCTACGCTATGGAGATCGCCGCCTGGCGGCGGCTGGAGGACCCCTGGAAGCACGAAGGCCGGAGGTTTGAGACGGTGAGCCCTCTGGGATTCCTGCGTGCCCTGACCCACCGTGAACCCATCCCGGCGTATGTGCGCATCCCCGGCCTGGACCGGGCCCTCTACCAGGTCTACCGTCAGCACGAGACCCTGGGAGCGGACGAGGCATCCCGTCAGGTGGAGCGCGCCGTCCGGTGGATGGGAAAGGTCCTGTACAATTCCCGGGACGTTCTGCTCCGTCAGGGGCCGGTGGTCCTCTTTGTGCTGGAGTATCTGGAGCAGGGAATTTACTGGAAGGCGGGGATCCGCCACCGCTGGGACCATCAGCCCCGGGAACTCTTCCGCCTGGAGTGGCTGTTCCCGCGCTGTGAGGTGACCCAGGTGGACGGCGAAATCGTCTGCTCCAGTTCGTTTTGAGGGGGTGTTCCGATGACCATCGCCGAAATCTGCCGACTCTCCGAGGAGGTTTGTACGGGGCAATTGCTCATCTCCGTTTTCATTGACCGGGCGATCAGGGACCCTGCGTCCCGGGAGGCGGATCGGGACTTCGTCCTTCGGGCGACGTATCCCACGGCACCGCTGCGCTCGCTCATAGAGCATGTGGCGCAGAAGTTGCACGGGCAGCATCCCAAAGGCTCCGCCGTCGTCCGCGGCACCTACGGCAGCGGCAAGTCCCACGCCCTGCTGGCCCTGTATCACGTGGTCACTGCCGGGGAGGAAGCGCGACCGGTGCTGGAGAGGTGGGGAGTGCCCACCATGCCCCCGACGGAAGCGCGGGTGGCGGTGGCCCAGTTGCGGGCCGAGAATCCGCCGACCTTCTGGGAACTTCTCTTTGACCGGGCGGGACGCCCCGACCTGAACGACCGGGTGCGGGAGTACCCCACCCGGGAGGACTGGGCGACGCTGGGGAGGGAGCGTCCCACCCTGCTCATCGTGGACGAACTGGAGGACTGGTTCGCCGCGCAGGACGTGGAGGACCAGGCGCGCACGAAGGCCGCCCTGGCGAACCTGCTGGAGGCGGCCGAGTTGACCGACGCATCGCTGGCCGTCGTCCTGGCCGTCTACGGCACCCACGACGAACTGATGGCCATCGTCAACCGCCTCCAACCGCCTGTGTGGGACGTGGGCACCGCCGAAGACCGGCAGCGGATCGTCCGCCACCGGCTGATTGACCATCTGGACGAGGCCCGCGCCCGGGAGGTGGTGCGCGCCTACATCCAGACCTACGAGAACGTGCGCGGGGAGTTGCCCGGCCTGATCCACCTGGGAGACCTGCAGCGGGAAATGGAGGCGGCATACCCGTTCCACCCCTTCTTCTTGCAACAGGCCTACCAGGTCTATGCAGCGATGCCCCGCCACGAGAGCACCCGCGGGGTGGTGGGCGTCTGTGCGACGCTGCTGCGGCGGCTGGCCCGGCAGCGAGACCTCATTCTCACCGGAGACCTGGATGTGACGGACGAGGAGATCGCCAGCGACCTGCGCAAACTGGACCCGGACCTGGTGGCGAACGCGGTGGAGGACCTGCGCCAGCGGTGCGCCGGGATCGGCGGCGCGCCGGGGATTCTGGGCACCGTTCTCCTGCACTCTTTCTCCCCCATCGGGATGCCCGGCGCGACGGAGGAACAGGTGCTGCTGGGGAATCTGCGTCCCGGCGTCAACATCAACGACCTGCGCCGGGCGCTGGAGGAGGTCCGGCAACAGACGTGGTTTCTGGACGAAGCGAACGAACGCCTGGTCATCGCCCGGGAGGTGGTGCTGGTCAAACAGATTGAGCAGATCGCCCGGGCCCGTCTGGATACGGCCGAAGGTCAGGCCCAGGCCGCGGAATTTATCCGCAACCTGATCCGCCAGACGGCGGGTGGGGAACACCTGATCCTCTATCCGGAGGAGCCCATGCCGGTACCGCTGATGGGGTCGGCGCTGAAAATCGTGGTGGCGCTGGAGCCGGTGAGCAACGACCGGGCCCTGGACCTGCTAAAGGGGCAGGACAACACGGTGGTGCTCATCGCCCCCAAACCGGTGGTGCGTGGGCGCATCACCCAGGACCGGGAATTCCTGTTGCGGGCCATGCGGGTGATCGTGTGTGAGGAACTGCTGAAGCAGCAGACGAAACGCTCCACCGAGGTACGGAGACTGCGGGACCAGTACCAGCGGGACCTGGGGCGTCATCTCCACGAAGCCTACGGCCAGTGGATGCGGCTCAGCCGCATTAACCCGTTGGGGGAAGAGCCGCAGTTTATCGTCCGTTCCAGCGAGTGTACCCTCTCCGGCAGCGCGATCCGGGAAGCGGTGCAGAAGTTCTACGATGTGGACAGCGTGCGCCAGGGGGTGGCCGAAGTGCTGCGCTACCAGGGGCAGATGGCGGCCCGGGGCTCGGAGGAGGCCGGGCTGACCATCCGGCAACTGGCCGGGGAACTGCGCCGCTACGCCGGGATGCCGATGGTGCTGGACATGTCGCGGCTGGAGGAGGCGCTGCGGGCGATGGTGGCCGACCCCTCTTCCGATAGCGGCGCGGTCATCCAGGTGGGGAAAGCGCTCTACGGCTACGACACTCCCACGTTGCCCACGGCGATCAGCCAGGACTGGCGGGTGTGGCTGAAGCGGTACGGGCCGGAGCCGCCGGCCCGCGCCGACGTGAAGGAGCGCACCCGGCAGGAACTGGCCCGGCTTCGGGAGGAGGGCATGGGAGTCGGCCCGCTCCGGCGCGCCGTGGCCGATTCCCTCGGAATCTCCACAACGGAGGTGGCGCGGGCCATCGCCGAATTGATCAACGCGGGGGAGGCGGTTCTGGAGCGGGGGGCGGCCCGCCATCCGGAAGACGGCCCCATTGCCAGCGAGGCGCTGCCGGAGGATGGCCGGGTCTGGCTGAGCGAGTATGCTCCCCCGGACTCCCGTCAGGCGGAGAGGCGCATCCTGGAGATGGTCACCTGGGCGGGCGAAGAGGGCATATCCGTCGCCCAGGTTCGGGGACAACTGGAGATGGAGGGCCTGGGGGAACCGGCCGTTCGGCGGGCTCTGCGGCGTCTCCGGGAAACGGGCCAGTTGTTCCTCTGCGCCCCCGATGGACAGACGGTCCTGGGCGAGGAGGTTCTGGACATGTATCTTCTGCGCCTGCCGGCCCGGTACCGACCGCCCGCCGAACCGGTCCGGGCGCGGCCGCTGCGGATGGACTTCGGCCCCTACCGGGCCTTCGGCCCGCTGCTGTATGAAATGCAATCGCGCCTTCCGCAGGAAGCGCGGGTTCAGGACGTCTTCATCACGGTGCGGCCCTTTGAGACCGGCGATCCCCTTTTCGGTCGGGATGAGGAACTGGAACGGGTGGCCCGGGAGGACGCCGAACATCGCCTGCACTGGCAGATGACCCCACCGCTCCGCAGGGAAGCGCTGTTGCGGTTGGTGCAGCGGCTGGAGGAACGGCTTCGCGGGAAGGGCGAGATGACGGTCATAATGACGGTGCAGGGGGAGGTATAACGGCCTATGGCGCTGGATGGCGAATTCCTGCAGCGGTTGGTCGGGGCGGACGACCCCATCGGGGTCATCTGGGAGGAGATGGTCGGCCTCTGGAGGACGGAGGAAATCCCGGCGGACCTGGTGGCTTTCTACAACCGTCAGGAGGAGGCCCTGAGCCGGCTGGAGGAACTGCTGGCGCAGGGCTATTTTGAGGTCTATGACCTGTTGCTCCGGCAGGCCCGGGAGCAGAACGGGGAGTATGTGCGCTCCCACCTGGAGGGGGAAGCGGTGGTCATCGTGGCCGACTCCCTCAGCGTACGGGAGGTGGGGCTGCTTTCGCTCTGGCTGGGGGAGCGGGGGTGGACGGTGCAGGTCGCCGGGTATGCGGTGGCCCCTTTCCCGACGGTGACCGAAACCCTTTCCCGGCAGTTGCTGGGCACCCAACCGGCGAGCGGGCGGGACGGGGCGGCGTTCGCCTATCGGTATGTCCCCGGGCCGGAGCAGATGCCGGCGCTGCCCGCCGGACGCCCCACACTGGTCTGGTTGCGGCTCCCCGATACCGGGCTGGAGCAGATCACGGTGGCCCAGGCGACCACGGTTGCCGGGGCGTTCCAGCGGACTGCGGAGACGCTGGAGCGGCTGCTGGAGATGGCCGGGGACCGTCCGGTGACGGTGACCAGCGACCATGGCTACCTCTATGCCCTCTCCCCGGCCCACTACTGGCTGCTGCCGGAGCGGACGGAACAGGAAGTGCGGCGGCTCTTCCCGCGGGAGAGCCGGGTGCGTCCGCTCTCCGATGAGACGCGCCGTTTGCGGCCCTACGGAACCGCGGCGCCGGAGGGCAGGTTTTTCGTCTTTTCGGGGGACTGGGTGGGGCTGCGGGGGCGCTACTGGTGGGCCACTGAGAGCCGCAATGACCGCTGCACGGCGCATGGCGGCCTCTCCCTGGCCGAGTGCCTGGTGCCGATCCTGAGAATCCGCCGGGGCGGGTAAGGCTGGTCACGAGGCGATGTTCCGCGAACGCAGCATTAATGACGGCATCAACCTTTCAGAGTCCCGGTCCCTCCCCTGTCCCCGCTGCGGGATGACCTTCCAGGCCAAACTCTACCTCATCATAGACACCGCCGAGTGTCCCATAGAGGCAGAGCAATGGGTGGAGAAAATCTCACGCGCATTTCAAAACGCTCTCCAGTGATTACAGCCATTACGCTGATACTCGTAACGCTTGCTTGCTGCGTTCTCCCTATTGCTGCTTTTTTCTGGACAGGGCGCGGCATAGGATGGGGTTGGGCAGCAGGTATTTTCGCAGGATTGGGTATTTTCGCTTTTCTCTTCCTGCGCGGAATTCAGCAAAGGCTGGCCCGCGCTCAGACAGGCATCCCCATTCCCTCCGAGTTCCGCGATGACCTGCGGAAAGCGAAAGAGGCCGAGGCCCGCTACCTGCGCCACGGCGACCGCGCCGCGCTGGACGAGGCCGCCGCCGCCTGGCAGCGCATCCTGTCTCACCCGGCCTTCCCGGCCGCGCCGGAGCGCTTTCAACTAGCTGCGCTGAACGATGGCGGCAGCATCTTTTTGTACCGTTACCGAGCGATGCGCCGTCTGGGCGACCTGGATCTTGCCCTTAGATATTTGCAGCAGGCACTGAAACTTACTCCGCCTGACTCACCCGATCTACCTGCGACTCTCAATAACCTGGGGGCCGTACTGAGCACACGTTACCATTGTACAGAGCGGTTGGAAGACCTGGAAGAGGCGATCCGCATATACTGGCAGGCGCTCAATTCTATGCCTTCCGAATCCCCTGGTCGCCCATTGATTCTCACAAGTCTGGGGCTTTGTCTGCGTGACCGCTATGCGCGTACAAGGCGGCTGGAGGACCTGGAAATGGCCATCGGTATGCACTATCAGGCACTTGAGTACACGCCCCCCGATTCCCCTTACCGCCCAATCTGTCTAAACAATCTGGGTGCCGGACTGAGTGCCCGTTACGAACATACAGGACATATGGAAGACCTGGAGGCCGCCATCAACGCTTTTCAGCAGGCGCTTGAATCCACACCATCCCATTCACCTGACCGCTTATCAATCCTTGATAACCTGGGGCTGGGTTTGCGCTACCGCTATATGCGCACAAAACGCCTGGAAGACCTGAAAGCGGCTATTGAGGTGTATCAGCAGGCGGTGGCAGCTACGCCTACCGATTCTCCCGACCGCCCCTCTCGTCTCAACAATCTGGGCAACGGGCTACGCACTCTCTACACGTACACGAGGCGGCCGGAAGACCTGAAGAAAGCCATAGAGGCATATCAACAAGCCCTTGAATCCGCGCCCTCCCGTTTCCCCGACCGCCCAATGATACTTAATAATCTGGGTTTAGGTTTCCATGCTCTCTATCAGCATAGCAAGCGGCTGGAGGACCTGGAAGAGGCTATTCGCGCCTTTCAACAGGCAATAGCGCTTGTACTTCCTGATTCCCCTGATCGCTCTGGCTTCCTGAACAACCTGGGCACTGTGTTGCGCGATCGTTACCACCGTGCAGGGCAGCTGGAAGACCTGGAAGAGGCCATTCACGCCTTCCAGCAGGCGATTAGATCCGCATCCTCCGACGCCCCCGACCGTCCGGCGATTCTCAATGGTCTTGGACTGGGCTTACGTGACCGCTACGAGCGGACAGGGAATCCGGTGGATCTGGAAGAAGCGATCCGTGCCTGGAAGGAAGCGGTAAGAATTATGCCTCCCGACTTTCCTGACCGTTCGGCGATTCTCAATAATCTGGGGCTGGGTTTACACAGCCTGTATGCCCGCACAAAACGTCTGGAAGACCTGGAAGAGGCTATCCGCACCTTTCAACAGGCTTTTGAATCCGCGCCTCTTGACCTTGCGGATCGTTCATTAACCCTTAATAATCTGGGGCTGGGCCTGCACGATCGTTACAAGCGGACACGGAATTCGGCAGATCTTGAGAAAGCAATCCGCATTTGGGAGCAAGTGATAGCAACCATACCTGCTGATTTCCCTGCCCGCCCGGTAATTCTTAATAATCTGGGGCTGGGCTTGTATGACCGGTATGCTCGCACGAGACAACTGAAAGATCTGAAAAAGGCCATCTGGGCTTACCGGCAGGCAATCGCTGCCACTTCTCCGGCCTCGCCCAATCTGCCCGGTTTCCTGAACAACCTGGGCAACGGGCTAAGCGCCCGCTATGCGCACACGGGGCGGCTGGAAGACCTGGAAGAGGCGATCCGCGTCTTACGGCAAGCCGTACAGCGCACCCCGCCCGACGCGCCCAACCTGCCCGGCTACATCAACAACCTGGGCAACGGGCTGAGCGCCCGCTATGCGCGCACGGGGCGGCTGGCAGACCTGAAAGAAGCCAGGAAACTGTACCCGGAACGAATGGCGGATATCTCCTGGGAGAATTTGCAGGAATTGCGTCAACGAGATTTGCAGGAAGCACAGGATTGCTACCGGCAAGCCTGCACGCTGGGAGAAAGATGTTCCCTGGAGGCAATGCTCACCGCCGGGAAGGCGTGGGGCCACTGGGACTTTGAGCGGGAGTCCTGGGAGGAAGCGGTGGAAGCCTACCGATATGCTTTTCAGGCGGTGGAGCGGTTGTTCCGGGCACAGTTTTCGCGCCCTGGCAAGGAGTCCTGGATCCGCGAACTGCGCGGCGTGCCGGCCCGCGCGGCCTATGCTTGCTGGAAGACCGGTCAGCCGGAACGGGCGGTGGAAGCCCTGGAATCCGGTCGCGCCCGCCTGCTGGGCGAGGCCCTGGAGCGCAGCCGCCGCGACCTGCAGAACCTGGAAGCCCTCGGCCACGGCGACCTGCTGGAACGCTACCGCCGCGCCGCCGAGCGCTATCAGGCGCTGCAGGAACAGGGCGGCAATCTTGTGGGCGGCCCGGAGCAGATGGCCGCCAGCCGTCCGCCGGACTGGCTGCATCAAATGGAAGCGGCCTGGGAGGAACTGGAAGCGGTCATCGCCGAGATTCAGCAGGTGCCGGGCTACGAGACTTTTATGAAGACCCTGACCGCCAACCAGCTCCGCGCCCTGGCCGGTGACCTGGGTGCCCCGCTGGTTTATCTGGCCGCAACCCCGGCTGGCGGGCTGGCGTTGATTGTGACCGGTGAGTCCGTGCAGGCGGTGGAATTACCCGAGTTGACGGAAACCGCCCTTTATGAACAGGTCATCGGCGAAGAAGGACGGAACACCTACCTGCGGGCGTATCTGGACTGGCAGGACGACCCATACGATGATGCACGGGAAGCAATCTGGAAAGATGTTCTCAACGCCACCTGCACCTGGCTGGGCGAGGCGGTGATGGGCCCGCTGGTGGACGCGCTGGAAACGGTCGTCCCGCCGGAGGGGCAGGTCATCCTGATTCCGACGGGCTGGCTGGCTCTGCTGCCCCTGCATGCGGCGGACCTCACCCCCGGCCCATCTCCCACAGGGAGAAGGCGGTATGCCCTGGACCACTACGCCTTCACCTACGCCCCCAGCGCCCAGGCGCTTCACCACGCGCGGGAGCAGGCGCGCACGGTCCCGGTGGATTCCCTGCTGGCAGTGGAAGACCCGCTCGGCGATTTGCGTCGCTTCTCCACTCCGGCCGTGGAGGCCGCGCAAGCTCTTTTCGCCCCTTCTCAGCAATTGCATCTAAAAGGAGAAGAGGCCCGCCTGGAGCGGGTCCGGCAGGCCTTTCCGATGCACAACGTGCTGTATTTCTTCACGCACGGCACGGCCCGTTTTGATGCGCCGCTGGAATCGGCGCTGACTCTGGCCGATGCCCCGCTGCGCCTGGAGGAAATCTTTCGCCTGCAGACCGACCGGGCGCGCCTGGCGGTGCTGGCGGCCTGCGAGAGCGGCGTCCCCTCCGATCTAACGGTGCTGGACGAGGCTGTCTCCCTCCCTTCGGGGTGGATGCAGGCGGGTGTGCCGGGGGTGGTCGGCACCCTGTGGACGGTGCGCGCCTTCAGCACGGCGATTTTGATGACAATGTTTTTTGAGGAATGGCGTCAGGGTGGGCTATCCATGCCCCAAGCGCTGCGCCGCGCCCAGCAGCGGCTGCGGGATGCTGCCCACGACCCCCAGGCGCGGGCGTACTTCAAGCCTTATCTACCCGAAGTCATCGCGACAATGTCCCCTGCACATGTTGCGGACGTGCTGCACAAGTATCTGCAACTGGAAGATTTCAGCCACCCCTTCTATTGGGCGCCGTTCCTGTATATGGGGTTATAGCACAACCTGGCGACAACGGAGGTTTGTATGCCGGAGAATGAGGACCTGACACAAGCGGTTTACCGGGTGGCGCGGGAACTGCTGCCGGAAATGGATGAACCTTTGCGCAGGGAGGTCGCATCCCTGCTGGAACGGGCGGAGCGCGGCGAGAAAACCGATAACCTTCTGGTTGAACGGATCAGTGCCGATGAACGCCTGCGCCCCCGCCTGCGCAATGCGCTGGCCGCGAAGCGCACTCTATCCTGCCCTCCCGCTGCAGGCGATATTGTCCCCCCTGCAGCGCGCAGGTATGTCTGCCCGCAATGCGATTACGTTCGCTACCTGCAGAAAGCGGGGCAGGAACCCGGCGAGTGTCCGGAGCACCATCTGCCGCTCATCCCGTATGAGCAGAAAGCGGGGTCGGGATGCTGAGCAGGTTCTGGGAAAAGATGGGCGAGGGCCTCTCGGCGCGCTGGCTGGAGTACCTCTTCAGCCCGGCCCTGCTCTTCTGGGGCGGTGGCGCGCTCATCCTGGCCGGGCGGAGGGGGCTGGCTGAAATCTGGGAGCAACTCAGCGGTCTGGACGTGGCCGCCCAAACCGCTCTACTGCTGGCGGCGTTGTTTGTGGTCGTCCTCTCGTCCAAACTGATGGAGCAGGTGCGCTTCCCCTTCCTGCGCCTGCTGGAGGGCTACTGGCGTGCGCCGCTGGCCTGGCTGGCCGAGCCGCTGCGCCGATGGCAGTGGCGGCGCATTGAGAAGGGACGCGCCCGCTGGAACGACCTGATGAACCGCCGCGAGCAGGGTCAACTCACCTATGCCGAAGTTCGCGAACTGGCCCGCCTGGAGGTGGACGGACACTACGCCCCTGCCAGGCCGGAGGAATGCCTGCCGACGGTTCTGGGCAACATCCTGTGCGCCGCTGAGTCCGCCCCGCGCCAACGCTACGGGCTGGACGCGGTGGTCTGCTGGCCGCGTCTGTGGCTGCTGGTGCCGCCGGAGGCCCGCCAGGCCCTGATGGAATCCCGCCGCGCCCTGGACTTGCGGGTTGAACTGTGGGCGTGGGGTCTGCTCTTTCTGGTCTGGGCATTCGTGTGGCGCTGGGCGGCGCTCATCGCCCTTGCCTGGATGGCGCTGGCCTATCAACTGGCGCTGGATGCGGCCCGTGTCTATGCCGACCTGCTGGAATCGGCCTTTGACCTGTACCGCTGGCGGTTGTACGAGGCAGTGGGATGGGAGAAACCGACCGTTTCCGGCGAGGCGGAGATCGCCCGGGGGAGACGCCTGAGCGAATTTCTCTGGCGCGGCACGAGTGAGCGGCCGGTGCAGTACAGGTGATATCGGGCCAGGAGAAACCCCTCTCGGAGGCGAACGGCTCTTCGGGCGGAGCGGCTAATCCCCACGTTCTCCCCCTACAACCCCTCCCCCATCTCCTGCATCCGCGCTGC
>FWWL01009314.1_pt1 | contig 11997 bp, 9 predicted proteins | sample 2228331 | NCBI WGS metagenome assembly FWWL01 (sample SAMEA103939775, study PRJEB20133) | metagenome | reverse complement strand
TTTTTTGTTTTGCTGTTTTTAGATCTATTCCTTTATTTTTAAAAAATTTAGCTTCATTAAGTTTAAATCCATTTTTTTTCCATTCTATTGCTTGGTTAGAATTAAACACAATTATTTTCCAATCTTTTGCTTCTGTTGGATTAAATCCGTTTTCCCTCCATTCCTTTGCCTCTGTTGAATTAAATTTATTTATTTTCCATTCTACTGCTTCTTCCAAATTAAAACCATTCTCTTTCCAAGCCTCTGCTTCTTCTATATTAAATCCTTCTTTTATAAACTCTTTCAATTCTATTATTTCATCCAATTCTTTTACACCAACATCATAAAACACTACATACTCTTTTAATGATATTTTCTTATTAATTATCTCCTCTATTTTATTTACATCTAATTTCATTTCTAAATAAGTTTTTAGATCTTCTAATGGTATTTTCAAATTCTTAGTAAAATAAATCACTTTCTTTAAAACTAAACCATTATCTTCAAAAAATACAGCATCTTTAGGATTAAATCCCGCATTTTTCCAATTAGACGCCAATCTCCCTGATTTCATCCCTGCTTCTATCCACTCTTTTGCCTCACTTACACTAAATCCTTCTTCTTTAAACGTAATTGCTATCTTGGGATCATCTATAACTTTCATCCATTCCCTTGCTGACTTTTCTGTAAATCCTTCCCTTAACCAATCCTCTATTTTTACCTTCTTATATTGCTCTATATCTTCTTCTACATAATCTATTACTTCCTCATCATTTATCCATTTATTTACTTCCTCATAACCCCACCTTCTACTATAATCCCTATTTAATAAATTCCTTAACAATTTTCTTATCTTTTCATCTATGTTATCACTTATTAAAACTCCCTTTGTAAATATTTGATTCATTATTACTTGTTGAGATAAATTTTCAAAAGGATGTCTCTTTTGTATAATTTCTAATAACACCATCCCTAATGCCCAATAATCTATTTCTTTTCCAAAATAGTTTGAAAATGTTTCCGGTGCTGAATACGCTATAGTTCCCTTAAAATGCGTCGTTATTATCTTTGATACATCTTCTTCATTTAAACTTGATATCCCAAAATCCGTTAATAATAATTCTATTGGATTATCCTTCCTTACTAAAATATTCTGCGGCTTTATATCCCTATGTATTATGTTCTTTTTATGTAGTACATTTAAAGCTTCATTTATATGTTTTACTATAGTTTTTAGTTCTTCTATTGTTATATCTTTGTTTTTATAAAATTCTAATAAATTGCCATGTTTTATATATTCTTGAATTTCATAGTATCTTTGAGTATTTTTATCATAGCCATAAGATATAATGTTTATAAAGTATTGTGGGAATTCTTGATAAAGTTCTTGTACTCTTTTAAGAATTTCTAATTTAGGTTTAAATCCTTTTCTATATAGCTTTAAAAAATATTGATTATTATTTTTATCTGAAATTAAATAATAATCAGCTTCTGCTCCTTTAAATTCTAACTCTTTTTCTATTTTATATGAATCTAAAAAATAATCCAGTTTTAATGGATTTAAATTAATTAAATTAGTAGTATCCTTTAAATCAGAATATTTTTGAGCTTTATCTATTGTTTTATCTATTTGGGTTTTATCTATTTCTGTTTTATCTAATTTTGTAGTATCGTTAATAAAATCAAAATTATAATTAGAGTTGTAATTAGAATTATAATTTTTATTATTATCCATATATCCCAATTTTTATTTGTTAAAATTTTTTATTTATTAAGAAAGTATTTTTTTACAGTGTTGTTAAGCTAAAGAAAAATTCTCGATAGTCTTTAAAATTAATGAAAGAAAAAATAGGTAAAAAACCTTTTCTAATTTGTCCTGCTTTTAAATTCAAAAGGAAAGCTGGATTAATAGTTAAATAAGCAAAAATATCATCAATATCTAATTTAAGGTAAATAGCTGCTAAATTAGATACAAACTGTAAAGATAAAGCATTACTGCTACCTGCATTATAATCAGTAGCTAAACAAATAGGGATTCCATTTTCCTGAAGTAATTTAGCATTAGCATAATTTTTAGCTAAAAACCAAGAAGTAGAAGGCATAATAACCCCAAAAACACTTTTCCTTTCATTCATTCTCCTTAAATTCTCTATATTCCTATCAGTTAATACCAAAAGATGATCAAAACTAACAATATTATAATCATTAAATAACTCAATGGCTTTATCAATAAATCCATCATCCTGAAACTCATTAACATGAAACCTAAATCTAAAATTGTAATCTTTAAGGATTTCTAAAATTTTTAAGGTTTGATTTAAATTAAAAGCAGTTTTATCCACAAAAATATCAAAATAATCAGTTAATTCCCTAATTTTTGAAGCATTATCAGATAATTTTTTTAAGTAATATTCAAAGTTATCATCAGGAATATGAGCTAAAAAAGTAGGAATAATAATAATATTTAATTGCTTTGAAACCTCTTTGATTAATTTTAAATGCTCTAATTCTTTATCTAAATCTATAGCATACCCATTCTTTATCTCTACTATTTTAGTTTGATAATTTTTTAGCAATTGTAGTCTATGAATTAAAAGTTTTTTAAGGTTTTGAAGAGATTCATTAGTAGTTTGATTAACAGTATATTTAATTCCCCCCCCAGATTTAGCGATATCTTGATAAGAATAACCTTTTTGCCTTAAAATAAACTCATCTATTCTACTACCAGCAAATAATAAATGCGTATGACAATCAATTAACCCCGGAAATACCCAATAATTATTTACATCAATAATATTATCAATATCTACAAGTCTTAAATTATATTTTTCCTTTAATTCCTTATAAGTGCCAATATCTATAATTTGATGGTCATTAAATAAAATAGAACAATTTCTTAATTTTATTAAGTTAGAATTATTTTCTAAATTTTTAATAATTGGTTTATCACTAACATAAGTTAAAATATTAGCATTCACAATTAAGTTATATCTATTATTTTTATTATTTTTATTATCTTTATTATCTTTATTATGTTTATTCATAACTTCCTCCTAAAATGATTAAATAATTAAATATCCCTAAAATAAATTAAATGCCTTATATTATTAATATTATTAATTACTTATTTTTTTTTACCTTTTGTTAAAATATAAATTATTAAAATTATAGATATAAAAAATATTAAGAACTGATTTTATAAAATAAGGGGAATTGAAAAAAATGTTGAATAAAATCTATAGGATACTATATTTAAAAAATAATAAAATAGTTTAAAATAAAATAATGAAAAAGTTAATATTTTTAAGTAGTTTATTTTTATATATTTTATTAGGTTTAGGATTAATAAAAATATTTTCAAGTAATTTAGAAAAGGTTTTAATAATAAAAGGGAAAGATATAGAGCCAGTAAATTTAACAGTTCAAGGTTTTTTATCTCAATATCCTTCAGATTTATGTGATATATATAATTTAAAAGATATAAAAAAAATTGATATAAACAGATATCAAGTGATAATAGCTTTGACAAGTGAAGCCGCTTATCAATTAAAGAATTATAATTTGAAAAATAAATTAGTAATATACGGATTAGTATTATCACCTGAAAAGTTAGGAGTATTAGGAAAATTCATTGGGTTTTCTATATATCCTCCATTTGAACAAGTTTTTAAAGATTTAAAACAAAGATATCCTAATATAAAATCAGTAGGATTAGTTTTTAATCAGAAAAATTACGCAGTAGAAGAAGCATATAAAGCTGCAAAAAATTTAAACCTTAACTGTATTTTAATTCCAATAGACAACTATAATTACAGGGATGCTCTAAAACAAATAGAAAAAGTGGATATAGTATATTTATTTTCAGATTCAATAGTATTAGAAGAAAATAATCTTTTATTTTTAATTAACTCTATTAAATCATTAAATAAGATAATAGTTTCAGCACATAAGGTGTTATTAAAATATGGAGCAGATGCCGCCTACTCTATAGATTATTTTCAATTAGGTACTAATATAGCTAATATAATCAAAAAAAATGATTCATTAGTATATGATAACACATATAAGGTATATTTCCCATATCCTTATGTTTATACAACCAAATAAAAAAAATATGAAAAATAAAATAAAAAATATAATAAAAAAAATATTAACTATATTAATTATATTAACTAGTTTAATAATATCATTAAATCAAATAGCATTCGCAGAATTAACTTTATCCAAAGTAGAATTATCAGAAGATAATTCAGATAATATAAAAAATAATACAGAAACAAGAGAATTAATAGAAGAAGAAGTGTTTTTAAAATCGGAGTTAAATTTTATAGATGAAATAGAATCGCTAAATAAGTATAGTCAAAGCGTATTAACGTCAGCAGGTAGTATAAGTATAATTCAACCCCAAGAGTTGAAATATTTTTATTACCCCGATATAAAAAGATTACTTAATTTTAGCCCTGGTTTATATATAGTAGAAGATGGAGCATATTGGTACTTAGGAAGCAAAGGGGTTCAAATCCCTGGAAGCTACAACTCAAGAGCACTATTTTTACTAAACGGATTACCATTAAATGAACCCATTTTAGGAAGCCCAATATCAATTCCTACGTACTTTATTAACAATATAGAAATAGTTTTTGGATTTTCTAATGTATATTTTGGAAGCAATTCCCTACTTGCAACAATAAATATAATCCCTAATTACAAAAACCTAAATAATAACTTCTATATAAACAATTCATTTAATTTTTATGATAATAAAATAAACACATTAACTAATTTAATTTTTAATAAAACAATAAATAAAAATGAAAATAATTATTTAAAATTATCTTTTGGAGCAAGCTTACTAAATTATAAAGGTTCAAAAGTATTTTTTAAAGAAAGACAAGAATTATCATTAGCTCCAATTGCATACCATATAGATAAATACTATGATAATTATTTTTACATTTCTTTATTTACAGATGATAGTGAATTATATTTTAGCTTATATGAAAATAAATATCATTTTCCAACGGCAGCTTATAATACAACATTTAATAATTTTGAAACTAATATACTAGATAATTACTATAACTTTTTGTATAGAAAAAAAATAAAAATAGATAACAATAAAATAATCAATATTAATTTTTATAGCCAAAAGTATAAAGAATTTGGAAACTATTTTTATGATACTTATCTAAATATAGATAATTTAAAGTCTAATATATTTTCTCTTGATAGTAATATAAACATATCTAAAGATAGGTATAATTTTTTAATAGGAGCTGAACTAAAAAACCTTTCCTTTAAATTAAATAATTTTGACGTAAATTACGATATAAATAAAAACAATAGATACTTATTAAATGAATATCTCAATTTAGAAAGAAAATCTGTATTCTTATATTCAATATATACTAATTTTGATTACTATCTAAAAGACGATCTAATAATAAGCAGTAGTTTAAGATATGATAATTATTCAAACTTATATAATAATTTCAAATCTATATTATTACCAAAAATAGGGATAGTAAAATTAATAGACAATAATAGTTCATTAAAACTAATTTATTCAAGTAATTATAGAGCTCCAAGTATAAGTGAAACATACTATAATGATGGTGGAATATCTACTATCAATAATTTAGATTTACTTCCTGAAAAACATAACACCTTTGAATTAATATATTATAAAGAATTCAAAGAAATTAATCAAAAAGGATACTTTAATATCTCTTTATATAATATGAAAATTTCTAATCTAATAAACAACGTTATTGTTGATAATATAAATAATATCAGTCAGTTTCAAAATATAGGAAATGTATATTCTAATGGAATTTTATTAGATTACTTTAAACAAAATAATAATAAGAATTTGATTAGATTTAGTATATCATATAGCAATGCTAGAATAAAATCAAGTTTATTTGAGTTTTTACCTAATTCCCCCAAACTACTAATTTTATTTAAATATGGTTTTAACTTAAATGACAATATATTAGTAGGTTTTGAAACTAAATATACATCCAGCGCATTAACTGAAAATAATATCAAAATCAAAGATTATATTTTATCTAATTTAACTGTTTCATACTATTTGTCTAAAGATAATTACCTTATTCTCAATATTGAGAACCTATTTAATACAAAATATTATAATATTATCAGTTATCCTAATAATTTCCCGATTTATTCTTATCCGTCTAAAAAAAGGAATATCTATTTAGGAATAAACTATTCATTTTAAAAATAAATAAGAATAATTTATGTTAATAAAAAGTGAAAAGGATATTGAAAAAATAAGAATAGCTTCGTATATAAATGATTTTACTTTAAAAATATTAAAAGATTTTATAGAAAATAATTATGAAAAGATAAATGCTAAAGTGGTAGATGATTTAGCTTTTGAAATAATAACGACTTTAGGGGGATATCCTGCGTTTAAAAATTATAAACCCCCTTTTACTGATGAAACCTATATTTATAGCATAACGTTATCTTTAAATGAAGAAATAGTACATGGGTTACCAGTAGCTTCTAAAGTTTTTAAAAAAGGTGATATAGTAAGTATAGATTGCGGGACAATTTATAAAGGCTTTTATTCAGACAGTGCTATTAGCTTTTTATTAGATAGTAATAACAATAATGATTTAAAATCAAGATTGATAAGGGTTTGTAAAGAAGCTTTAGATAATTGTTTAGATTTTGTTTATCATAATTCCTTTGTTAATTTAGTTTCAAAAGCTATAGAAGATTACGTTTTAGATAATGGTTTTAGAGTTATAAAGGAGTTATCAGGACATGGTGTAGGCAAAAAATTACACGAAGAACCAGAAATCCCTAACTTTTATACCCCCAATTATAAACAAAAATTATATAATAAAATGACGATAGCAATAGAACCAATGATAACCTCAGGAAATGGTAAAATAAAGCTATTAAAAGATAATTGGACAATAATAACAGAAGATCACTCCCCTGCTGCTCATTTTGAATATACTGTCTTAGTAACAAAATCCAAACCAGAAATCCTAACAAATATACCCACTAACCTATTTAACGAATTCTATAAAAAAGTAAAAGATATCATATTAAAATATTTAAAAGTAAAATCAATATAGAACTAATTTCACTTTTATTCTCCTTTAATGATATCTTCTAAATTTTTGGAATATTCTTCAGGGATTATTTTATATATTTGAACAAAAAAGAAAGAACTAACTAATATGTTATCTAATATATTTTCTAGAATAGAATAATCTTGTTTAAGAATAAATTCTTTTATTTTTTCTAAAGCGTTATAATAATTTCTAAAAGCTTCTCCAAAAATAACATCTAAAAAATTTTTAAAAAACTCATCATCCTCTAAGGTAATAATATTAACAACTATTTCAGCATTCATAAATAGCTTTGACATTTCTGTTTCATAAAACTCTTTTAATTCTTCATTAGTTATTTTTTTAGATTTAATATTTTTAAGTAATTCTTCCCAAAAAAGATAAAGTGGATTATTTTTGGCTTCATTTATTAGTATCTTTAACTCCAATGACTTTAATTTTAATAAATATTTATATATATTAGTATTATCTTGATTTTCAACAGCATCAATAAGATTAGAAAACAGATTTTCCATCTCTTCTATGGTATTTCTTATTTCAATATTTTCAGAGTTCTTTAAACCTTCTTTTATATTACTAATAAACGCATTAATATCTTTTAAAATGTAATATAAAGTTTCAGAAGTTAAATTATCCATATATTTTTTTTTAAATTATTTAATTTTCAAATTCTAAAAATTTAAGATGATTTAGTTTTTGATATAACAGGTAGGATCCTTATAAAGTAAGGATTTAAATTCATTAAAGCTTCTAAATCTACATCCCCCTCTACAGTTATCAAAGTATTCACATTCTTTACATCTATTATCATATTCAGCTATATTATTTATTTCTTTAAGGTGAGTATTAAGCCAAATATCTTTAAATGAAGAGTTCTTAAGGTTTCCATAAGAAAATTGTTCTTTATAGTTTATAAACATTCCTGAAGGAAGGACATCACCATAAGGAGATATATAACAAACAGTTTTGCCACAACCACATCCAAAACCTGTATATAATCCTGTTTTTCCAACTTCTAATGGGACATTGAAAAATTCTATTTCTATTCTTGTTCTTTCTTTCATTGTATTTATAATATTATCAATTTTTTTAAGGATTTCATTAGAAAGGGCTAAATCCTTACTTGCTCTACCTGTTATAAATATAGGACTAAAAGAGAGTTTATCTACTTGATATTGTTCAGCAAAATTCAAAAATGCCGGTAAATCATTATAATTTAACTTATTTAAAACAAAATGAAATCTAATAGTTAATTCTTTATTAATTTCTTTATAGTTTTGTAATAGTTTTAAGTTATTTTTAAGCTTATCAAAATAACTTTTACCTTTTATATTTAGGTAATCTCTTGAGCTAACTGCATCAATACTAACTTTAAACTCCTTTATTTTTATATTATTATTAATAATTTCTTCATAATATTTATCAAAATTAACTAACGAAGTAGATATAAATATAACTAAATTAAGTTCATTAGCATATTTCAATATTTCAATAAAATTATTTTTATCGAAAGGTTCTCCACCACCAAAAGAAATATAATACACCCCTAACTCTTTTAACTCTTTTAAAATGGTTTTTATTTTATCTGTAGATAATTCTTGTTTTATAAGGGATTCTTCAATATCACCAGAATTAGAAAAACAGTGCTTACATTTTAAAGGGCAACTATATGTTAAAGCAAAATAAACTTTTAATGGAGCGCTTAATATTCTATACTCATTTAATAACTCTATATTTTCATTTACTAAGAAATCCACATTTAATGTGTAATCCTCTTTGATTATATCTAAATACTGAGCCAATTGTATAAAACTTTTATAATTTAAATAATTAAATTTTGTTGAAAAATATCTATAATATATTTCATCAATATCTTTAAAATTAGAGATATTAAATAGAATAGATGTCGCATCCTGATCAAAAGGAATGTATTCTTTTCTTTCTGAATCAAATAATAAAGAACCGAAATATTCTAATCTTCCTATAAATCTCTTTTTATTCATAACATAATCGCTTTTATATATTAATTTTTCTTTTTTAGTTAAATAAAACCTTTTTAAATCCTTATATAAAATTTAAAAAATAACAAATTAAAAACAAAAGTATTTAAAATAAAATTTAAAAATAAAATTAGGATAGGAAAGGATAAAAAATAAAAATAAAAAATTCTATTAAAAATAAATCTATTAATAATAAATCTTCATGATAATTAAAATAATAAATTCATGATAATTGAAAAAATAAATAAAAATATAATTAATTTATTTGAAATAGAAAACAAGAAATATTTAGATATTTTTTTAGAAAATTACCTAGAATTTAATAATTTAAAAGAAATTGATAATAAAATTGACAATAAAAATGATAAAATTACTTACATTTATAATACATTAGTATTAGATAGTATAGTACAATTTTATATAATAATAAAAACAATAGAAGCTAATATAAAACAAGAGAATAATATAATTAATGATAAAAGTAGGGATATAAATTTAGTAGATATTGGGACTGGTTTTGGGATCCCTGGAATTATATTAGCTATACTTTATAAAACCTATAAATCAAAAAAACAAAATTCATTTAATTTAAATTTTTATTTAATAGAAAGTAATAAAAGGAAATGTGAGTTTCTTAATAAATTAAAATCAGAATTAGATTTAGAAATAAATATTGTAAATATGGATTGTAAAGAGTATATAAGAAAAATTAATAAAAAATTTGAGTTAGTTATATCAAGAGCAGTTTTTAAAATGCCAACTATTATTGATATATACAAAAAATACAGTAATTTATTTGCTTTTTGGTTATATTCTCAAAATTACCAAGAATTATTAGAAAAATATAAAACTAAAATAGAATTATATTTTAATATTTTCAAGATTTATGAATATGAAATAAATAATAATATTTATTATACTGTTGTTTTTTTAAGGAAATAGTGTTTTTGAGAAAGTAATAATTTTAAGAAATTAGTATCTTTAAGAAGGTAATTTTGTGATTTTTAAAGAAAACAGATTTTTAAAGAGAGTAGATTTTTATCAACTAAGGGAAATATAAAAAACAAAAGGGTGGCACCGACCTACTCTCCCACAGGGTCGCCCCATTAGTACCATCGGCGCTGGTGGGCTTAACTTCCGGGTTCGGAATGGAAACCGGGTGTTTCCCCACCGCTATTGGCACCACCCATTTATATATTTCTATATATTCCTTCTCTTCCCTCTTTTTTTATACTTTATAAAAAAATATCATCTTTCTTTTTTATTTTTTTATTGACTTTTGTCAATTTTTTTAACTTTTTATTTCATTTTACCTTCTCTTTATTTTTCTGTAAATTAGCATAAAAAATTTCATAAAAATAAAATAAATAAAATAATTAATAATTAATTTTTATTTGCTTTGATGAGTAATTAAATTCTGTATATTTTATAAATTTTATAATCATAAATTTTATAATTAGTTTATTTATTTATCTTAATCTTATTTTTATAAGTAGTTTCTATTAATAAAATACTTTTAAATTTTTATAATTTATAAAAGATTATCTATAATCTATAATTTATAAAAGATTAATTCTTTTATCTTGAACTATTTTTTTGGTTTATTTCTATTTAAACCACTTAAACTATCTTCATTATTTAATTCATTATTATTCATTACATTGTTATTCATTACATTTGGAGCAGGACTTAAACACCCTACAAACGTACTAACTGTTACTCCCATTAATGTTGAAATACTACCTTCTGCTATTGTTGCATTAGACAATGTCGGTATCGTTGTATTTAATGTATATATATAATTATTCGCTGTTATTCCCGGATTAGATACATTAAATACACAATTTGTACCTAAACTAAAATCACTTGGCATCTTTAATCCATATCCAACTACTCCAACATTAATATACTTACTAACAAAGAAACACCACTTATTGTTGGAAACATTGTATTTAACATCACTTGAGGATTCCCACCACATTTTCACTCAATTTTATCTGATTCATTATACTTAAATCATTTTTATTTATTTTTAAAAATATTAAATTATTTGGTGTTTCATTAGTTGTTATCCCTATCCCTATATTCCCATCACTTAAAAATGTCCCCGAATACCTACCATTTAAACTACTCCAACTATACTCCTTTGAAACACTTACACTTAAACCACTTAAATTACTTATATCTATCTTCGATATCACTAAATTACCACTATTTTGATCTATTAAATATAAGTAATTATCATCCATTATTGGAACTTGCCTTTGAGAATTACTGGTATTAACATTAACTGCTTGACTTAAATCCTTCTTTATTATTACTACACCATAAGGACCATTATAACTATAAGTAGCTATATAATTACTATTTTGAGATATATTTACAAAATTATTAGTTTATTTGTTTAGAATCTACTATACTTAAATTACTTAAATTTAACTTTATTATATATCCATTAGCAATTACTCTATATAAATTTGTATTATCCGTTATTAAGCAAATAAAATCACTATTAGAATATCTTTTAAGAATATTTAAATTTCCGGTATTTTTATCTATTTCTCCTATTATTCCATCATAATTTTGGCCATCACTACTATACCACCCACCAACATATAGCTTTGTATTATCATTTGGATTAAAAAAAGAATCAGTTAATCCAATATCGCTTGCTCCTAAAGCAGTATAATATTTCGCATAATTTAAAGTTAAATCAGGATTTATCTTTATTATTGCATACTTCGTTGTTCCATCATCTTGCCAACCAGTTATATAGTAATTATTTCCATCAAATAATGCTCCATTATACCAATCAGTTCCACCTGAAGTATCAATATGAACAGCTCCGTTAGTTAATGTTATTCCTCCCCCTGATCCTCCCCCTATTGAACCACTACCTAATA
>FWWL01008862.1_pt1 | contig 11999 bp, 10 predicted proteins | sample 2228331 | NCBI WGS metagenome assembly FWWL01 (sample SAMEA103939775, study PRJEB20133) | metagenome | reverse complement strand
CTTGATATTAATGGTAAGGATGGAATTTATTTCATAGAAGTTAGAAGTGGTAATAATAGAAGTGTATTTAAGGTTGTTAAGTCAGATTAGGGTAGATTGTGTAGCAATTCATGTTATTAGAAGTGTTTAAGGAGAATTAGGCAGAGTATAACAGGAAGCTTGTAAAGAGAGGAACAATATTATCCTACTTTAAGTATTTAAGTTTGTCTAACAATTCTTCAAATAAATTAAAGAAAAATAAACTTTCAAAGACTTTATCTGTATTTGATAGTTTTATTTGTTTTAAGTGCTTGCTGTTTTAAAGACGATTTTTGATGTGTTAGATAACCTTTAAAAATGCTTGTTTATAAAAAAATAACATAAAATTTAGAGTTTTTAAGGATTTTTAATTAGAAAGCCATTTACAAAATATACCCAAAATAATATGATAAATTAAAAATTTATTTAAAGTATTGGACAAACTTAAAACTAAATAGATCCAACTACTTAATGGGCAGTCATCAAAAATGCTTGTTTATAAGAAAGAATGGTATAAAAAATTCATTTGAAGCACTAATCTAGAAAATTTAAACCTTAGCCTTTAAAATTTTCAATATGACTGACAAGTCATTTAAGAGGGAGAAAATAATAGAAGTTGCAAAAAATCATTTTCTTGAGAAAGGATACTATAAGACAAATCTTGATGAAATAGCAAAGGATTTATCAATTGCAAAAGGGACAATATATTTGTATTTTAAGAGTAAAGGCGATTTGTTTGTGAGTATAGTTGAGGAAGATTTAAAGAATTTGCTTGAAGATATTAAGGTGATTGTTAATTCAAATGATGAACCAAAAGTCAAACTTGAAAGATTCATTGATATACTCTGGGATAAGTTATACGAATTTAGAAATGCTATGAATATGCCTGAAATTAGTCAAAAAGATTTTGTATTTGACGAAGACATATTCCCTTATTATTTAGAGAGGATTTATCCTATTTTATCTGAGTTTAAAATCCTAACGAGGAAACTTGTAATGGAAGGCATACATAAGGGACAATTTAAAAATCTTGAAGTTAGTTCAGTTGGTTATTTTATAGGTCTTTCAATTAAGGCTTTCTTTATGCGATTTGAAGATCCAGTAAGATATGAAGATAAGGAAGTTATAAAAGAAATTATACTAAGGGGGGTTTTGAAGGTATGATAAACCTGATTTTGAACGTTTTGGAGCTTGACATGGAGAAAGTGGTTGAGATAGCTAAGAAAAATAACATCCAGGTTATTCAAAATCAAAAAGGATTAGAACAGTATAGAGCAGATTATATAAAAACAAGATCTCAACTCCTTCCACAATTCTCAGTAAATGGAGTTTATACCTACACTGCTAACCCAGCAGTTATAAAGTTTGGAGTTCCCACAAGATACATAGGATATCAAGATCCTTCAAACCCAAATCAATTTATAATATATCCTGATCCAAATTCAATTTTATATTCAGAAATACCATTTAGACCTACAAATTCATTTAACGCTCAATTTACATTAAGACAACCAATTTTTACTTGGAATAGAGAATTAAATGCTATGCAACTTGCAAATGAACAACTTAGGATTCAAATTGAGAACATATATTTATTACAATACAGACTCTCAAGTCAGATAAAGAACTTTTATCTTGATATTTTGCTATTTAAAGAAACATTCAAACTTTATGAAAAGACGATGAATGATTTAGAAGTAGTTTATAATTCCAGCAAAAAACGATTTGAGAATGGGCTTGCTTCAAACATAGAGCTAATGCAGGCTCAGGTTAATTATGAAAATGCTAAGTTTAGTTATGAAAATGCTAAAAAGACTTATAATGATTTACTCAGTAATCTAAAAATACTACTTAACTTAGCTGAAAATGAAGAGATTATTATAGCTGATAGTTTAGATGGTGTTAAAATTGATACCAATTTAGTAGTTGATGATAACAAGCTAAGGATTAGGAAAGATATTTTACTTCTTGAAAATCAGATAAAGACACTCCAAAAGATGGCACAAATTCAAAGCACAATAAACAAACCAAATCTATATGCTCAGATTCAGTATTTAGTTTCGAGACCTTCACCAAATTTAGAAAATAAGTTTGGAGGAACATGGACATTTTCCCTTATTTTTAATTGGATAGTTTTTGATGGCTTTTCTACTAATGCTGACCTTAAAAAAATAAACACCCAAATAGACCAACTTAAACTAGTATACGACTATCAAGTTCAGGTTGCAAAAATTCAATTACAAAATGCTTTAAATAATGTTGTAATTGCAAAGAAGAATTTGGAAACTACAAGCAAAAGTGCAAAATTATCTGAGAAATTATTAAAGAGTGCAAAGCTACAATTTGAAAATGGCTTAATATCAAACTTGCAGTTTTATGATATTCAAAGAAGCTACATATCCGCACAGTTAGCCTATAAACAAGCTTTGAGGGATTACTATAAGGCAATTATAGATTTAGATTTGGTCTTAAATGCAGGAAAAGTTCAATGAAAGGAGGAGATCTATGAAAAACATCCAATATCTGATTTTGATCTTGGCAATTATAAGCTGTCAAGCAAATAAAAAACCTATTCAAAATGAATTAGAAAATTCTATTCCTGTTTCCATTGCAAGTCCAAAGTATACTTCAATTGAATATACCGAGACATATACTGCAAATATAAGTGGGGAACCATTAACACCTGTCCTTCCAGAGGTTCTAGGCAAATTTATAAAGTATAGTGTAAATGAAGGACAATATGTAAATAAAGATGATGTTATTGGCTATTTGGATAGAAGCACAATTGGTCTTGAATTCAATGAATATCCTGTGAAAGCACCTGCAAGTGGTAAAGTTCATTTGCTAAATATATCCATTGGTCAGATGTTATCACCGTCAACACCTATTGCTCAAATCTACGGTAATCCAATCGCAATTATAAAATTACCATCTATTCATTATAGCAAAGTAAAACCTGGGGATAGGGTTGAAATTTATTCTGATGATCTTGGCATTAAAGAAACTACAAAAATTTACTATAAGAGTGATATTATAGATCCATTAAGCCAAACATTTGAAGTAAGAGCAAGGGTTTATAAGTTTCCAATTGGAGCATTTGCGAGTGCTAAAATTATACTTGCAAGGAAATCAAAAGCATTGGTCATTCCAACATCCGCTATATTGGGTTTGGATAAAAAATATGTTTTCATTTTAAATGGCAATAAGGCTTATAAGAGAGTTATAAAAATTGGAATTCAGAATGAAGAACATACAGAAGTTTTGGAAGGTCTTAGTGAAAATGATAAAATCGTTATAGAGGGTCAGTATAACCTTCAAGATGGTTCAAAGGTGGAGATTGTGAAATGATAAGACTTGCAGTAAGAAGACCAATTTTAACATTTGTTGTTTATGCAGTTCTTCTTATACTTGGATTATTCTACCTTACAAGAATAAAGACGGATCTTTTTCCAAATGTCACTCTTCCAACTATTTCCATCGTTACATTTTATAGAGGAGCAAGTAGTGAGGATGTTGAAAAGTTAGTTACTGAGCCATTAGAAAGGGCACTATCTACAATTCCCAATGTTAAGAATATAAATTCATTCTCACAAGAAAATTTATCTACCATTATACTTGAATTTAATGAAGGAACTGATTTAAATGCAGCAACAAACGACATACGAGATAGATTGGACTTCACTTTAAGATTGCTTCCAAGAGATGTTGATAGACCTACAATTTTCAAATTTGATCTTTCCCAATTTCCCATTTTGATAGGTGCAATATATTCAGATGACAGTTTAAGGGATTTGAGGAAAGAATTTGATGATTATATTCAATCTGAGCTTGAGAGAATTCCTGGTGTTGGACAAGTATTGCTGTTTGGAGGTGGTAGAAAGAGGCAAGTTAATATATTAGTTGATAAGTCTAAACTTGAAGCATATGGATTAACACTTGATCAGCTTGCAAATGCAATACGTTTAAATAATTTGAATGTTCCAGTTGGTGATATTAAGTATGCGGACTTTGATTATACAGTAAGGGTTGAAGGTGAAATAAAAGATCCTAAAAAAATTGCAAATATACCAATTATTAGAAGGGATGGAAGTATTATAAAAATCTCAGACGTTGCCAAAGTTGATTATTCATACGCTGATAGGATGAACAATATAATTGCTTTAGGAAGGGATGCATTGATTATAGGCATTTTTAAGCAATCCGATGCAAATGCAGTTGAAGTTGGATTAAGAGTTAAAGAAAAAGTTCAAGAACTTTCAAAGAATTATAACTTTAAGTTTTTGATATCTATTGATTTTTCACAAAATGTTCTTAATTCTATTAAAAACTTGAGGAAGGAAGCCCTTAATGCTGCTATATTTGTATTTCTTATAGTATTGCTAACTTTAAGGAATTTTACTGCATCTATCATAATAGCTCTTGCAATACCAACCTCAGTTATAGTAGCATTCATTTACCTTTACCTTGCAGGAACTACACTAAACCTAATTTCATTATCCGCCCTTGCCTTAGCTGTTGGACTTGTTGTAGATGATGCAATTGTGGTAATAGAGAACATATTCTATCATAGAGAAAAGGGAGAAAATCCAATTAGTGCATCTATTTTTGCAACTGAAGAGGTTTCACAAGCAGTTATTGCATCAACTATTACAAGGATTGTAGTAGTGTTACCATTGTTGTTAGCAGGTGGATTTGTTGGTTTATTTTTTAGGGAACTGGTATTTATTATTGCAATGACACTTATTGTATCATTATTGGTTTCATTTTCCCTAACACCAATGCTTGCTTCAAAATTTTTAAAGGATCCAAAACCACCTACTACAATAATTGGAAAGTTTTTAGAAAATGTTCTAACATTAATTGAAGAAGGACACAAAAAATTATTAACTTGGTCAGTAAAGCATAAGTTTATCTCGATTACAGCAATTATAATAATTTTCACTTTGGGATTTTCAGTGTTTAGATTTGTAAATACTGAATTTATTCCTGCACAAGATACAGGTGATATTACACTAAATATACTAATGCCCCCTTCAACTAAACTTGAAAAAACTACGGAGGTTATGAAGAAGGTTGAGGATATACTCTCTAAGAATAAGTATGTTCAATACTATGCTTTAAGAAGTGGTCCAACTGAAAGTGGTTTTGCTTCCGTATCAGGTTTTGTTGAGCAGAGTAATTTCATAGGTGGATTTATTAAGTTAATTCCGAAAGAAAAGCGAGATAAGGATAATAGAGAAATTGCAAAGCAAATTGAGACTGAAATTAAGAAGATAGCAGGACCCCAGGTCATAAATGTAAATGCAGGTAATGCAGCAGGACAACTGCTATTTGGTAGTGGAAAGCCTATATCCATTGAGATATATGGTTCTGATATTAAAACTACTGATTCGATTGCAAATTTGATTAAAGGAAAGCTTGAAAAAATAAATGGCATTGTAGGTGTTAATGTTTCAAGGCAATCTGCAAATCCTGAGATTAAAATCAAGTTTAAGGAAGAAGCATTAGCAAAGCATGGACTGACAATTGCACAAGTTGGTAATTATTTAAGGAGTGCGATTTTTGGAAATACTGCAAGCACTATTAAAATTGAAGGTTTGGATGTTGATATTCTTCTAAGGTTTGATGAAAATTATAGAAATTTAACTACATTAAAAAACATCCAAATTTCTACACCAATTGGATACAGTGTATATCTTTCGGATATTGCAGATATTCAATATGGATATGGGCCTTTGGTAATTGAAAGAATAAATAAGCAAAGGATTGTTAAAGTCGAAAGTGATTACTATAATAGAGCATTGAGTGAAATTGTAAATGATGTTCGAAAAATTGTAAATAGCATTATACTTCCAGTTGGTGTTAGTATTAAGATAACTGGTTCATTTGAAAGACAAAGGGAAGCATTTGGTCAGCTATTTTTAGCTTTATTTCTTGGGATTGCACTTTTATATCTTGTGATGGCAGCACAATTAAGCTCATTTCTGTATCCTGCAATAATAATGCTATCAATTCCATTTGCATTTGTAGGTGTTGCAATTATATTTGCAATCACACAATATCCACTATCTGTTAATGCTTTTGTTGGTGTTATACTTGTTTCAGGTATAGTTCTTTCAAATGCTATCTTAATGACGGATTATATGAATATATTGAAGCAAAGAGGATATGATTTAATCTCTGCTGTTATTGAAGGTGCAAATAGAAGATTAAGACCTATTCTCATAACCACATTAACAGTTATTATTGCATCGACACCACTTGCATTATCAAGGGGTGAAGGTGCAGAACAGTTTAAACCACTTGCAATTGCAGTAATAGGAGGCCTCGTATTCTCAACCATTATAACGTTGTTCTTTATTCCAACCGTATATTCCGTATTTGAAGCTATAAAATCAAGGAGACAAATATGAACACTTACTTTATATTTGTAGATGCTGCATATGAAATGGAGTTTAGGAAAGAGCTTGATAAAATAGTTAGTGAATACTTCCTAATACCAAAGGTTCTCTATAAGGGTAAGGTGTCACAATTTGATGATATTGTATGGCCTGGATATAGGGTTGGGATTATTTTAAGAACTAATAGAGAAATTGAAGAGTTTTTGAATAAATGGGGAGAAAAGGTTATGTATTTTAAAATTTAATTTTAATACTTTCTCTCAACGGGCTTCCAATACAAAATTCTCACAGGCTTATAACTGAACTCTGGTTTATCCTTTTCTTTGTTGTAAATTGCAATAGTATGCTTTAGCCAATTTTCATCATCTCTTCTCGGAAAGTCTCTCCTAAAATGTGCTCCTCTACTTTCTTCTCTAAGCAAACCACCCTCAATTACAACTTCCGCTAGATCTAACATATTTTTAAGCTCGATTGCATTCATAAGCTCAGTATTGTAAATAAGCTCTTTATCGCTAATTTTTATATTTTTCCATCTATTTTTAAGCTCCCTGATTTTACTCAAAGCTTTTTCAAGCCCATCTCTATCCCTAAATACACCTACATATTTATCCATAGTTTGCCATAGTTCTTTCCTTATTTCATACTGATTTTCTTCTCCATCCTTATCAATTAGACTTTCAATTTCCTTTTCTGCTTCTTCAACTTTATCAACAGGTAATTCTTTTAGTTCTTTTTCCTTAACGAACTTACTTACATCAACACCTGCAAAGTATCCCCAAGCCAGGCATTCAGCAGTTGCATTTGAACCAAGCCTATTAGCTCCATGAACTGATACACAAGCACATTCACCAATTGCCCAAATACCCTCATAAATTGTTCTACCATCTAGATCAACATCGATTCCACCCATCATATAATGTGCAACAGGTCTAATTGGTATAGGTTCATTTATAGGATCTATCCCAATTAGTTTCAAACAAAGTTCTCTAATAAGAGGAAGCCTTGTAGTAATTTTTTCCTTACCAAGATGTCTTAAATCCAATAGAACATAATCTAAATCGTTTACACCTTTAAATCCTCTTCCTTCTTCGATTTCAGTCATAATAGCTCTTGATGTAATATCTCTTGGTGCAAGCTCCATAAATTTCTCAGCATATCTTCTCATAAATCTTTCACCCTTATTATTTATTAAATAGCCACCTTCACCCCTAGCACCCTCAGTAACCAAAATACCACTTGGTATTAAGCCTGTTGGATGGAATTGCATAAACTCCATATCCTTAATAGGAATACCAATTCTATATGCCATTGCTGTTCCATCACCTGTTCCTGAATATGCCATCGTTGTAAATCCATACATTCTAATAGCAGAGCCTGTTGCAATTACTAATGCTTTTGCTCTTAGAACATAAATTTCTCCATCAGGCAGATAAATTCCAACTATTGCTCTAAATGAATTATTTTCATCAACAATAATATGTGTTGTGAAAAATTCATCATATCTTGTAAATCTATCAGTGTATTTTTGAAGGGCGTCATATAAGGTTTGCATTGCAAAAAATCCCGTTTTATCACCTGCATATGCGGTTCTTGGAAATGTTTGACCACCAAATGGTCTTGTAGCTATTTTACCATCAGCTCTCCTACTCCAAGGCATGCCAAGTCTATCCAAGAATAGTATTTCATATGGCATTCTATTAACATATTTCCAAATAGCATCTTGGTCTCCAAGAAAGTCTGAACCTTTTACTAAATCCCATGCATGTAGTTCAAGGCTATCTCCTTCATCTTGCCTTAAAGCACTGGCAGTTCCACCCTCAGCTGATACTGAATGTGACCTCATCAACTGAACTTTTGAAACAATAGCTAAATCAATTTGACCCTTTCCTTCAATTGCTATTTGAAGAGCACACCTTAAACCTGCAAGACCACTGCCAATTATTATCACATCGTGTTCCCTAACCTTTGCCATAGCTTGACAATTTTAAAGTGATTATTAAAGTCAAAATGAATATTAATAATAGAATGTAATCCAAGAACTTGTATAAAGTTTTTTTTGAGATGATTTTAAACAAAATAAAGCGTGAGATTGAAAGTGAAATCATTGAAAATACATAACCATATGCAGTTCCTTCCTTTGAATATAGTTTAGTAAAGAAGTAAATAGCAAAAATTGTTGTAAATGAGTAAATTATATAGTTTATAAGACTTAAATCAGTTCTACCTCTTGCTTCTAAATAGACTTCAAATGGTGAGCTGAAAGCTCCTATTAAAGCTTGAAAACAAAGAATTATCAAAACATTATAACCTAAAACGTAATCCTTACCAAGTAATGATAGTAAGTATTCACCTAAGAATATAAGAAGAAGTGTTGAAACAAAAATGATAGATGTATTTAAAATGTAGTATTTTCTTAGTATTTTAATTGCTAAGTCTTCTTCCCCTTTTGATATTAGTAAAGTAATTCTTGGAATGATAGTTGAACTGAATGCAATGTTAATATTCCAAAGGATCGAAGTGATAAAATTTGCACCTCTGTAAATGCCTGCTGACAAACTATCCTTTAAGCTTCCAAGCAAAACAATACCTATATTATCAGCTAAATAAGAAAATCCATATCTCAAAAATCCTGGAAATGAGAATTTAAACCAACTAGATAATTCATATTTTGGTTTATATTTTAAGACCCCTAATTTTTCTTTTGAGTAGTTTAAAGAAGATACAAAATTTACAATGGATTTAACTACAAGCGATAATGTAATCCCAATTTCTTTAAATGGCAGAAGAATCCACCATATTATCAGAAAGAATAATCTAAGGATGTTTGGATAGATATTATTTGAAATTGCGATTTCTCTAAATTTTTCAAAGCCTGATAGATAAGCTGATAAATAAGTGCTAAAAATGGTAAATGGTATGGAAAATGCATAAAAAAATAGGAACTTTGAGTAATCTTCTGATTTTAAGAAGAATTCACTTATAAAGTTGGGAAAAATTAAAAAGGGGGGTGTTAGAATAAAAGTTAAAATTGTTGAATAGATTAAAGATAATTTTAGAATGCCACTTATTTTATCTAATTCATTAGTTCCTCTGTAATATGCGGTAAATCTTCTTAAAGCGGATGTGAAAAATCCTGATAGAATAATCACTATTATATTTATAAAGCTTATTGCAACTGAGTATTTACCAAGATCATCTGCGGAAACCATCTTTATAACAATGATGCCACTTATGAAATTAAGAAATTGTGCCATTATGTTTGATGAGAATAAGTAAATAATATTTTTTAGCATTTTGAGAAAATTTTATAGTTGTGCAACCTTTTGGCATTAAAATTTGTCTAATAATATATGAATGAAAAATTGAAGTTTTATTATATGATAGTGAAACGATACGGTGAGTATATCTACAATATGGTATACTATACAGTCCTTGATGAAGAGGATGCTAAGGATCTGACACAAGAGATTTTTTATAAAATTTGGAAGGGATTGGACAATTTTAGGAATGAGGCTAGTGTCAAAACTTGGATTTATAGAATTACACAGAACCATTTAAAAAATTTCCTACTAAGAAGAAAAATAAAGAAATTTATTTCTTTGGAATTTTTATTTGATGAGAAGAATAGTGATTTTGAAAGCAAAGATTATAATGAAATTGACAAGCTTGAATACAAGCTTTCAAAATTACCTGATGATTATAGAAGGATTTTAGTTCTATTTTATATTGATGGATTTAACATAAATGAGATTTCAGAAATACTTAATACTAAACCCAATACAGTCAAATCAAAGCTACATAGAGCAAGAGAAAAACTTAAAAATTTATGGAGGTTTGGCTATGAGAGTTAGAATGAAACCTTTACCTGATGACCTAAAAGAACATCTTTATAAAATTCCTTATATGAAGAGGAGTAAATTTAATTTAAAGGCTTTTATTCCAACAGCTGCTGTTTTATTTATAACTCTTTCATTATTATATTATACCTATAAGAGAACTGAGTATGTGTCTGCTACAACAAATGATATTACTTATATTGGACCAAAAGATGGTGATATTATATTACCATCTGAGTTCTCAATCATATCAAAGGAACCATTTGAGATATATTTAAATTCACAATTGCTAAAACCAAAAGAATACGGAGGATATTATATCTTCGAAAAAGAGCTTATGGAAGGTGAATACAAAGTTGAGATTATAAAGGGAAAGGATAAAAAGGAGCTGAAATTTTATGTTGTGGATATTTCTTGAAATTGAAGTTTCTGTAAATGATACTTTAAGTTTTAGAGGTAAAGTAATAAAAGTTATACCTTCAAATAGAGCTAAAATCATTGAAAATAATAAAGTTATTTTTCTAAATCCTGGAAGGGCTATTGTTATAACCCAAAGAGAAAAAATTCCTATTTTTGTTAGGAAATTTAAGAGAATTGAATTGCCTTATGATAGCTTAGTTTTGTATGTTAAGGATAGTTTTGATTTGAATTTTGGAAATTATGAGTATAATGTGCTACCTAAAAATTTAGGTTATGTAAAAAGTAATAAGCTTTTTGCGTTAGAGCCAGGGATTGGTATTTTGCTTGTAAGATCAAACGATGCTATTGGTAGAATAAAAATTGTCGTTAAGGAGAGAAATAAAATGCAAATTCAAATCGCTCTATCAAATAAAATTGTAATGGATAAGGGCGAAAAGCTCGTTTTCAGTAAGTATAAAATTACTAGTAATTCAAATAAGATAAAAATCTCAAATGATACAATTTTTGCACTTGAATATGGGGTTGTGAATGTCAGATTTCTATATGAGGATGATACAAGTTATGGATTTAAAAATGTGATTTTAATAATAAAACCAAAAGTTTTAGACATTATTGGAAAACCTAATGAAAAAATTAAAATTCAAGGTGAGAAAATTGAGATATTAAGAGAAATGGGGGATGTTAAATTAGAGAACAATTATTTACTATGTTCTGATGTTTGCTTTGGTGTTTTAAAAGTTGATGGGAAACTTGTTCCATTTCTTATTCATCCAAAAGCATATAGAGAGGAAGTTGATAAGGATTTTATAATTATAAGAGATGATTTTGAAATTCCAAAAAATATCAAAGTAATTAGAGTGTTTCCAAAGCGTAAATTTGAAATTATAGATAATAGAATCGTTGTAAAGGAAAGGGGGTTGGGTTTTGCAGTTGTCAAAACTAGTAGGGGTATAACAATTTTAAAGATAATTGGAAAATTGTCCTAATATCTTTTCTACTAAAGTGTTTATTTGCTTTTCCTTTTATTTGTTTCAGAATATTTAAAATGTCCTTTTTATGTTGCTAAGAGGTGGAAGCTCTCCTTTCTATTAAAAGTTTTTCAAAGGAAACCAAGATTATCTCAATCTTTTCAAAACAGCTTTTTGAATTACTGAGAATCTATCTTTAACCCCAAAATCTTTGTACAAACTTTCTGTCAAAGACCCATCTGGATAATTTGTCTTCTCCTGTATTGCTATAAGCTCTGTGAATTCTCCAACTTTATCTAATTCTTTGAATGGTTCAACATGTTCGGGTTTGAAAAACTGAAGACTTGGAGGAAAGG
>FWWL01009311.1_pt1 | contig 12001 bp, 10 predicted proteins | sample 2228331 | NCBI WGS metagenome assembly FWWL01 (sample SAMEA103939775, study PRJEB20133) | metagenome | reverse complement strand
GCCAGCGCCAGCAGCGCGAGCGCGCCGAGCGCGAGCGCGCCGCCGTGGGCGGCCGCGAACTGCCCCCAGTCGAGCATCAGTTGCGACATCCACGGCAGGTCGCGCCCGGCGCCGTGGTAGACCTCGGCGAACTTCGGCACCACGTAGCCGATCAGGAAGGCGCTGACGGCGCCGCCGACGCCAAGCAGGATCACCGGATAGATCGAGGCGCTGACGATCTTGGCGCGCACGGTGTCGATGCGCTGCTGGTAGTCGATGTAGCGCGCGAGCGCGCGCGGCAGGTCGCTGGTGCCTTCGGCGGCGCGCACGATGCCCACGTAGAGCGGCGGGAACAGGTCGGGCTGGGCCGCCAGCACGGCGGAGAAGCGCTTGCCCTCGCGCAGGCCGGCGAGCAGCCGTTCGAGCACGGTGCGGGTACCCGGGCCGGACTCCTTCTCGAGCAGGGCTTCGAGACCTTCGACGATGCCCAGTCCCGCGTTCAGCAGTGCCAACAACTCCTGGCTGAAAAGGACGAGCGAAAGCTTGCCGCCGCGCTGGCGTGCCAGGCGCGCCCCGCCGCCCGCCGGCTCGACGGCACTGACATACAGGCCGCGCGCCTCGATCTGGCGGCGCGCGTCCGCCTCGTCCGACGCATCGACGAGCACGTTGGCGATCGACATGTCGGGCGCGAGGGTACGAACGGCAAACTGCATGAGGAGGCGAGCCCGGTACGCGCGGCGCGCTTATTGCGAAGAGATGTCGGCGTTGTCGCCGGTACCGCCGGGCTGGCCGTCACGGCCGAGCGAGACGATCTCGTAGTCGGCGTTGCCGCCCGGCGCGCGGTACTGGTATGCGTTGCCCCAGGGGTCGAGCGGCACGCCCTTCTTCAGATAGGGTCCGTTCCACCTGGCTCCCGCGCCGGGCGGCGCGGCCATCAGCGCGTTCAGGCCTTCTTCAGCGCTCGGGTAGCGACCGACGTCGAGGCGGTAGGTGTCGAGCGACTTGCCGAAGGCTTCGATCTGCGCCCTGGCCACCGTGACTTCGGACTTGCCGAGTTGGGAAAAATACTTGGGCCCGACGTAGGCCGCCAGCAGGCCGATGATCACGATCACCACCAGCAGTTCAAGCAGGGTGAAGCCCCTGCCCGTCGCGCGCGCGCGCATGCCCGTTCCGTGTTCGTGCACCATCCCTGCCACTCCTTATTGCAAAAAAGAAATCCCAACAGGCAAGGCTACCATGCCGGCAGGGGCGAGACAACATCCCCACCCCCGATGCGGCGCCGTTCCGCGCGTGTTTCATGCCCGATGCATGCAAATACCCCACGGATGGGGGTCTTTCCGTGCCATCCGGTGTCCACGCCGGCGGGACTGCCCGATCGTCCCGCGTTCACCGTTCCATCAGGGCGTCGGCCAGTTCGCACTGCCCGGCCCGACAGGTGGCCAGGGGCGGCGCGATGGCGCGGCAGTCGGAGATTCGCTGATTCGCCGCGTTGTACGCCTCCCGCTGTTGCTTGTAGCGTTCGGCCAGTTGCTGTAGTTGGCTTGCGGAACTGTGCGCCGAGGACCAGGCGAGATAGGACTCGGGGCCGCCGCAGGGCCGCGCACCGATGGGCAGCACCCGGCACTGGGCCGCTTCGGTGCAGGAGGCCTGGCCGATGAGCTCGCGGATGCGGGCGAGCGTATCGCCGGCGGCGGCCCCCGGAGCGGCGGCGCCGGCAGCCGGGGCGGCGCCCGCGCCCTCATCGCCGGTCTGGCCACTTCGTGCCTGGCGCACGCTCTCGGGCGCTGGAACGGCCTGGGCCGGACCGGATTGCGGGCCGCGCCCCGGGCCCTGCTCCAGCGCCTGGTCGGTCGCATTCGAACTGCAGGCGGAAAAGACAAATAGTAAGGGAACGACAAGTTTACGCATGGCTCATCTTCTCCCCGTGCGTCGGTATGGTCAAGGACGATTCGTCGAAGCGGCTCGAAAGATTGAGGCGGCGACAACGATTCGCGGACAGCGCCCCTGGACGCGGCAAAGTTGTGACGTTTTCGCGTCACGCCCTTTGCCATTCCTCAAGAGCACCTGAAGTTTCCCCAAGGACATTTCTCTACATCATCGCCGAAAATCATTTAATTTCCCGGAAAAATCTTTCAAAGTTTCAATATTTTACAAGTTACAACGAAAAAAAATTGAACGCAGGAAAATTTACTGGATACAATAGTTTTCGTTACAGACGAGCTTGGCAACACCGATCATGAACCTCACCACCCTCCGATCCCTCATCGCCATGTCCGCCGCCGTTCTCCTGACCGCCTGCGGCGCCGGCCAACCCGAAACCCAGGCCCCGCTCCGGCTTGCGGCAGCGGTGCAGAGCGCCGAAACCGCGCCGACGGTGATGCCGACCGCAGCCGTCGCGGATCCGGCGCTGGCCGCCGCCCGCATCGTGGTCAGCCCGAACCAGCCCGCGCCCGATTGCGCGCCGGAAGGCTGCAGCAGCCTGCGCATCATCGATGGCAACGCCGAAGCCTACCGCATCGACGCCCAGCGCCGCGCAGCGCTCGAGGCCGCCTACGGCAGCTGAGGCGCTTTTCCGCCGCCCGTCGGTGGCCGGCGCGCTGGCCCGGGAGACGGTCGGGTAGGCGAAGCGCTTCGCGGCCCCCCACCCTACTTTCTCGCATATGGCGCGGCCAGGGGTTCGCCGATGAACAGGCCCTGCGCCGGCCAGGCCACGCTCTTCCAGTATGCCTCGATCGCCGTGTTGCCCGACAGGTAGTGGCGCAGCAGCACGGCCGGGTTCGGGAATTTCTGCCAGTAGTTGCACGGCTCGCTGACCGAGCCGTAACTGGCCGTCGCCCCCGCCTCGAGCCAGCGCAGGCTGCTCATCTGTTCGGTCCCGAGCAAGTCCCCGCCGAGCGAGGTCAGGTGGTCGGCCAGGGCGCCGGGCACGAAGTCCAGCGTGTCGAGTTTGTCCACCTTCGCCATCCCTGTCTGGTAGATCACGATGTCGTCCGCGCCCTCGAGCGCGTCGCTGCGCAGCACCTTGGTCGTCAGCTTCTTCGACGCCAGCCGCCCGGGGCGCGGGAAGAACGCCGTGCGGGTGTTACGCGCCGTCTCGGACGTGACCAGGTAGTAGGCACTCGCCGGCACGGTGCGGAAACCGCTCGCCACGCCCCTGTCGATCAAGGCCTTGGCCTGCTTCACCGATTCGGTCGGGAGCAACATCGAGGGACGTATCTCGTGGTCGGTGTAGGGCCGGCGCGACGTCGAGTTGAAGTAGGAACTGGGTTCGCCCGATGCACAGGTGCGGGCGCAGGGCGCAGGGTCGAAGCCCAGGCTGTAGGCCGCGGTGATGGCGTTGCAGTCGACCGCGTAGGGCGCCGTCCACACAAACAGCACCGCCTGCACCCCCGGCGCGAGTTGCTCGTCGATCTCCTTCTTGAGCAGCCGCATGCGCGCCGGACTGATGCTGCGCGGCTTGCCGGGGATGTTCACGCGCACGATGTTCGCGGCCGGGATGTCGCGTCGCTCGCGGTAGTACTCGCCGACCTCCACGCTGTTCGGGTCGGCCTCGTTGATCACCAGCGCCAACTGGGAGGGCTGCAGACCGGCACGCTGCGCCTGGGCGCTGCCGGCCCACAGCAGGCACACGGCCACGAGCACGAACAGCAAGACGCGCGCCAGCCCGGCGCGGTCGGCGGGATCGGCGCGCGACGGCGCGGCGGGCATGGCCCGCGCCCACCCCGTCATGCCGCCCCTGGGGTCGCGCCGCGGCGCCTCGCGCAACGCCGCCCCGCGCCTGCCAGGCCGAGCAGACCGAGGCCGCCGGCGAGCATGGCGCCCATGCCCGGCTCCGGTATGACGGTGACGGCGTACATCTCGAGCGCCTCGACGCGCATGAACTGCCCGCCCAGGCTGCGGTCCACGATGCTCATGCCCTGGTTGGCCGGATCGCCGTAGGAGACCTGCCACGAGACCAGTGTGTCGAGTTCGCCATCGACCAGCAGGTCGGGACCGGCGCCGAAGGTGGGCCCGTGCTCGGCCTGGTTGAAGGTCTGGAACAGGCCCTGGCTGGGCAGGATGTAGCTGGTGGGGACCTGGCGGTAGACGGCCGGCGCCGTGTAGTTGAACAGGAAAGCGGTGCGCTGCCAGTCGAAGGGCGTCTCGTGCCAGCCGTCGGTCGACGACCAGCTCTGCGGATTGTAGCCACCGACCAGGTAACGCATGCCGTCCGGGGCGATCACGCTGATGAGGGTGAAGGTGTCGCCGCGCCCGTCGACCGCCGCGTGGAAGTCGAGCGAATCGTCGCCCAGGCCGCGCGTGTAGAGCTCGTCCAGCTGCAGCGGCCCCGCCCCGAGCCAGCGCTCGAGCTGGCCGTGCAGGGTCAGGTCCAGCAAGGGGCCCGGGCCCTCCGCCTGCGCGGCGGCCGGAGCGCTCCACGCCGCCAGTGCCGCCATCAATGTACTCGCCGCTACGATCGTTCTCATGGTGGTCCCCCGATCGGTTCTCGTCGTGCATTGTATGACAAGGGCCGGGCCGGCCCCGCACTGTTGACTTGGCGCCATTGCCCCGGCGCCGGTCGTCAGGCGCGCTTGTAGATGTCCTCGAAGCGCACGATGTCGTCCTCGCCCAGGTAGCTGCCGGACTGCACTTCGATGATGTGCAGCGGCACCTTGCCCGGGTTCTCCAGCCGGTGGTTCATGCCGATCGGGATGTAGGTCGACTCGTTCTCCGACAGCAGGCTGATCTTCTCGCCACAGGTCACGCGCGCCGTGCCGGACACCACGACCCAGTGCTCCGCGCGGTGGTGGTGCATCTGCAGCGACAGCTTCTCGCCCGGCTTGACCGTGATGCGCTTGACCTGGAAGCGCTCGCCGGAATCGATGCCTTCGTAGTAGCCCCACGGGCGGTACACCCGGGTGTGATGCAGGTGCTCGGTGCGGGCGCAGGACTTGAGGTGGTCCACCACCTGCTTGACGCGCTGCACCTGGTCCTTGTGCGCGACCAGCACCGCGTCCTCGGTCTCGACCACGACCAGGTCCTGCACGCCGACCACCGCCACGATCCGGCTCTCGGCGCGCACCAGCGAGTTGGACACGCCGTCCAGGTAGACGTCGCCGCGGCGGGCGTTGCCGTCGCCATCGCGCTTTTGCACTTCCCAGAGGGCGGACCAGGAGCCGACGTCGTTCCAGCCGATGTCGGCCGGGACCACCGCGGCGTCGCGCGTGTGCTCCATGACGGCGTAGTCGATCGAATCGGACGGGCAGCTGGAGAAGGCTTCCTCCTCGAGGCGGCAGAAATCCAGGTCGCGGTAGGCCTTGTTCATGGCCGCTTCGGCGGCGGCGGCGATCTCGGGCCGGTGCCGGGCCAGTTCGGCCAGGTAGCGCTCGGCCTGGAACATGAACATGCCGCTGTTCCAGTAGTAGCCGCCATCTTCCAGGAAGCCCTGGGCCGTCTCCAGGTCGGGCTTCTCGACGAAGCGCGAGACCTTGTAGCAGTCACCGCAATCGGGTACCTGCTCGCCGCGCCGGATGTAGCCGTAGCCGGTCTCCGGCGACTTGGGCACGATGCCGAAGGTGGCCAGCGCGCCGTGCGCGACCAGGGTGCCGGCGCGTTCGACGGCGGCGCGAAAGGCTTCGACATCCTCGATCACGTGGTCGGCCGGCAGCACCAGCATCACCGCCTCGGGGTCGTGGGACTTCAGGTAATGGGCGGCGGCGGCCACCGCCGGCGCCGTGTTGCGGCCGACCGGCTCGAGCAGGATGCCAAGCGGCGTGATGCCGCATTCGCGCAACTGCTCGGCCACCATGAAGCGGTGGTCGTTGCCGCACACGACCAGCGGTGCCATCAGCCCCGGCCAGCCGGCGACCCGCAACGCGGTTTCCTGGAGCATGGTCTTGTCGGAGACCAGCGGCAGCAACTGCTTGGGCAGCACCGCCCGCGACAGGGGCCACAGGCGGGTGCCGGCACCGCCGGAGAGGATGACGGGATAGATTTTCATGCGTGCGCTTTCTCTAGGTTATTGCTTGTTTCGTTTGCTATTTCTTTGCGGCGCGAGCGGCGGCGGTCGCGAGCGTTGAGCCACTCCTCGGAGCTGTACTCGGAAGCGTGCTTCATCTCGCCGGCGCGGTCGACACTGTATTCTTTGAAAACAATCATTTCATTTAATGTTACATCGTGCAACACGCGGGTGTACTCGAACAGGACGCTGCGCACGATCTCGGCGCCTTCGCAGATGTGGCTGCCGTGCCCGATCCAGGTCGGCCCGACGATGCGCGCGCCGGCCTCGATCTTCACGCCCGAGCCGATGTAGACCGGCCCCTCGATCGTGGTGCCGTTCCAGTCTATGCTCGTGTTCAGGCCGACCCACACGCCCGGTTCGATCTGGATGCCCGGCATGTCCATGTTGTTCACTTCCCCGGTCAGCACGCTTTGCAGCACCTCCCAGTAGTCGCTCATGGTGCCGATGTCGAGCCAGTTGAACGGGCGGCGCTGGGCGTAGAACGGCAGGCCGCGCTCGGCCAGCAGCGGGAACAGTTCGGAGCCGATGTCGAAGGGCACGCCGGACGGGATCAGGTCGATGACCTCCGGTTCGAAGATATAGATGCCGGTCGAGATGAAGTTCGACAGCGCCTCCTCCTGGCTCGGCTTTTCCTGGAACTGGGTGATGCGCCCGTTCTTGTCGGACACCACCACGCCGTAGGAGGACACCCGGTCCCAGGGTACCTCGCGCGTGATGACCGATGCCATCGCGCCCTTGCGGCGGTGTTCCAGCAGCGCCGCCTTCAGGTCCAGGTCGATCAGCGCGTCGCCGCACAGCACGATCGTGGTGTCGTCGAAGAAGCCGCCGAACTCCTGGATCTTCTTCATGCCGCCGGCCGAACCGATCGGTTCGGGCACGACCTCGCCGTCGTCCTTGGTGTAGCCCTCGAACGAGTAGCCGATCTGCACGCCGAACTGCTCGCCTTCGCCGAAGTACTCTTCGATCTTTTCATGCAGCCAGCTGACGTTGACCATGATCTCGGTCACGCCGTGTTTCTTCAGATGCTCGATCAGGTAGGCCATCACCGGCTTGCCGAGCAGTGGAATCATGGGTTTTGGCAGGTCGTACGTGAGCGGGCGAACGCGCGTGCCCTTGCCTGCCGCGAGAATCATTGCTTTCATCAGACCGTCCTTGTCGGGTTATTTGGGAGTGGTTTGGTAGTGCCAGACGTCGGCGCACATCCGCGCCACGTCGCGCTCGGCGACCCATCCCAGTTCCTCGCGCGCGCGGGCGGGGTCGGCGTAGCACTTGGCGATGTCGCCCGGACGGCGCGCGACGATCTGGTAAGGGATCGGGCGTCCGCAGGCCTGTTCGAACGCGCACACCATTTCCAGCACGGTGTTGCCGCGTCCGGTACCCAGGTTGTAAGTCACCACGCCCGGCCCCTTGGCCAGGCGGTCCAGGGTCTTGACGTGGCCGATGGCAAGATCGACCACGTGGATATAGTCGCGCATCCCGGTGCCGTCCGGCGTCGGGTAGTCGCCGCCGAACACGGACAGCTTCTCGCGCTGGCCGTTGGCGACCTGGGCGATGTAGGGCACCAGGTTGTTCGGGATGCCGCTCGGTTCCTCGCCGATCAGGCCGCTCTCGTGGGCGCCGACCGGGTTGAAGTAGCGCAGCAGGGCGATGCGCCAGTCCGGTTCGGCGACCGACAGGTCGCGCAGGATGTCCTCGATCATCAGCTTGCTGCGGCCGTAGGGGTTGGTGGCCGACAGCGGGAAGTCCTCGGTGATCGGCACCGAGGCCGGATCGCCGTACACGGTGGCCGAGGACGAGAACACCAGGGTCTTCACGCCGAACTTGGCCATCGTCTCGAACAGCACCACGCTGCCGGAGACGTTGTTGTCGTAGTAGCTCAGCGGCTGGGCGACCGACTCGCCCACGGCCTTCAGGCCCGCGAAATGGATGACCGCGCCCACCTTGTGGGCGCCGAAGGCCGCCTCCATCGCCTCACGGTCGCGGATGTCCGCCTCGATGAAGTCGAAGCGCTTGCCCGCGATCTTTTCGACGCGTTCCTGCACGACGGCCTGGGCGTTGCACAGGTTGTCCACCACCACCACCTCGTAGCCGGCGTTCAGCAACTCCACCACGGTGTGGGAACCGATGTAGCCCATGCCGCCAGTAACCAGAATCTTCATTGTCGTTTCGCTCTCTTGTCTAAGGTTGCCATCGCCCCGGGGCGGCGCATGCGCTACCGCCGCCCGCGCCGCGCACCGCGGTTGCGGGAAAAGGGGCGTTTCAATATTGTCGCCGCGGCGGTTTCTGCGCCCGCCGTGATCCCTCGTTTATCTGGATCTGCCCCTGGCCGCCTCTTTGATGAACAGCCAGACGAAGGCCATGTCCTCGATGAAGTAGCGGCGGAACATGCGGCGCGGCTCCTGCAGGAAGCGGTAGAACCATTCCAGGCCCCAGCGCTGCATCCACAGCGGCGCGCGCTTGACGCGCCCGATCGCCACGTCGAAGGTGCCGCCCACCCCCATCGCGAACGGAATCTTCATCTCGGCCTGGTAGCGGCCGAGGAACTGCTCTTTCTTCGGGGAGCTGATCGCCACGAACAGCAGGTCGGCGCGGCTGGCGCGGATCTGCTCGGCGACCTCGGCCTCCTCGGCCTCGCCCTTCCAGTATCCGTTGCGGTAGCCGGCCAGCACCAGCTTCGGGTACTTGCGCTGGTAGGTCTCGGCCACCTTGCCCACCACTTCCTCGCGCGCGCCGAGCAGGAACACGCGCCAGCCCTTCTCGCCGGCGCGGCGCATCAGCGCCTCGAACAGGTCGACCCCGGCCACGCGCTCCTTGAGCGGCTTGCCCAGGAGGCGCGAGGCCCACACGACCGGCATCCCGTCCACGTTGATGAGCGCGCACTCGTTGATGATGCGGCGCAGCTCGGGGTCGCGGCTGGCCTTGACCAGCTTGTCCACATTGACCACCACATGCTGATGCGGCCGGCCAGACTGGATGAAGCCCTCGATCCTGCCAAGGGTCTCTTCCATCGACAGGTTGTCGACCTGGCAGCCCATCAGTGTGATGCGTTCCGTCATCCGAGTTCCCTGGCGAGGATGGCGACGATGCGTTCGGCGGCGCGGCCGTCCCACAGTTCGGGGCGGCGGCCCTGCTTGCCCTCGCCACGCAGCACGCGGCGCGCTTCGAGCATGATCTTTCCGGGATCGGTGCCGGCCAGCACGTTCGAGCCCTCATCGACCGTGACCGGACGCTCGGTGTTCTCGCGGATCGTCACGCAGGGCACGCCCAGCGCCGTGGTTTCCTCCTGCAGGCCGCCGCTGTCGGTCAGTACCACGGCGGCGTCCTTCCACAGGTTGAGGAAGGCCATGTAGGCCTGGGGCCCGGCCAGGGTGATGTTCGGGCCCAGGTCGATGCCGAACTTGTCCAGGTTGGCGCGGGTGCGCGGATGGACCGGGAAGATCAGCGGCAGCTCGGCGGAGATGTCGCGCAGCGCGCCGGCGATCCGGGTGAAGGTTTCCGCGTCGTCCACGTTGCTCGGCCGGTGCAGGGTGACCACGCCGTAGCGTTCGCCCTTTTCCTTGCGGTCGGCCTTGTAGGCGGCGGTCTCGAAGCCGGAGGTGTCGGCGTGGGCCAGCTTGTCGGCCTGGTACAGCACGTTGTCGACCATCACGTGCCCGACGTAGTGCACGGCCGCATCCGGCTTGCCCTCGCGCCGCAGGTGCTCCATGGCCGAGGGTTCGGTGACGAAGAACCAGTCGGAAATACTGTCAGTCACCAGGCGGTTGATTTCCTCCGGCATCGACATGTCGCCGCTGCGCAGGCCGGCTTCGACGTGGGCGACCGGGATGTTCTGCTTCTTGGCCACGATCGAGCAGGCCAGGGTGGAATTGACATCGCCCACCACCAGCACGGCGGCCGGACGCTCGTTCACGCACAACTCCTCGAAGGCCACCATGATCTTGGCCGTCTGCTGGGCGTGGCTGCCACCGCCGGCGGCCATGAACACGTCTGGCTGGGGGATGCCCAGTTCCTCGAAGAACACGTCGTTCATCTCGCGGTCGTAGTGCTGGCCCGTGTGGATGATCTTGAACGACAGTGCCTGCTGTGCCTGCAGGGCGCGGACGATCGGCGCAATCTTCATGAAATTGGGCCTTGCGCCCGCTACCAGGTAAATGAGCATGGAGGTGTTCCCAGATGTCTAATTATTAAAAAAACGTTATTGTAAACCTGCACTCGACCGGGATGGCGGACGATACGGATGTTATTTTTAATACATCGCACGGCTGCTTGCTTTCATAGCTGCGCGAGTACCAGCCCAGGGGCGGATGCTCGGCGCCGCGCACCAGTTCCAGCTTCAGGTCCTGGCCCGTGGCCTGCATGCGCAGCACGAAGCGCTTGCCGCGCACCGCCAGCCCCTGGCTGGACAGGCGCACGTCCAGCCCCGGCGCGAAGTGCCAGAACAGTTCGACGCGGTGTGCCTTGCGCGCGGCGATTTCGTCGCGCACCACCAGGGTGGCGCTGGCCGCGTCGAAGCGCACGCCGCGCACGTGGCGCACCGGGTCGGGCAGGCGCTGGTAGCCGTCGTGCGAACCGCGGAACTCGAACTCCTGGGGCGAGGTCGGCAAGCGCTCGATGCTGGCGCGCGCCTTGCGCAGCCACATGAAGCGCCCGCCGCTGACAGACTGGTCCAGCCCGTCGATGCGCACGGTGTTGTGGGCCGAGGTGCCGCGAAAATAATCGCGCCACTTCTGGTCCTGCCAGTAGGAGTAGGTTCCCGGATCCACCAGGCACTCCTCCCCCGCCACCGACAGGGTCAGCGCCAGCGCGTCGGCGTGGCCGTGGGCGGCGATGCCCAGGTAGCCCAGCGGCCCGCAATCGACCATGCCCTTGATTTCGTCGGGCTCGCCGAAGCGCGACCCGAACAGCAGGTAGCCGCCGTCCGGGAAGGCCCAGCCGGTGTCCGGCTCGTGCGGATCGGTCTCGGGCCGCGGCCCCGGGAGCGCGTGCAGCAGCCAGCGCACGCCGGGATGGCCGTCGGCCATGCCGCCGAACACGCTCTCGCCGAGAGCCAGCAACTGGGCGGCGCGGTCGCCGGCGCCCGCATCGAGGCGGAACACGCAGCCGTCGTCGGCGTCCCCGACCATCGGCAGCCCGCCGCCGACGTCGCGCACCGACCGCAGGAAGCGCAAGGCGCGCCGGAGCGAAGCCCAGTAACCGCGCGAAAAAGGCTGCCCGCTGGCCTGGCCCAGCAGGCCGGCCACGAACAGGAACTCAGCCGAAAACACGTGGTAGGCGAAGGCCTGCTCGCGGTTGACGCCGTCACGCGAGTACTGCGCCACCGCTTCGTGTTCAAGTTCGCGGCGGGCCTGTTCGAGCCAGGCCGGCGAGCTCTTCCAGCAAGGCCAGGTGGTGGCGCCCGCGAACAGGCCGGCAAGCTCGCCGATCAGGTGGTTGTTGGCCGAGGAGTGGCGCGACAGGTGGCGCGCGATGGCACGGCAGTGCGCGTGGATGCTGGCCAGCCAGTCGGCGCGCAGGCGCTGGCCCGACTCGCCCGCGAACAGCGGGCTGGCCTCGCCCCCCGTCAATTGCCAGATCAGGCTCCAGTTGATCAGGCGGATGCCCAGCTCGAGCGAACTGGTCCAGTTGGGGCCGGTCAGCGGGGGGCACTGGTCCAGCCAGCTGCGCAGTTGCTGCTCGAGCGCATGCAGCCAGCGCACCTCGCCGCCCAGGTGCCAGGCCTGGGCCAGGCGAACCAGGTGCAGGTGGCGGTTCAGCTCCCAGACGTGCTTGATGTCGCCGACCAGCTCGCGCCTGGTGATGGCGATGTCGCCGCTGAAGATGGCCGGGCCGGTCACCCCGGTGTCCGGGTCGCGGTTCCAGGCGGTGGGCACGCCGACATCGAAACCGCGGTCGGCGAACAGCACCACGTGCCCGGCGCAGATGCGCTCCGCGTCGGCGAACAGGGCCTCGCGCTCGGCCGGCGCCAGTTCGGGCTTGCCCTGCACCGCCAGGGTCAGCGCGCGCGGCAGCGGTGGCGGCGCG
>FWWL01009310.1_pt1 | contig 12002 bp, 9 predicted proteins | sample 2228331 | NCBI WGS metagenome assembly FWWL01 (sample SAMEA103939775, study PRJEB20133) | metagenome | reverse complement strand
AAGAAAAGTCTAGCGCCTTCCAAAGGCCATCCTTGGCCCTGGAAGGCTTGCTGCGGCGTCCTGCCTTGCATACGACTTTTCTAAGGCTACGCTCATAAGTACCATTAACAAGGCTTGTATAAGCTTCTTTAGCTATACATGGCTGCTTGCTTTTGTACATACCGTAATACATAACTATAAACTCTGGATGTTTTGCAAGTAACCTCAGTGCATTTGCTATGTCCTGTCTTCTTCAAGTTTTATATCCCAAAGATAATGATAAAGAGGGGCTAACTCTGTAAAGCCTGTTTTGATTTCCTGCAAGACCTCTCTGCTGAACAAAGTTTTATTCAGGCTGCGGTTGCAGGCCAGGTAAAAGGTTTTCTTCTGGTACCAGTCAATTATAGCTTTCGGTTTTTCTCCATCCAGCAGCCTTTTGTATGTATCTCCCTCAAGACTGAACTTTCCGCTATTAAAGAATTCTACCGCCTGCAAAAACTCCTCAGGCCTTTCATTAAGCTTCTGACGGAAGCGGAGCATCGTTTCTTTTGATGCGATATAAAAACCCATTCCATATCTATAGAAATCCGGAGTTATCTCAAAATAATAGCTTGGACATTCCTTCCAATCCTGGGACGGCCTTTTGAAGGTAATCCAAACGTTGCTCCTATATGGAGACTTATCCTTTGAAAACCTTGTATCCTTGTATATTCTCGAAATTGTCTTATCCACCGCAGGGGTCACCTCCAGCAGAGGATCCAACTGCAGCATAAAGCTGGCAAGCTCTGCTACCAGGCTTTTGAAGGGGTCAAGCACATACCTATTATATTCCTGCCTATGTTCCTCAAACCAGCTCTTGTTATTGTTATACTTAAGACTTATGAGAAATTCTATTGTATCCTTCGAGAAGCCTTCAAAACTATTTATAATTTTTTCTTTCATAATATTTTCCTTTCAGAAGCAATCTTAACAACTGACTTAATATCATGCTTAAATTCTTTATAGATTAATACTTTTCATTATTCTTGTCAATATTTGCATTATTCATGAAAAAAACAAGCAGTCTAACTGCTTGCTTTAAATACTCTTAGTCTTTAATTATATTATCTCTTGTTTCCCATAAAGAACAGCGCAATTGTACCTGGACCAGCGTGGGAGCCAATGACCGGACCAATTTCATTTATTAATACATCCTTAACTTTGTACTCTTTCTGTATCATTTCCTTCAAGTATTCAGCATCCTCGATGCTATCCCCGTGGCTAATAGCAATTACCTGCTCCTCCGGAGACACAATATTCTCCTGAAGCATTTCAAAAAGTGTCTTGATGGATTTTTTTCTACCCTTTATCTTTGATACCGGCACTAGCCTTCCCTCATCATCAATCTGAAGTATAGGCTTAATGTCAAGGAGCGTACCTACAAAAGCAGCTGCCCCGGATAACCGTCCTCCCCTTTTCAGGTGCCCAAGATCATCTACAGTAAACCAATGGTTCATTCTGAGCTTATTAGTTTCAAGCCAGCTTACCACCTCGTCCTTGGAAGCCCCTGATTTAAGCATTTCATTTGCATAATATGCCAATAGCCCTTCCCCTAGGGAGGCACTTTTGCTGTCAATAACTGTGATGTCTGCATTCTCATTCTCTTCACAGACCATATCCTTTGCAAGATACGCACTGTTAAGACTTCCGCTCAAAACGGAGGAGAAGCCCAGATAAATAACTGATTTTCCTTCTGCTACATATTTCTTAAATATCTCTGTATAGTCATAAACGTTAACCTGTGAAGTGGATGGCATTTCACCATTCCTCACTGAAGTATAGAATTCTTTATAGCTGAGAGTTTTCCCAAAATCATCCTTCCACTCCTGACCCTTGAAGTTGCAAACGAGACTTACAAAAGGTATCTCATTCTTCTCCACATAACTGCGCGGAAGGTCTGTGCAGGAATCAATCAAAAGCACTGTATCCATTGATTATCTACCCCTCTACATAATTAATATCTCTATTTATATCTCTATAGTAACCATTTTTAAGCAATAAAGCAATGTGTAATTAAGATGCTACCCACATAAGTGCAGGTAGCAGTCATATTGATTCATAAATTGGGGGGTATGTGCCGGGAGTGAGCATTCCCGGCACCGATGATGTTTATTAGGTTCTATAATAAAATGCTCTTAATTACTCATATAGAAGTCCGCCAGCCAGCTCTTTCAAAGCGGCATAATCCAAAACAGATATATTGCCGTTCCTTTTACCTACTATCCCCTTATCCGCAAGCTCCCTTATGACTCTGTTCAAATGCCTGTAGCTTGTGCCTAGAAGTGTGGCCATCTCCGTCATGCTTGTTGTCTTTATTTCATTTATGCCCTTGGAGCTGCTTTCTTCACTTGAGATGGATATTATATAGCTGGCAAACCTTTTTTCAAGAGAATACAACAGGTTTATTGAGGTACTGTTTGATATTGTATAAAGCTTATACCCCAGGCTCCTGATAACATAGCTAAGAAAAATCGGATCGTCTGCTGCATACTTACGTATGTCATCCACCTTTATCCCAATCAGATGGGACTCATTAAGTGAATCAACATTGCATTTTATCTTATAGCCTGACATGAACTCCACGTCTCCAAGTATGCTCAAGGGTTTATTGAACCTAAGAAGCAGTGACTTGCCATTTTCCATCAGGGTGTATACCTTGAGCTTGCCTTTTACGTTGAAATAAAAGTAATCCAGCTCATCTCCGGTATTGCAGATGCATTCTCCTCTTTCAAAGCACATAAGGCTCATAAAAGGCCGCATATCCTTCTGAAACAATAAGTCTAAGCCGAATTCCCTGATGTAGGCTTCTAGAAGATTCTTGTCAGTGATCCTTTTCATGTTTTTTCCTCCATTCTATAATATAGTAAAATAATATCACATAAAAAGGACATATGTCCCAATTTATAAATAATTTTAAAATTAATTTACTATGCTTCCATAGCCTCTTCTGCCTCTTCTGCCTCTTCCATTTTAATATTGGCCCTACTATCATATTTTTCAAGACCGAACATAAATGCAGCAGATATGCCAGTCATCACACCCAGCACGAGCCATGCACTTTCCACGCTTGTGTGATTTAGAATCTTGCCCATGGTCATTGGCCCAATTGCATAGCCCATACCCATTATTGTAGGCAGAACCGCATTCATCCTGCCCCTGTGGGATGCGGGAGTATGGTTCACTATAAATGGCATAACGCTTATAGAAAGCAATATCTCTCCCAAGGTAAAAATGAAAACCGAGAGAAAGAAATATGGCAGTGTGTTAAGCACTCCCAGCATCCCAAAGCCTATGGCATATAGCAATATCCCATAAACCATTTTCCTCATGCCCTTCATACTTTCAGTAACCTTGGTGAGAATAGGAGTAAACACTATGACCACCAAGCCGTTCAGACTTGCCATCCACCCGAAATACTGGGCACCCATTGCGTTAAAATTCTGCATGGAATGTATCGGCATTAAGAAGGTCCATTGGGAATAAGCAAAGTGATATCCGAAGGCAATAACGGCAAAGTAAAGTAGTATAGGCCTTCTTAGCAGTACTGATATTATTGAGCCTTCTTCCCTTCTCTCAAGCTTCCTGCTATCGTCTGATATCTCCTCCTTGGTCTTGCCTATAGTCTCCTTTACAAAGAAAAATATGAGGCTTAAGGACATCAGCGCCGTAATAGCATCTCCTATGAATACAAGGGGAAGATAATTCCTATATAGGAATCCTCCCAACATTGGACCGACTGCAAAGCCTATGTTCCAGCCAAGATAGGTCAAGGCGTATGCCCCCTCCCTGTTTTCAGGGGTAGTTAGGTCAGCTATCAAGGAATCATGTGCCGGTCCGGCAACGCTCATACACGCACTTGCGGCCAGAATCACATATATAAGCGTCATTGATGGTTCTATGAAGCCGCAGGCTATATACAGCAGGGCGGCCAGGGTACCAAATATTATTATAAGACCCTTTCTGCCGAAAGAGTCAGCAAGCTTTCCTCCAACCATTGAAGCCAGTGGAAAAATCAAGCTGTTAAGGCTCAGATAAAAGCCTGTAGCCTCCATTGACAAGCCTATTTTGTCAGTCATAATTATTGTCATAAGCGGCATGACAAAGCAGCCCATTGCATTCACTATTCGTGAAGCAAATATAATATAGACTTCTCTGGGCAAGCCCATGTAAGGACTTAGTAGATTTTTGATTCTAAACATGATGTAAAACCCCCTCATAAAATAGTCCGGACAAATTATCCAGATAAATAATAAAAGCCATAGGACAAAATATCCTATGACTTAAAACACTGAAAAAACTAAGTTTTAAAACAGTCACGGAGTCCTCCTTTTAAAGCGACCCGCAACAAAAACTATCAATCAGTCCGCAAAAACTGATAAAGCAGGCCGCTGCATTAAATTGTTATTGTCACTTTTTATTTCTCTATAAACGTTCATATTCGCGACCTCCTTTTCCATTTTTTCATTACTCTTGAACAGTATACTATTACCAGTTTATTCCTGTCAATTGATAAATATGAACTGTAATGCAATAGTAATATTAATACAAAATGCGAAATAAGATTTCGCACTTTTGTTTCCTTAGTTTATTTCACAGAAATCTAATTCACACCGATTAAAAATATTTCTGTGATTCAATAAAATTGAATAAAGGCTATGAATGATAGAAAACTTAAAGGTGATAAAGTAATCTGCGAAAGGATCATAACTACATGATAAAGCTCATGAAAATCTGGAAGCCTGCCATTTATCAGGGAAGACAGCACCCAAGGAAGTATTTTGAGGGATGGTACTTTAAGCTTGTTAGTAAGGATGAAGGCAGCATATTTGCACTTATACCCGGGGTGTCCTATGGTATTAACGGAAGCAAGCCCCACTCATTTATTCAGGTCATTGACGGAATAAACTGCAAATCCTTCTATAAGATTTATGATATCAAGGATTTCCGTTACTCCGAAGACAATTTCGAGCTATGGATAGGTCCGAATTATTTCTCAGATAGGGAGATCCATATAGATTTAGATGAAGGTAGCTTACGCATAAAGGGGAGACTTGGCTTTGGAGCCGCAACTCCCTGGCCAACCTCTGCACTTTCTCCGGGTATAATGGGCTGGTACTCCTTTGTGCCCTTTATGGAATGCTATCATGGCATAATCAGTATGAAGCACTTAATAAGCGGCAGCCTCCTGATCAACAACAAAAGTATAGATTTTACAGGGGGCAGGGGCTATATGGAGAAGGATTGGGGAAGGTCCTTCCCAAGCTCCTGGATATGGATGCAGTCCAACTACTTCGAAGACCCCAATGTTTCTTTTACTGCATCAATAGCAAGGATACCGTGGTTTGGCAGGTTCTTTACAGGTTTAATTGCCGGACTTTCAGTCAACGGGAAGTTTTATAGATTTACTACCTACACAGGGGCAAGCATAGAAAAGCTTTCGCAGCAATCAGGCAATCTCGGACTCCGTATCAGCGACAAGCATATGTACCTCGACATACTCACCCGTGAGTCAAGCACAGGAAAGCTTTATTCCCCACGGAACGGCTCAATGGAGGGGGTCATCGACGAAAGTATGTCAGCTGCCATCAATGTCACTCTCGGCCAGATCACTTCAGATGGTGGAAGTATAGTCTTTATGGGTACAGGTCGGAATGGCGGCCTCGAAATTGTCGGAGATCTCAGAGAACTGCAGCCACATTAAATATTCATAGCTTCAATATTCCACTCTGATGATATATAATAAAAAGGATACTTGTAATGCATCGGAGGAATATATGAAGCTTGATTTTTTGTTCAATGACCGGCATTTTTATAAACAAATGATACGGATTGCTCTGCCTGTAACCGCTCAGAATCTTGTAATGGCATCGCTGAATCTTGTTGACAATATTATGATAGGAGGCCTGGGGGAAGCTGCCATTGCGGGTGTAGGGCTTGCAAACCAGTACTACTTCCTCCTGAACCTTCTGCTTTTTGGTATTGTCAGCGGTTCATCCATTTTTACAGCACAGTTCTGGGGTACAAAGGATATTAAGAGTATAAGAAAGGTCTTGGGCATTTCCATAATAACCGGAGGTATGTCCGCATTACTCTTTACTATAGCTGGTCTGATGTTTCCCGATGAAATACTCGGTATATTCTCCAAAGACCCTGCTGTAATACAGATAGGATCCGAATACCTGATAATAGCGCTTTTCAGTTATGTCATCACAGCTGTTACCTTTGCCTATTCCTTTAGCTTAAGGAGCATGGGTGATGTAAAGACTCCTTTAGTAGTGAGTGTAATTGCACTTGGAATCAACACAGCGCTAAATTACCTGCTTATAAACGGCTACCTGGGATTCCCAAGGTTAGGAGTGGCAGGCGCAGCAATTGCTACAGTAATTGCCAGGGTCATCGAATTAATATTGCTGCTTTGGATCATTTATAGAAACAAGAATGCGCTGGCTGCCTCCATAAGGGAAATGATAGATTTATCAAGCAGCTTTGTAAAGCAATTCTTCAAGGTTTCGGTACCGGTAATTCTTAATGAGTCCATGTGGGCACTTGGAATGACAATGTATGCGATTGTTTATGCCCGGATGGGCACTGAGGTTATAGCATCAAGCAATATAGCAGGCACCATAGAGAGAATAATGTGGGTTATATTCTTTGGCTTCGGCAATGCCTGCGCAGTTATGCTAGGAAATAAACTGGGCTCCGGAGACTATGAGCAGGTATACACAGATGCGAAGAGGTTTGCTATTATAGCTCCTGCAGTGGCTGTAATTATCGGAATCCTGGTAATACTTGCGACTCCATGGCTACTTTCGCCATATAAGGTCTCTCCCCTTGTGCTGGATTATGCCAGCAAGAATCTTCTGGTGTTATGTATATTCCTGAGCTTCAAGATCTTCAACTACATGAACGTAGTTGGAATACTCAGAAGCGGCGGAGATACCACCTTTTGTCTGATGCTTGATATGGGAGGGGTATGGCTGATTGGTGTCCCCCTGGTATTCCTTGGCGGGATTGTATGGGAGCTCCCGATTTACTATGTCTATGTACTGCTGCATGTGGAAGAAGTGGTAAAGCTGATAATTGGCATTCCGAGATTGGTGTCCAAAAAATGGATTAATAATTTAACTACGGATATGGGTTAGGAGAAGGTGGCATAGCCACCTTCTCCTATTTATTTGCAAATTCCTTTAGCTTCTTATCGTACATATCTATCAGCTCATACGCAATCCCTTCATCCAGTGTGCCCCACAGGCTTGGCGTCTCAAATAGCCTTTTCGGAAGCTTTACCGAGCTCAGGTCGAAGCCGAGCATACCTTTTATGCGAAGCTTTGTTTTATAAATCCTGTTGGCAATGGCAGTCAGATCCTCGTCTGCAAACTCATACCCGATTGCATTTAACGCTGAAAGTATCGTTTTCCTGTCATATACCTTCCTTGCAAAAAGGCAGATGGTCAGAGAGTTCAACATGCACCGCTCTTTCTCCTCGTTGAATAGCCCCTCAACTATCTTTTCCTTATCCAAATCCTTCATGGACTGATCTATCGAATATCCTCCATTGCAAAGGTGTGAGTGTCTTGCACCTACAACGGCTCCCACTAACGCACCATAGCCTGTATGGTAGCCCGGCATCTCGTTCTTTGCAAAGGTCATTGCATAGTCCTGTCCTCCATATTTCTCAGCTGCTTCGTAGCATCCCTTGGATAGAGCCTCATAAAAGTCATTTTCCTTATTTGCCAGGTATTCTACTGCCTTTATATAATTGGCTGCATTCCCGAATTCAAGTGGAACTATAGTGTCATTATCGGCAATGAGTTTCCCCATATAGGCTTCGGTAGCCCAACCTAGCACAACCCCCGAGGACATGGCATCCAGTCCCTGCTGTTCTACCACTTCTATAAGCTGTAGTATCTCATCAGTGGACTTTATGCCCAGGAAGCTGCCTAAAGCAAATATAAGCTCATAGTCATAGCCTACGCTTACTGACTCATAATCATGGCCCTTATCAAATTCCCTCCTGAACTGGCCTATGTGTATGCACCCGACAGGGCAGCCTGTACAGGCCATTTTCCGTACCAAATTATTTTTCACAAAAGCTTCCCCTGATATATTGGCTACATGCTCAAACCTGTTCTGCAATAGATTCTTTGTCGGTAGTCCCCCCAGCTCATTCAGGGGCTCAACATTTACGGGAGTTCCTGCATCATGGTATTTGGACATTATCTCAGTATCTGTCACCTTGTTGTAGATTTCCTGATAGACCTTGAAGTACTCCTTGAAGTTCTTAATAGGTACGCTCCTATCACCTATTATAGACAAGGCTTTAAGGTTCTTGCTGCCGAAGACTGCACCCAGTCCCAGCCTTCCGAAATGTCTATAGGTATCAACGCAGACACTGGCAAAGCTCACCATTTTCTCCCCCGCGGGACCTATCCTCAATATGCTTCGTTTGCCGCCTCCGGGCTCCCTTTCCCTTATTACTCTTCCTGCCTCGTCCGAGGACATGCCCCACAAAGCCCTTGCATCTTTGAATTCAATGTTGTTACTGTTTAACGTTATATAGGTCGGCTTATCAGCTTTTCCCTGTATAACGATGGCATCATAACCTGCCAGCAGCATAGTCAGGGCAAGCCTTCCTCCTGCATAGGACTCCCCAAGCTCCCCCGTAAGCGGAGAATAAAACATCGCTACAGTCTTAGTCACTACAGGATAAATAGAGGATGCGGCGCCAATTGCAAAAATTATTGGCTGTTCCTCATTAAGAGGATCCAGGTCAGGCCTTATATTCTCTTCTAAAAGCTTCGCTGCGACACCCACTCCGCCCAAGTATTCGCATAAATCTTCCCTATTCTCTATCCTTATCTTTTTATTCTTAAGATCAACATATAGCACTCTTATATATTTCTCATATATCATTGTCTTGTTCCTCCATTTTCAGGCATTCATGGGGACAGAACTTTGTACAGACCCCACAGTGTTTGCAAATGATGGGCTTACCCACAGTGTCATCAAAAAATACAGCACTTACTATGCAAGCCTCCACACATCTTTTGCAGCCTATGCACTTTTCTGCTTTCAGAAGGACTCCTCCTCCTGACCTTAGCTCCAAGGCTCCTGACGGGCAAGCCTCTGCACATGCTCTCTCGTCATTGCAGGCTATGCATACATCAGCAACAAACTTGCCTTTAAGACCTCCGCTGGTTCTCACCTTTATTGCGCTTTTGGAAATTGAATGGTTCTGCCTGTTCACTCCAGAGCATGCAAGCATACAGGTGAAGCACCCTATACACTTGTTCATTCCACCAGCCTTTAATACCTTCGGCATACAATCACCCCACTGTTTCAGGACTGCTTTTTAGGAGTCCTTTAATAATTTATTCCAATTATATCTCAAAAAGACTTGTTTGTACTATATTGTTTGCAAAAGTCGTAAAAAAACCCCGTGCCATTAGCACGAGGTTTTAATACTATTCTCGTATAGTGTCCAATGCCCTGTATACAATCAGAGCTGCTTCCTGCATTTTCAAGTTTTCCTTGGGCCTGAACATTTCCGAAGTACCCTCAGTTATCCCCAAACCCTTGACTATTGCAACATGGCCCTTCAAATCACTGCTTATCTCATCAGCATCTTTATATCCTGACACAAATATGTCCTTCGCCTTTGCCAGCTTCTCATACTTCAGCAGCTTTACTATCCATTCGGCCATTTGTTCTCTAGTAACCTTTGCATCCAGCTTCAAATCTATTGATTTGTTTTCTATGATTCCATGTCTCACGGCCTCACTTAAATATGAATAGTTTTCACTTTTCTTATCAACATTCTTAAACAACAGTTCTTCCTGCTCCCTTGTCATATAAGGGCGGTAACCCTTTGCATTGACAAGCATCCTTATCAGCTCTATATAGGTTATCTCTCTGTCCGGTCTGAAGCTTCCGGTATCGATAATATTTTGAAAAGCCAGTATGCTTAGTTCCTTTTCTGCAGGGTTACCTTTAATTATTTCATAAAAATCACTTTGTACGTCATCCTGCTCAGATCCATCATGATTCAGGAGCTTTCCGGAAAAAGCATCAATATTCATGCTTCTGTTTCCCTTCTGCTTCTGCTCTAGGGTATATACAATTCGATATTCCGGCGAGTATTCATTTCCTTCGGTGTTCTTATTGTATTGAGAATAAATAAGCTTGACGTCGTATTCTTTGAAAAACATCTCTTTAGCCTTTTCCTTATCCATTATGCCTACAGTACTAGGGATAATGTTGGGTGTATTCCAGTTACAATTTACATTCTCTGCTTCCCCGGTCTTAGTATCTATTGAGATATTTATTGAATCATTGGCATACTGAATTCCGTTTACCAATCTAGGGAAGTTGAAATATATCATTCTATCAGGCACCAGCTTCCCATTAACCGGATACAGATTTTCCTGATAAACCTGTACAGTCCTTATATCGCCAAGCCTATATGGGTAATACCGTCCCAGAACCTCTACCGCCTTATCATAAGCCTGTTCCCAAGACAGCTTTCTCTCAAATTCCTTTCCATACCAGTCTTCATACATATATCTTCCGATGTTCAGCACTTCGCCGGATGCACTGTCTATTGATATATTGCCTATACCCTGAAACGCTTCCGGCTTATCCTCAGTGATTTCTGCATTCCATGTTTTTCTATTTCCCTCTGGCCATACCATACCATTATCTGAATAGCTAAGATTCCCAACCTTATATCCTGCACCGAAGAACTCCTTTGCTATACTGTTAATGTAATCTTCTGCTTTTTCACTGCTCAGTTCACCCACTTCACCTGAAGGTTTAGATTTGCCGGCAATGATTTTGTTTTTCTGCTCCTGTGTAATATCTCTTTTTTTGAGGCTGTCAAGCTTCTGTCCATTGTAGTTCAAAGAATCCCCTGTCTGTGCATCTATTATCATACCGCTTGCCTGACTTGGCATATATACAAGTTTTACTTCACTGGTTACCATATACCTTGCAAGTTTGCTCCTTATAGGCATATAGAATAAATCCATGCTCATCCTATCTTTGAAAATTTTCAATGCCTTTTCTTTTTCCAGCAGGCTTTTTGCAACCGGTAATTCTATATCATACTGCCAATTTAAACGGTAGTCTACAACGCTCCCGTCAGCACCATTTATTCCGAGCATAATACCATTTCCCGGATAGCTTAAGCCATTGATTTCTCTAGTAAAGTGAAAATTGTAGTTTGGCCTTATCCCGTTGTAATATATATTTTCATTTCCATAATCCTGAAACTTGACTTGTTTAAATTCTTCCGGGTTGATTTTCTCAAGGAACTCTTCTGCCTTTACACGGGCTTGTTCCTTTGTAATATCAGCAACCACAACCTGCTCTTGGTTCCTGTAGTTCTCACTTCTATTAAATCCTATAAGCTTGCCCGTAGAAGCATCAATTTCCATGCTTATATGCATAAATATGGCGCTGTTGTTCGTGTTCCAGTTAAACTGCCAGCTGGAACCCTTGTTAATTTGATAGTTTGGTGCCAACTGCACTGTCACCTGATATTTCTTCTCATCAACCTCAAGCCCAAAATACTTTTTAATCAACTCTATTGAAATTTCCTTTGCTTCTTCCTTTGATACTTTTAAGTTCTTATCATCTACTATGTTGCCTGGCTCCACTACTGTAATGCTTGAGCTGACTGTCCCACCCCCGCTGCTTACGGGAGCTATCGCTGTGCTGTCTGCAGTGACACTGTCAACTCCCCCCAATGTAATCAGAAGCGCAATTACAATAGCTGTAATTCTTTTAAACATTTCGTATAACCCCTTTCAGTAAATTTTCCACATATTTCCATTATATTGACTTGAATTCTCTTTTACAACAAAAGTGCCAATTTGTAACTGAATTGAAATCTGCTCCAAATAAAATAAGGAGTCAACCTTCCTGAAGTGCACCCCAAATGTTAGACAAAAAATCTACCATTTGGAGGTGCACTTTTTTATGGC
>FWWL01003754.1_pt1 | contig 12007 bp, 14 predicted proteins | sample 2228331 | NCBI WGS metagenome assembly FWWL01 (sample SAMEA103939775, study PRJEB20133) | metagenome | reverse complement strand
GTTTGTCAAAATAGCCATTCTTTGGCCCTTTGATTTGAGTTTTTCGAGAAACTCTTTTGCTCCAGGTAAAAAGTAAGCAAGGTTTGAGAGCCTTTCGAGATAACCTTTTGCAACTTCAGCCGGGTCTATATCACTTCGTTCGAGTAAGTTCAGAAACTCTTCAAACCTCGCGACGACGATGTGATCTTTTGAGTAAAGACCTCTTGCGAAATATTGCCACCATTTTTTGTTTATCTTCACGTACTCTTGAACCAGTTCATCGGTCAGATTAACACCATATCGCTCGAAAACACTTATAAGAGCTTCCTTTTCAGACTTTGAAAAGTCAAGCAACGTGTTATCAAGGTCAAAATAGACTATTTCGTATTTCATCTTCGCACCCGATCATTTAATCTGCTCAAGAATGGAAAGATTCTTATCCAAGACCACAACGCTTCCTGGTATGATGGTCTTGTAACTTTCGAGTGTTCTCCACAATCGGTAGAAAGATTCGTCCTTTCCGAAGGCTTCGGCGTAGATCTTCGTAGCCATTGCTTCACCCGTTCCTTTGATCTTTTCAGATTCACTCATAGCCTCTGCACGGATTATCGCAGCTTTTTTGTCGGCCTCTGCTTTTATTCTTTGAGCCTCCCTTTGTCCTTCTGCTCTTATCATGGCGGCTATGCTTTGCCTCTCTGATTTCATCCTTTCAAAAACAGCTTGCTGGTTTTCCTGAGGCAAATCGGTGTGTTTAACTCGAACATCGATTACTTCAATGCCGAAGTCTGCCAAATTGACTTTGGCAAAATCGGTTATGTCTCTCAAATAAAGCCTTTCGCTGGTAACAATGTCGTCAAACTCGTATTTCGCAAGTATGTTTCTAAGTCCAGAGTAAACCACATCGTCTATTCTTGGCAAAGCCAAGGAAACCGTTCTCAACCTTTCCATGAACCGCCTCGGATCTGAGATTCTCCAAACTGCATAACTATCCACCAGTAAAGTCTTCTTGTCCAGAGTGATGACCTTTTCAACTGGTATATCGTAAATGTAGTATTTCTTTGAGAATCTGACGACGTTCTCGACAAACGGCGTTTTCATGTACAGACCAGGTTCTTCGATGATCTTTCGAATTTGACCGAACCTCAGCACGATAGCGTATTCGGCTTGATCAACTATGAAGAACGAAAAGGCAAGAAGTACCCCTACAAGGGCGAGGATCACCAAGGAAGTTATTAGTACTGTCATTTTCGTCATTTGGAACCACCTGCCAGTAGGTCCTGGAGATTGAAAAACAGGATTTTTTGAGAGCTGTCTAAGGTAACTATTCTTGTGGCTTTTGGAAGTACTTCTTCAAATGTTTCAATTTTCATGCGCTGTTCGGTGATCCTTGGTGAGGACTTGTATTCCCTCAGAATGGTCGCAAACCTTTCAGCTTCACCCTGAGCTTTGAGGATTCTCTGTTCGGCATAGGCTTCAGCTTCGAGCAGTATTTTTTTCGCTTCACCTTCAACTGCTGGGATCAAGCTATTGGCATACTTCATCGCTTCGTTTATGTACCTCTCCTTGTCCTGCTTGGCGTTGTTTACATCGTCGAAGGCAGCTATCACAGGCTGAGGCGGAACAACTTCTTGAAGAAGAACGTTGAGTATCGTTACACCGCAGTCGTAGCTGTTCAAAAGTTCCTGAACCGTTTGCGCCACCTCAGCCGCTATTTTGTCTCTTTCGCTTGTCAGAACCTCGTCTACCGTTCGTTTTGCAACACGATCTCTGAGAACTGACTCAACACTGAACTTGACAAGGTCGTTTGGATTGGTCACTTTGAACACAAATTTTACTGGATCGGAGACCCTGAACTGTGCCACAGCCTCAACACTCACAATATTTCCGTCTCCTGTCAGCATCAAGGCCTCTGCTGGTTTCTCTGCGTACTGCCCAGGTTTAACGGTTCTGAAGCCTATCTCGATTTTTCTAACACTCTGAACATCCACCTTAACATGGGATTGAACTGGCCAAGGAGCGTGAAAGTGGATTCCAGGTCCAACTGTGGTAACGTACTTTCCAAAGGTTTTCACGAGGGCAACTTCCGAAGGATTGACTTGGTAGACACCGGTTGCAAAGTAGATGATGACCACTATCAAGATAACCATGATCGCTATGAATTTAGCTTGCAAGAATCTTCCCCCTTTCTAGCAACGTGGTTCGTTTTTCCGATTATACCGCACAGCTAAAAAAAATCCCCCGCTGAACCGGGGGTTTGGTGCCGAGGGCGGGACTTGAACCCGCACAGGCTAATACCCACATGGACCTCAACCATGCGCGTCTGCCAATTCCGCCACCTCGGCTCACATAGCAATTTTAACATCAAATGTCTTCTCAGTCAATCCATCTGGTGCCGAGGGCGGGAGTTGAACCCGCACGAGGTCATCCCTCAACTGATTTTGAGTCAGTCGCGTCTGCCTGTTCCGCCACCTCGGCACTCGTTCATTATTCTATCATAGTGTTTTGGGGTGTGCAAGTGCCCTCATAACTTTTATTGTGTTTAAACATGCTTAGTCATTCTTTCGGCTTGTCTGTGTCTTCATCACCACTTTTGTCTGTTTTCTTTTTCCCGCAATGATCCAGTGTCAAAAAGCTAATCCATGAGCTTCTTAAATCCTTCATAAAGAAGAGCTGCAGGTATCCAAAACCAAATCGGCAAAGCGTGCTTTACCCACGCTATGAAGCAATCCGCAAAACCACTCCTCCTTGCTGTATGCCGAACAAACCAAAAAACGGTATGAAGTCCGGACAAAGATCAAGACACACAAGCACAAAGCCCAATACCAACGAAGCTATGAGAAAAGGTTGTGGTAGGTTTTTCATACCATGTGGCGCTTATTTCTTATGTCTAAGCTCTCTCAAACCCAGTATACCTTTGACAGTGAAAAAGACCGCAAGGCACACCACGATTATCCCAGAAATGCACGTCGTCACAACGATAATCGCAGGTAAAGCGACCAACAGGATAATGGCGATACTTGTTAAACCTATTGGACGAACTGCAGGAAGAAAGATTTTCAAAACTCACTGGTCGCTTCAGACTGCAGTCCACTGAATAGTATGCGGTAGGTACAATATAACAATTGGCTCCTTTACGTTCCAATTCAGCTGCTTGGGAAGATTTCAGCTATTCTTAACCACAGACATGTGAATTCGATGTTTGCTTTGGCTTAAAGTAGTCTTTCTTGCTTCACAACAAGACTTTTCACATCTTTTCTTTCTTTTACATCTTTTTCTTCGTATGTACCAAAGAGAATTGGAGAATTTGGATCATGATATTTGTAGTTTTTCACAGCAGCTTCTTTGTTCACGTTGGCATAGCAGTAAACGCAACCGTGCAGACATGTATCGTATTCGCCTATGTCTATGCACTGATGGCATAGACAAGCAGGTCGTTGTTCGTCAAGCCTTGGTGTTTTCAGCTTTACTTTGGATATTCTTTCTATAAGTTCTGCATCGACACATCTGCCGTGTTTTATTCCAAAATTCTCCAGATCGATTCTTTCAGCACAGGTTTCAACCACAAGATTTCGGTTGTTTGCTATTTTGCCAAACTGCTCGGCAAGCTGATATATATCATCCTCGGTGAACTCCTTCACTTTGATGTTTTTCATGTTTCTGAAGACCTTTCTGTAGTCGTCTATGAAGCTTATCACGGTTTTTTCGGTATACTTTCCAAGTTTTTCGACGAGCTTCTCAAAGGTCCCTACATGAAAACCCACGGTGTACTTCTCGGTTAAAAATATCGGATCGTAGCGAAGTATCACTCGATGTTTTCCAAGCTTTTCTGAAAGTTCTATGAAGGTTTCGATTATCTCGACTTTATCCCTTAAGTTCGGTTCAATTTCCTTTCCATAGCCCGTTATTGTGAATTGAAAGTAATATGCGTAACCACGGCTGTCAAGTTCTTCAAGGTGCTTCATCAACGGTTTCGGATCTTTCGACCAGAAGACTATACCGTCAACTACATCTGGGGTTATTTTCACTTTACTTATGTGTTTTGCGTTGAAAGGATTTCTAACGTACACAAAACCTTCTTTTATCCTGTTCATGAACCATTCGCTGTAGAAAGAAGGAATATCCGTTCTTCGACTGACACTTAGAATCAAGATGAACAACCTCCTTTCAGAATTTTTTGAAGTTTCCAATGCATATTATGTCGAAGAGTTCTTCAGCTCTGAATTTCGTCTGTGGCTGAATCGTTTGTGTCACAGTTGAATAATAGACGATTCTCAGATTCTTTGGCGCAATGTCTTTGACAGTATCAAGAAGGATTTTGGCGTAGGATAAAAAGTCTTCTTCTTTGTCAGCAAGACAGATCTCAAAAGGTATGATTTGCTGGGATTTTTCAAAGCCAGCTTTTTGTAGAACCCAGCTATTCCAACTGAAAGAGTCCCTGGACCGCAGGCTATGTCCAAAACGTTCACTTTCTCCGGTAAAAGATTTGCACTGTGCAATTCCCTCAAAGGTCTGTGAATTTTGGGAAAATAGTACCAAAGGTATGCGATCTTTCTTTGGAGTAGTTCGTTGAGTAATCTTCGACACGATTTTCTTTGTTCTTTTTGTACATACCCTCAAGAGTATGAGCAATACAGTCAATGGAAATGTTTTCTTGGTTTGCAATCTTTCGAACAGCATGCTCAAGGTAACTTGGAAATTCTACCTTGAAAATCACCACCCCCTTGTAGACGGAACTCTGGTAGACCAACAGTTTTTCGAAAGGTGGTGTGAAGTTTGCAGCTGACTGACACGTTTCTACCACCACGCAGCAGTTTGACTCTATCATTTTTTCCAGTAGGTGTCATATAGATGTCATAGATTAGTTTTTGTACAACTTTGATTTGAATAGTATATTTTACTATTCGACTTTCTGAATCTCTTTGGACTTCATAATTTAACCACGAATCATTTTGTAAATTCAACGGCAAGTTTGTGTATAATTATTTAAAAGTGTAAAAGTCAACGTTCAGGGGGAATAAAGGTGGCATTTTTCCAGAAACAACCGTTGATGAGAAGAGTTCTTTATTCGCTTGTTCCGATTTACGTGTTTACTTTCTTTCTGTACGGTCTGCGTGTCTTATGGTATAGCTTGGTGATTTTCACAGTTGGCATTTTAACTGAATATATGATGGAAAAAAGAAAGGGAAAAAGCGTGACCGAAGCGGTCCTTGTAACCTGTTCACTTTTGACCCTCTCGATGCCTCCGAACGCTCCGCTTTGGGTTGCTGGAATAGCAAGTTTCTTCGGAGTTTTCATAGCCAAAGAAGTCTACGGAGGTTTTGGGAGAAATGTTTTCAACCCCGCCATCGTGGGTAGGTTGTTCGTCTACATCACCTTTCCGGTTTACATGACTACGGGTTGGATAATGCCTAGAAGCGACGTTGTTACATCTGCAACACCTCTCGATCTTCTCAGAACAGGACAAACTGTGAAACAATTGATAGTCGGTGTGAGAGCAGGCTCACTTGGTGAAAGTCCGATCTTTTTGATTGCCGTTGCCGCAGTGTATTTAATCATAACCAAAACTGCGAGCTGGAGAATCATTCTTTCAACTGTGGCTTCGGGTCTTGGTTTGAACCTCCTGCTAAACGCTTTTGGCAAGGGTATGCCCGTTTTACCTGCCATGCTTTCTGGAAGCTTTCTGTTCGTTGCCGTCTTCATGGCAACCGACCCTGTTTCCGCACCGAAGAAAACTTTGTCGCAATGGCTTTATGGGATGATAATCGGCTGTGTCACCGTCATAGTGAGGAATTTTTCCTTGTTTTCAGAGGGAACAAGCTTTGGTGTTCTGATGGGAAACATTTTCGCATCCCTTTTGGATGAAATAAAGCCAAAGAAGGTGAAAAAATGAACAAAGAAACAAGGTCCTTTACCGTGTTTTTCACCTTTGCCGTGACATTTGCCTTCGTTTTAGTTCTTTCGATGATCAACTTCGCAACACTGAATCGTGTTAGACAAAATGAGGAATTGTTCAAGATCAGAGCCATTCTCAACGCTTTTGACATAGAATACAAAAGCGATTCTGAAGCTTTCAGAATCTACAACGAAAGGATTTCCACGCAAAGAATTGGTGATATTCTTGTGTACGAAACCGTTGTGAATGGAGAAAAGTTGCAAGCTTTCGTTTTCTCAGGAAGCGGTTTGTGGGGAACGATTCAGGGTGTCATTGCCTTTGATTCAAACGTTGAAAGGGTCGTTGGTATTGATTTCATTACACAAAGCGAAACTCCTGGTCTGGGGGGAAGAATAGAGGAAAAATGGTTCAAGGATCAGTTCAGAGGAAAGAGGATTCCTGCAAATGGTCTTGCTTTGAGAATAGGTGGAAGCGGAGATTACGATCCTGACAGTGGTAGATTCGACGCTATAACCGGTGCGACTTCGACTTCGAAAGCTTTGGAGAAAATTGTAAACGAAGCGATTTTGGCCTTCAAAAGAACCATCGGAGGTGAAAGACAATGAGCGAGTTCAATAAGATAGCAAAGAAGAATATTCTGTATGAGAATCAAATACTGGTTCAGATTCTTGGCATATGTTCAACTCTTGCGGTTACAAACAAGCTTCTGAACACGTTGATAATGGCAGTTGGAGTAACCTTCGTCACCGGACTTTCCAATCTCACAGTTTCCTTGCTTAGAAACTTTCTTCCAAGAAAAGCGAGAATGATGATTGAAACGTTGATAATCGCTTCTTATGTGATAGTCATCGACATTGTTTTGAGAGCATACTTACCGGATGTGAGCAAGGCACTCGGACCGTATGTTGGTCTTATCATCACAAACTGTATCATCATGGGAAGAACCGAAGCTTTTGGTTTGTCTAATAGTCCGATTCTCTCGCTGTGGGATGGTTTAACTGCTGGATTTGGTTATATGTGGGTTTTGATGTTTATCGCTTTGATCAGAGAGATACTTGGTTTTGGAACGCTCTTCGATTTTCGAATCTTGCCTGCTGGTTTCACTCCGTGGACAATAATGGTCATGGCTCCAAGTGCATTCTTTCTTCTCGGAATAATGATTTGGTTCTTCAAATCAATTGTCTTGAAGGTAGGTGAAAAGAAATGACTGTAGATCCGATCGCTTTGTTTTTTGCCTCAGTCTTCACCAGCAACATTGTTCTGACGAATTTCCTTGGCATGTGTTCATACATTTCGATTTCCAAAGATTTGAAATCCGCAAGCGGGCTTGGCTTAGCTGTAACCTTTGTCATGACGATAACCACAACGGTGAATTGGTTCGTCTATCACTACATAGTCGTTCCCCTTGGGATTGAGTATTTGAGGTATATCATCTTCATCATAGTCATTGCGGCAGTCGTTCAGGTGCTCGAGATGTTGATCGATCGACTTTCACCGGCGCTTTACATGAACCTCGGAATCTTTCTGCCTTTGATAACGGTTAACTGCGCAATTCTTGGAGTCACCCTGTTCATGCAGCTTAGAAACTACAATTTGATCCAAGCCGCAGTTTATGGTTTTGGTGGAGGTTTGGGCTGGTGGCTGGCAATAGTTTTGCTTGCGGCTATAAGAAAGAGAATTGACAACAATCCGGTTCCTGCAGGATTAAAAGGCACAGCTTTGACTTTCATAACCATTGGGATCATGGCGATGGCTTTCATGGGTTTTGCAGGGATGATAAAGGTTCAGTAATCAATCAAGAGAGGTGAAGTTTGTGCAAGTTCTTATTGCTCCGATAGCAGTTGGTTTGATCAGCGCTGCCCTTGCTGGTTTGATAGTCTTGATAGATTCAATAGTAAACAACTACGGCGAAGTCAAGATAATGATAAATGGAAAAAAGACCATAAACGTGAAAGGTGGTTCGCCATTGTTGTTCACCTTGAGTTCAGCTGGAATTTTTCTACCGTCTGCCTGTGGTGGAAGGGGAAGCTGTGGGGTTTGCAAAGTCAAAGTTTTGACGGATGTTGGACCTCATCTTCCAACTGAAGTGCCGTATATGTCAAAAGAGGAAATAACCAAAAACGTCAGATTATCGTGCCAAGTCAAGGTTAGGAAAGATCTGCAAATAGAAATTCCCGAGGAACTTTTGTTTGTGAAGAAATTCAAGGCGGTTGTTGAAAAAATTGTCAACGTTACCTACGATATAAAGGAATTAACTCTCAAGTTGATAGAACCAGCTGAAATCGAATTCAGAGCAGGTCAATACGTTCAACTGAGGATACCACCGTACGGAAACATAAAAGAACCTGTTGAACGAGCTTACTCGATTTCTTCACCGCCAAGTGTTAAGGACAGAATACAGCTTCTGATCAGACTTGTTCCAGGAGGTGCGGCGACAACTTATGTTCACAACTACATGAAAGAAGGAGAAACTGTGGAATTCACAGGACCATTTGGCGAGTTTTACGTCAGGGGTACAAAGGCAACGATGATCTGCGTTGCCGGCGGCAGTGGTATGGCACCGATAAGATCAATTCTGCTCGATATGTACGAGAAAGGCATCAACGACAGAGAGATTTGGTATTTCTTCGGCGCTCGCTCGTTGAGAGATCTCTTTTATGTCGAATTTTTCAGAGAACTTGAACAGAAATGGAAGGTTTTTCATTTCATACCAGCTTTGTCCAACCCACTTCCCGAGGACAAGTGGGAAGGAGAGGTAGGACTGATCACGCAGGTTCTCGAGAAGTACTTTAAAGCCGTCATAAGAACGGATGTCGAAAAAGAAGGTTATCTTTGTGGCAGCCCAGGAATGATCAACGCGTCAGTTGAGGTTATGACCAAAAACGGTATTCCAGTTGAAAAGATTTATTACGACAAATTCGCGTGAGGAGGATTGATGCAGATGAAGATGCCCCCAGAATACATAGAAGCTCAGAAAAACATGCAACCTGGTGTTATAAGTTCTGTCGGTTTTCTTGGAAACGATGATAGAGATCTGATGGAGATAATCACCTCAGACGAGCAAGAGATGTCGGGGCTTGGATTGGACTTTCAGAAGGTTGCAGAATGGCTGAAAAATTTGATGAAAGAAGCCGAGAAGGGGTTAGGGGAACCAGTTGTCATCGGTGATTTGGAAGTACAGCTTTTCGAGGCAAGAGGTTTTCTACCGTGTCCTTTTAAGGATGGAATATTCAGAAAGAAAACGATGTACATCAAGAGGGTGGACAAAGGTTTAACTCTGCAAGTGAGCGAGCTTTCGATTCATCTGCTCGAAAAGCATCGTTTTCTTCAAGGAAGGGGTTCGCCCTTCAGAATCGAACCAAAGGTTTTAAAAGAAATCATGGAATGACTCAGTTGCGGTTAGCATTCATACGTGAAAAACTGCGTGGTGCAACGAAAACAAAACCATAATTTCCCTCCGCTGGAAAATACCTTTTCGAATTGTGAAAGGATGTGAAAAAACCATTCATTCTCCGAGTGCAAGCAGTTTTCGGCTTTCCTTCTCGTGAAGCCTGCGAATCATCCAGCCATAGGTACAACTAAATCCTTGTGGCATCGCTTCTTCGACGTGAAATGCAATAGCAGAAAGTATAGATAGTTTTCGACGAAAATCGTGTCTGGTTAAGAAAACCACTACTGTGAAAGCGTTTGCCGCAAAAACTTGCTTGTGTTGTTTCACCGCAAAATTCTCATACGTTTTTTGCAATGTCTTCCCTCTCTGCCTCAGCGGCAAGTTTTATGACAAATCACATGGCAAATTCGCTGGCAAAGTCTCCCAGCATCGTATGGGAAAGCAGGTTTCTATGCGCCCCAGTTCCAGCGAGCTTTAAATCGGCGCTGGGATTTTCCCTTCAAAATCAACCCCTCCAGCTGCAATCACACTGGACATTCTGAAACAGACATAACCTGATATTTTGTCGAGTTTCTATCTGCTTCAGTCTTCCCGGAGTTTGTTAATCCTTTCGCTGGCAGCACTTTTTTGCACTCATTGGAACGATGAGCAAAATTCCCTTCGAATCTTCGCGTTGAAAGGATGTCTTAACAAACCTTGCAAAAACCTTAAGTGCCCAATAATTCGAGATGAGAAGGTCTCAAATCGTAGTACCTCTGAACAAAGGTCATTTTGAAAGCCTCTTTGAAGGTGTCTTCAAACATGATCCAAAGCTTCTGCATTTGAATTTGATTTGCCACCAACTTGATTTCCTCTGTTTCAGCTTTAGCATTCATTCTTCAACCCCCAAGCGAAGTTTCAGCTTGATCTGTGAGATCGAAAGTATCACTCTTTCAACGTTATTTCGTGATCTTCTAGATACCGTATTGTAAACTTCCATTCCTACGAACCTGGCTTGCTTTTCTATCCTTTTTTCCATTCATTGATGGATTTTTTGATTTAATACTTTTCTCTATTTCCACACACCTTATGACCTTCAAATCTACCAATACGATTGTGTCTATATACAGCAAGATGTGTATCAACACACACCTAAGTTGATTGTTAACTCTTCACAACACTTTCACTTCGCCTCCAAAGGCTTTTTGAATTTTCTTGAAACTTGGTCTTTCGACTTGACTTTTGTTATCTGCTTAACAGTGCTTGTTGTGAAGTCAAAAACTCTTGCCGCTATTCCATTTACCTGTCAGGTGTTTTTTCCAAATACCAGCCATTAAAGTTATCAGTGGAATGTTTTTACGATAGAGTTGTTTCAAACCAGAAGAATGGTAAACTTCAATAAAAGAAAGATTTTTCGTGGGAGGTGATACCATGCAAGCCGTTATTCTGAAAGGCTTTGGTGGTGTAGAAAATCTTCAGTATGTTGAGGATTTTCCAAAACCGCAGATACGTGAAGATGAGGTTCTTGTCAAAGTTAAAGCGGTTGCTCTGAATCACTTAGACATATGGGTAAGGATGGGAGTGCTTGCCGTTAAGCCAGAGCTCCCTCACATACTTGGCTCAGATGTAAGCGGAGTTGTAGAACAAGTTGGGTCGTTGGTTTCGAACGTAAAAGAGGGAGATGAAGTCATCATAGCACCTGGGCTTTCTTGTGGATTATGCCACGAATGCCAAAGCGGAAGAGACAACCTTTGCAAAGACTACGATATTCTTGGGATGAAAAACAAAGGTGGTTATGCCGAGTTTGTTAAGGTTCCTGCGAGGAATGTGATAAAAAAGCCCTCGAATTTGAGCTTTGAAGAAGCGGCAAGTTATCCGTTGACTTTTCTAACCGTATGGAATGCTTTGGTGAATAAAGGGAGGATAAAACCTCATCAAAAAGTGTTGATATGGGCTGGTTCATCCGGTGTAGGGGTAGCGGCAATACAGCTTGCAAAGCTCATGGGAGCTTTCGTAATAGCAACGGCTGGCAGCGAAGAGAAGATCAAAAGGTGCAGAGATCTTGGTGCAGACGTTGTTCTGAATCACTACATCGACGACATTCCCAAAAAAGTTCGAGGACTCTTCAAAGAAGGGATAGACCTTGTCATCGACCATGTTGGAGCTCAAAGTTTTTGGAAAAGTGTCGAATGCTTGAAAAAAGGAGGAAAGCTTGTTTTTTTCGGAACCACAACGGGAAGTCAGGTTCAGATTGATATAAGATACCTCTTTGTCAGGGAGATAGAGCTACTTGGGGCCTACATGGGGAGTCGAGCTGATCTTATCAAGATAACTGGGCTTATGGAGAGAGGCGTTTTGAAGCCGATACTGGACAAGGACTTTTCTCTCTGGCAAGCGAGGGAAGCTCATCGATATCTGGAGGAATCAAGGCACTTTGGAAAAGTTGTTCTGAAGGTTTAAATGTGGTCGAACAAGTTGACTGGAGAAAGGATTCGCACTTCGAATTTGATCTTTGATAATGCAAAAAGTGCTGAGGATCGGCGACAAGTTAGTCTCGCAGAAATTATAAGAGTTGGCTTGTGAAAAGCAAAAGTGATATAAAAGGTTGTGCTACCTTGCTGTTGAACTGGGATTTCAGAAGGTTGCAGAATAGCTGGAAAAACCTGATGAAAGAAGCCAAGAAGGGGTTGGGGGAACCGGTTGTCATCGGTGATTTGAAAGTACAGCTTTTCAAAGCAAGAGGTTCGTTCTTCAGAATCGAGCCT
>FWWL01001796.1_pt1 | contig 12007 bp, 11 predicted proteins | sample 2228331 | NCBI WGS metagenome assembly FWWL01 (sample SAMEA103939775, study PRJEB20133) | metagenome | reverse complement strand
CGTCACGGTCCCCCGGGCCAGACCTGCCAGGCGTCCAACCGCAGGCCCGGCCCCGGATTGAACCACAGGAAAGTATACGGCCCGGCCTCGGCGTTGGCTTCGGTCCAGTCGTAGACCGTGTAGGAGCCGGTGGGTTCGACCCGGAAAGTCCTTCGCAGGCGCACGCGGCCCGTCCGGTCCAGGACCCATAGGGGGAGGTCCAAGGCCGCCGGGGTCTCGTTCCGGACCCGGAGCCGCAGGCGCCACCGACCCGCCGGCAGGTCGACCGTCCCGACACAGGCGGCCTGACCGGCCCGGGCCCACGACCCGACGGCGACGGCCTGGGACGCCTGGGGGTCCCTCACGGGAAGGCCGCCCTCCCGGGGACACTGCTCGAACTCGATGACCCGGTCGACCGAGGGGAGGAGGCGACCGGGCGGACCGGGGACCCCGTCCGACCGAAGCCGGACCGTCTCCGTCCGGCCCGGTTCCCACCGGTATCCCGGACCATCGGGCGGCCGCCACTCGTGGGACCAGAAGGGGTCGGTATTCTCGACGACGACCGAGACGGTCCCGTCGGGATGGGGCTCGACCCCCCGGACCCACAGGCCGGGCGTCGGCGGCGGGAAGCGACTCCACAGCTCGACCCGCCGATTCCGGAGGGGAAAGAACAGGAGGAGCCGGACCCGTTCTGGCTCGTCGGGTCGGGACGAAAGATAGGCCAGATTCCCCAGGAGCTGGTCCCGGTCGTCGGGAAAGTCGACCAACACGAAGTGGGTGATCCCGAGGCGGTCCAAGACGCCGGGGCCCCAGTGGAGCTTGCGGGGTTCATAGATCGGATGGGCCCGGAAGGGCGTCTCCAGGGCCAGGGTCGGGCTGAAGTTCCCCGTCAGGGCACTCCCGGCGGGCAGGGACTCGGCCAAAAACCGGGAAAAGTCCCGCAGGCGGGTCGAGGGTCCATAGCGCCACCAGTGGACGGCCCAGGCGGCCTGGACCCAGGCCTCGGCCCCGACCAGGACGGCGACGAGGGGGACGGCCCAGGGCCGTCGCCGGTAGGTCCGGGGGGTCGGCTTCGCCTCCGACGGACCCGAAAGGCGGCTTCCGCGGCGTTTCCGTCGCCGTCCGAGACCGACCCCGATGAGGGTCCCGACCGTCGCCAGGCCGGCCAGCAGGGCCAGGGTCCGGTAGGCCTCGTAGTAGTTTTGGGGAAAGGGCCGGACGTCGTAGCCCAAAAGCTTCGGCCACCGCTCCTGCAAGAGATAGAAAAGTTCCGAATTCAGGACCGCCTTGATGACCCCACCCCACCACAGGAAGTACCAGGGCGCCCATCGCCATGACCCGGCGGCTCCCCAGGACCCCCCGGCGATCCGGTAGAGACCCACCAGCGCCAGGAAGAACAGGGCCAGGAAGGCCGGGAGCCAAAACCGCAGGTACCGATAGTACAGGAGGCTGTAGGCCCCGAACTCGCCCATGAACCACAGCCAGGCGAGTCGCTCCAGGGGCACGGTCGGCCCGCCGCCCAGACGGCGGACCGGGACGGCCAGGACCTGGAGGGCTCCGACCCCCGTCAGGACGGGCATATACCGGACCAGGTAGCCCGTCCCCGGCTCCGTCCAGAGATGCCGCAGGACGTCCAGCCCCGACCGAGGCCGTCGCAGGTCCCAGTCCCATCCGAAGAACATACGGAACACGTCCCGGTGGGGCCAGAAGACCAGGGCCCCCCAGGCCAAGAAGCCGACCCCCAGGCCGAACAGGAGCCAACGGTACCGAGTCCACGCCCGTCGCAGGGACCGACCTTCCCGTTCGACGGCCACGTCGGCCGACGCCAGCAGGAGGGCCAGCGTGAAGGGATGGGTCAGGCTCTTGGTCATGAAGGCCAGGGCCGTCGCCAGGCCGGCTCCGAACCAGTACCGGGGCCGTTCGACGCCCCGGACCCAGAGGTATACGGCCAGGGCCAGAAAGAAGAGGAGCTCGCCGGTCCGGTTCCCGATGCGGGCGTAGGTCCAATGCAAATAATGAATCCCCAGGAGGGCCATCCCGAGGTAGGCCCAGGCAAAGCCCAGGGTCCGGTCCAGGACGGCGAATACGACCCCCAGGGTCAGGCTCGAGAAGAGGGCCGGCACGACCTGGGTCTGCCAGTAACCGACGCCCAGGAGGCGATAGCTCAGGTAGGTGAAGAGATGGGGTATGGGGTTGAGGTACATGAGGTTCCATTCGTCGAGGGTCCAGCGGCCCGTCAGGACCTTGTTCCGGGCGTTGACGGCGTAGTTGCCCGAGTCGACGAGTTCCCCCCAGCTCCAGTCCAGGTCTTCGGGGGCGTCGTAGGCCAGAAAGGCCCAGCGGGGGACACACAGGAGGAGCCACGTGGCGACGACGAGGAGCCATCGCCGGTAAGACTTCCCAGGGGATACGACCGCCATCCGACGTCGGGCTCACCCGGAGCAGTCAGGATGCCCTTCATTGTGGACCGGCACCCGGAGAGGAGCAAGCCGCCGGGCGAGGCCCCGGACCCCCGTCTTGCATCGTGCACCCCCTCAGGGCCGGGTCGCCGCGATGCGGCCGTCTTCCCGGACGTCCCACCGGACCTCGGGGAGAAACCGGCGGGCTACGTACAGGCTGGCCCGCGCGTGGGGCGTGATGACCGACGTCCGGAGCCGTCCCCCGACCCAGGCCAGGAAGGGCAGGAGCTGGTCGGCCAGGTGGCGGTCCACGCAGGCCCCGGCGTCGAGTTCCTCCGTCAGGGCCCGGGCGGCCCGGACGCCGACGGTCTCGGCCGGCACGCCCCGTTCCCCGAGGGCCGAGGCCCCGAGGCGGTACTCGACCGATGGGTCGGCCACGTCTTGCAGGATGGCCCACAGGACGATACCGGCCCCGGGCGAGGCCGCCTCCCGATAGTCTCCCCGGACCGCCACGGGGACGTCCGGCGGCCGCCCGAGGGCGTTCACGGCCGCCTCCCGCATCCGCTCGACCACGCGAGCCGACCGCAGGTGGTGGGAGGCGTGGGCCACCCCCTCGATGCGGACGAGCCGGCCCGTCCCGTCCAGCCGAAGGGGCTCGGGCGGGACTCCGTGGGGCCGGGCCTCAAACTCGACGTGGCCCCCGCCGGCCGGGTAGTAGCCCCGTCGGACGAGACGAAACGAGACCCGGGCCCAGCGCTGGAGGTGAAACAGCAGGACGGCTTCCCAGTAGTCGGCCGGGATGCTCCAGGGCACGTCCGTCCCGCCTCGGACGACCCACCGGGTCTCGACCGACCCCATCACGACGGGCAGGAGGACGGCCTGCAAGAGGAGGGTCACCGAGCCCGCCGTACCGATGTCGACCTCGTAGGCTCCCGGACGGATGGGGCCGGGTTCGAATTCCAGCTCTGTCGAGCCGACCCGGTCGCCCCGGACCCGGGCCCCGCACAGACGGGCGGCCGCCTGGACGCCGTGGAGGTGCTGAGGCCGCAGACCCGGCTGCGGCCGATTCGCCCGGACGTGATGAATCCGAAAAGGCCGGCCCGTCAGGACGCTGAACCCCAACGCATGCCGCAAGATCGAGCCGCCGCCTTCCTCTTCCCGTCCGTCCAGCTCGACCCAAACCGACGCCATCAGGCCTGCCTCCTCCGGGGCCGATGGGCCGCATGCCGCCTCATGGGTTCGAATGCTCCGGGAGCCGGACCGGCCGGAGGCGCAGGACCTTATTGACCATGAAGGCCGGCCTGACCAGGAGGTGGACCAGGTTCCGGAAGAAGGCCGGCGCTTTCTTTTCGTAGACCGAATGGCCCACGCCCTGGAAGACCCAGCCGACCCCGAAGGCGGCGACGCCGACCCAGACGTGATCCACACCCCGAGCCAGGAGGTCAAACAGGAGGCCGACGACGAACATGACCGCCGCCAGGCGGACTTCCAGCGTCAGGTAATAGGCGGTCGCCAGGACGATCAAGACCTCGGCCAGGGTCGGCGGCCCCCAGGGCATCGCCAGGGGAAGCCGGACGTTCAGCAGGATCGAGAAGACCCCGAAGACGATCAGGGGGATGCCGAAGGCGTGGCAGACGACGTTGCCCCTCGTGGAATGGTACGAAGCGGATTCCTGGAATAGGGCGTCGGCCCGACGCATAGACGACCCTACTCGACGGACGGGGAACTCGAAACCCGCCGGGGCACCTCGGGCGGGGGCGCCGTCCCTAAGGTCCGCCGGGCCGCCCGCCCAGTCCGCCAGGCCTCGACGATTCCCGGCAGGACCGACAGGAACACGACAAGGGCGATGACCCAGGGGAGGTACTTCTGGATATTCGGGACGGCGCTCCCCAAAGTGTAGCCCGTCAGGACCATACTGAAGACCCAGAGGAAGCCCCCCACGACATTATACGTCACAAACCTTCGATACTCCATCCGGGCCGCCCCGGCCACGGCCGGCGCAAAGGTCCGGACGATGGGCACGAATCGGGCCAGGACGATGGTCTTGGCCCCATACTTTTCGTAAAAGGCGTGGGCCCGTTCCAAATGCGAACGACGAAACCACCGACTGTCGGGCCGCCGGTACAGCGTCTCGCCGGCCCGGCGCCCAATCCCGTAGCCGACCTGGTCCCCGACGACAGCCGCCAGGGCCGTCAGGCCCAACAGCAAGCTCAGGTCCAAGTGACCGGCCGCCGCCAGGATGCCGGCCGTCACCAAGAGGGAATCGCCGGGCAGAAAAAAGCCGACGAACAGACCCGTCTCGACAAACACGACCAGGGCGACCCCCAGGACGCCGCCCCACTGGATGATGGCTTGCGCGTCCGTGACGAGGCGAAGCCACTCTGGCAGGACCATCCCCACCCTCCTCCGTCAGACCCGCAGGACTGGACGCCCGGGGGCCGGGTACCCACCCCGGCCCCATACCAAGCCCCTGACACCGTCGCTCGGTCCCGAAAATTCGGGATCCCCCGGACTCTGGACCGGATGCCGAGCATTGTACCCCAAGTCGCGTAGGAGTCCAATTCTCCCGAGAGCGATGGACTCCCGAGCCGGGACCCCGTCTCGGCTTCACCGGGGCGGGTCGGCCGGGACGGGGACGGCGGCCCTCAGGCGGCTGTGGCGGAAGCCGTACAGAAAGTAAAAGACCAAGCCGGCGGCCAGCCACAAGCCAAATCGGACCCACGTGATGAGGGGCAGGTGCCAGGCCAGGTAGCCACAGGTCAGGATGCTCAGCAGGGGGACCCACGGGACCAGGGGCGTCCGGAACGGGCGGGGCCGGTCCGGTTCCTTGTACCGAAGGACGAGGACGCCGGCCGAGACGACCATGAAGGCAAACAGCGTCCCGATGTTCGTCAGCTCGACCATCTCCTGGATGTTCGTGAAGGCCGACGTCCCGGCCACGACGACGCCCGTCAGGATCGTCGTCACATAGGGGGTCCGGAACCGGGGATGGACGGCCGCCGCCCACGGCGGCAGGAGGCCGTCCCGGGCCATCGAGAAGAAGATCCGGGGCTGGCCGAGTTGGAAGACGAGCAGGACGGCCGTGTGGGCGATGACGCTCCCCAGGGCGACGAGTCCCGTGACGAAGTGGAGCAGGCGACTGTCGCCGACGGCCTTCAGGGCGACCGTCAGGGGCTCTGGCGTGTTCAACTGGGTGTACGAGACCATGCCCGTCACGACGGCCGCCACGGCGACATAGATCAGCGTACAGACGATCAACGACCCGAGGATCCCGATGGGCAGGTCCCGGGCCGGGTTCCGGGCCTCCTCGGCCGCCGTCGAGACGGCGTCGAACCCGATGTAGGCGAAGAAGATGATGGCCGCCCCGGCCATGACGCCCCGCCACCCGCCGGGGGCGAAGGGCGTGTAGTTCTCGGGCTTTACGTAAAACAAGCCCGTCAGCACAAACAGCCCCAGGGCCGCCAGCTTGATGAGGACCATGAGGTTGTTGAACCAGGCGCTCTCCTTGACGCCGATGACCAGGACGACCGTCAGGACCGCCACGACCATCACGGCCGGCAAGTTGAAGACGACGGGCACGCCGAACAGGACCGGATGCCCGCAGAACCCGGCCAACGCCAGCCGCGTGGGCGCATCCAGCATCTCCGGCGTGACCAGGTGCCGGTAGGCACATACCTGGTCGACGGACACCGCCAGCTTCGAGGCGGCCGCCTCGGCGGCCATCCGGGCCGTCCGAAAGTCGGTCGCCATCCAGGCCGGGAACTCGATGCCGAAGCCCCGCAGGAACTCCTGGAAGTAGCCCGACCACGAGATGGCGACGGCCACGTTCCCGACGGCATACTCGATGATGAGGTCCCACCCGATGACCCAGGCGACCAGCTCGCCCAGGGTCGCATAGGCATACGTGTAAGCCGAGCCGCTGACGGGGACCATCGAGGCCATCTCGGCGTAGCAGAGGGCCGCCAGGGCGCAGGCCAGGCCCGTGAACACGAAGCTGACGATGATGGCCGGCCCCGCCGGCGGTCGCACGCCGGGGTCCCCCGCCGAGGCCGTCCCGACCGTCGCAAAGATGCCGGCCCCGATGATGGCCCCGATCCCCAAAAAGACTAAGTCCGTCGCCGTGAGGACCCGCTTGAGCCTCGTATGCAGGGCCTCGTCTTGCAAGGCGTCGACGCTCTTCCGACGGAATAGGCCACGCATGAGCTCCTCAAGACCCCTCCCGCCTCGGATCAGACGACGGGGTGGAGGATACAGGGGACAGAGGGCAAGATGCAAGATGTGGGAAGGGGTGCCGGAGTCCGGCAGTTCAGTGGACCCGCCCGAGGGGCCGGAGGTAGAAGTCCAGCTCCTCCCGGGTGAATCGGTAGGCCGCATTGCAGAAACCGCACCGGACCTCGACGGTCGCCTCCTGCCGGAGGTCGTCGATGAGGGCCCGCCGGTCCATCGCCATCAAGACCTCCAGGGCCCGGCTCCGCCGGCACCGGCAGCGGAACCGAAGGGGCCGGACCTCCAAGACCTGGGGACGCCCCCCCTCGAGGAGCCAAGCCACCAGATCGGCGGGGTCCGGATGCCGCCAGAGCCAGTGACTGATGCCGCCCAGGGCCCGGATGCGCTCGGACAGCCGGTCCATGGCCGTCTCGTCAGCCTCCGGCAGACGCTCGACCAGACACCCCCCGGCGGCGACGACCCGCTCCCGGCGGATAAGGACCCCGAGCAGGACGGCCGAGCGGACCTGTTCGGACTGAAGGAGGTAGTAAGCCAGGTCCTGGGCGATCTCCCCGCTGACGAGGGGCACCGTGCTGGCATAGGGCTCGCCCAGGCCCAGGTCCCGCAGGACGGTGAAGTACCCCCGGCCGACGGCCCGGGCGACGTCCCACTTGCCGTCCCGGGGCGGGAGGTCGACCTGGGGATTCCGGACGTATCCCCGGAGATGGCCGATACCGTTGCACTCGGCGACGACCTCCCGGAGGGGTCCGTCGCCGGTGATGTGGATCTGAACCCTCTGCCGGGCCGTCGGCTTGAGGTAGGCCGACAGGAGGGCCGACCCGACCATGACCCGGCCGAGGGAGGCGGTGGCGACGGGGGAGGTCGCCAGGCGGCGACGGACGGTGTTCAGGAGGGAGGTCGCCGTCGCCACGACGACCCGGACGTGCCAGCGGTCGTCGACGACGCGCAGGAGGCGTTGCCGCATGGGACGACCTCGGGGGGACTTGGGGGATACGATAGCACGGACGGCCGCCCGGGTCGATGCAATGATTATGAATAAACAATGTTATACAATCAAATATCCAGGGGTAGACCCCCAGGACGGGCGCCCCCCTAAATGTGCCACACTGCTTAAATTATCTCATCTGTACGCCCATTTCAGCGCTATATCATAGATTTTAAATCGTTTATTTAGCATTACATCTCCGACCGGGCCATCCGTGAACATAAGAGACCGGTCTGCATATTTTTTCTGCCTCCGTCCCAAAGAATCCCTGATGGGACCGGAAGGATAGGGGTGATCTCGCAGGAAGATCCGCACCGGCCCTTGACAAACCCCGACCCGGAAGCTATACTTGGGTTGAAAATATTCGACCACCCCAAGCCGCCCGTGGCAGAGCGACGATCTGCCACCCGGTGACGGACCGTCACCGGTCAGAGGAGGTCCCTTATGGCGCGCAAAGCCCGAGGCGCGAAGGTCACGAAGGCCCATCTGGTGGACCGGGTGGCGCGGCTGGCGGGCCTGACCAAGACCCAGGCCCATCAGGCCATCGACGCCGTCGTCAAGGCCATCCAGGACGCCTTGGCCGGGGGGTCGGCCGTGAACCTGGTGGGCTTCGGCTCCTTCGTCGTCACCCAGCGGAAGGCCCGCAAGGGACGGAACCCCCGGACCGGGCAGCCGATGACTATCCCGGCCCGGACGGTCGTCCGCTTCCGTCCCGGGAAGATCCCCCTTGCCGCTGCGGGGCCATTCGACCAGTATGTGGGCTTCCTCAAGGACCTTGCAGGCCGCGACCCCGACGAGCTCATCCGGGAACTCAGGGGCGAATGATTTCGGCGCTTGACACTAACGTTCTGCTGGACGTTCTCATTCCCAAGTCCCCTTACGCGGATGCATCCCGCCGGGTTCTCAACTGGGTAGCGTCGCAGGGCCGGCTGATCGTCTGCGATGTGGTCTACGCCGAGCTGGCCGCGCATTTCCGAGACGCCTCGGACCTGGACCGGTTCCTGGCCGACACCCGAATTGAGCTTGTGCCCTTCCGGCGGAAGGATCTTGTCCGGGCGGGGGTAGCTTTCCGGGAGTACCGCCGGCGCCGGCCACAGGGGCTCGTCTGCCCCAGGTGCGGAACGCTTGCCGACTCGCGTTGCCCCGGGTGTGGAGAGCCGTTACGGGTTCGCCAGCACGTGCTGGCCGACTTTCTGATCGGCGCTCATGCCTTACAGGCTGACCGGCTGGTCACCCGCGATCGGGGATTTTACAAGACCTACTTTCGGGAACTCCGGCTCCTCTCCCCGGCGTGATCCGCCACTTGAAGAAGGCAAAACTACGAGCGCGAGACAGGCGGCCCCTGGGGAAGACGCTCGGGCCTGCGGGGGATCGGGTCGAGACGGTAGGGCGGCTACCTGCCCCGGACGGCCCTGTCGGGCCGGGGTTCGGGGACCGGGCCGGGCCGTGAAGGGCCAAGGGCCCAGGGCATCGAGTGCTTTGCCCTTGGGCGGAGGCGGACGATGGAAGCGCTGGAAATCGCCGGCTGGGCGGGGATTTTCGCCTCGCTTCTGGGCCTCGTCCTGACGGTCTACGGGTTCTTCTACAACTGGCGGGAGAACCGCCGGCTTCTCCGGGAAATCCGGGAGGCTTCGGCCCGTCAACACGAGGATACCCGGGCCCTCATCGAGGCGATCCGGGAGAGTTCGGCCCGCCAGCACGGGGACGCGATGGCCCTGCTCCGGGCCATCCACGAGACGGTCGAGGCGATCCGGGAGGACATCCAGGCGGCCCGGGAGGCTTCGGCCCGCCAGCATGGGGATACCCAGGCCCTGGTCGAGGCGATCCGGGAGGACATCCAGGCGGCCCGGGAGGCTTCGGCCCGCCAGCATGGGGATACCCAGGCCCTGGTCGAGTCGATCCGGGTCCAGACGGCCCGTCAGCATGAGGACTTGATGACCTTCCTCCGGGAGATGGACCGGCGGCATACGGAAATCCTGGCCCGGCTGGCGGAACTCATCGGGTCTACACGCAGTCTTTAGGGTCGGCGGCCAAACTTCCTGTCCATGTCAAGGGTCATATGTAGACCCCCTCAGAGTTCCATTTTGGGGGAAGGGGGTCCCGCCGGCATCCGGACAGGCGCCTGGAGTCCGGGAGGGGGGACCCTGATGGGGCCCACGATGGAGGAGGCGAGACGATGGCACGCCATCTCTGCTTGCTTGGGATCCTTTTGAGTCTGGTACTGCCTGCCGGGGCTTTCGGACAGGGCATTGAGGGCGGTGCCGAACGCTATGCCTTCGAGGCGGGAGACCAGACCCTCTACGAAGCGAAGCTGGACCGGTGTCCCGTGGGGGAGTTCCTCCCCGAATGGAGGATTGCTCAGGGCTCCTATGAATGCGCACGCTTTCAGGACCGCATCTGGATCCGCCCTTTAGAGGAGGGAACCGTTCTCTATCTGGCGCTGGAGAAGAACCTACCGGACGAGTTCTCGCTGGAGTTTACCGTCTACGCCTTCGAGGAGGCAGGCCGGCCCGCCCTGCAGTTTGCCCTTCACCCCCGGGACCACATGGCCCGTTTCAGCACCGAGCCTTCCGTGTACCACCACCAAGTGTATCTGGGCGGCAAGATTCACCCTGGGCTGGGGGGGAGGTTCGGCGCTCAGGACCGTGCCGTGAATGTCTTGACCGCGGACGATTTTCGGGACTTTCGGCACGACTTCACTCCTGGGCGGGTGTACCGGATGGCGGTGCAGGTCCGGCGCGGCCAAGCCCGCTTCTTCGTGGACGGAAAGCGCATCGGCCACAAGCCCTTCCGGCCCGAGAAACCCATCGGCGGACTTTCGCTCCACTTCTCCCGGTACGCCACCACGCAGACTCCCTACAAGGACGCGCCGGTGCTCGTCACCGACATCCGCCTGGCCGCCTACAGCCGCAAGGAAGCCGCGCCCCAGGCCGAGCAGGACCTGATCCGTGCCCTGGGCGGCCGGGAGACGCCCGAAGCACTGCAAATCACCTTGGCCGAGGCGATTCTCTTCGACTTCGGGAAATGGGCGCTGAAGCCCGAGGCGACGCAATACCTCGACCAGCTCGCCCAACTGGCCCGGATCCGTTCTGAGGAGATCCGCATCGAAGGCCATACCGACAACGTCGGGAACCCCCAGTTCAATCGGGTGCTATCCGAGCTCCGGGCCCATGTGGTGGCCCTGGCCCTGGCCCAGCGCGGGGTCGACCCGAAACGTCTGCACCCCCAGGGGTTCGGGGAAACCCGACCGGTAGCTTCCAACGACACCGAAGAGGGCCGCGCCCGAAACCGCCGCGTCGAGGTGCTGTTCATCAAGAAGTGAACGGGAATGGGGTCCGCGACTTGTTAGGGACGGGTAGGGTCCGCTACGCTTCCCCGAGGTCTGGCTGGCCGTGGAAGCGTCGGCCGGCGTGGAGCCGAGGAGGAGGCTGGGCGGGTGGGAACTGAGGCGTGGCCACCTATGACCCCGTTTCGTGGAATGGGGGTCGGGGATCCCGGTCTGTCGGAGTCGGCACGGCCTTGGCCTCTCATGCCCTTCGGATGTCCCGTCGGCGTTTTGAGCGTTTGGTCCAGGAAGCCCTGGACGGCCTGCCGGAAGAAGTCCGACCCCTTCTGGAGGGCGTGGCCGTCGTTGTGAAGGCTCGGCCGGGTCGGGAAGTCCGGGGGATTCCCGGCGGTCGGGGTCTCCTCGGCCTGTACGTGGGGACCCCCCGGACGGACCGGTCGGTCTTCCAGGTTTGGGCCTACCCCGATACGATTTACATCTACCAGCGGAATATCGAAGCCGTCTGCCGGACACCGGCCGAGGTCCGACACCAGGTCCGTCTCACGGTCCTCCACGAGGTCGGCCACTATCTGGGCCTTTCGGAGGCCGAACTCCAGGCCCTCGAGGAGAGGCTGGAAGCGGCCGGGGACGCCCTCGAGGCACCGGGAGCATAAGGTCCGGAGTGGTAGCGCTTTGCCCGCCGTGGCGCTATCATGGTCATGAGATGGGGCGCATCGTCTGCCGGTTGCCCGCAGGTCATGGACGGGCTGGCAGGCGGTGGGGCGTTGCGCCGGTCTGTGGGGGCGCCCGACACACGCTTCCCCACGGACGGGCGGGGGCGGTGCCCGCCGTCCGAAGGGACTCGGCCCCGAAAAGCGGGTTCTACGCGGGGGCGTTTTCCTGTCCCCTCCCCCGCCCGGCCGATCAGGCTAAGGGTCGCCATGGAGCTGGAGCGCATCTTCGACGACCTGAGGGCCCTGGTGGAGGATCCCTCGTTTCCCTCGGTCCGCCGGTGGCTGGAGGCGAACCCCCAGGGCAAGGCGGTGGGCCACTTCCAGGTGTTCTTCCCCGAGGAGGTGGCGCACGCGGCGGGGATGTTGCCCGTGAAGATCGCCGGTGCGGGCGGCACCGTACAGGTCCGGCAGGCGGACG
>FWWL01009305.1_pt1 | contig 12008 bp, 11 predicted proteins | sample 2228331 | NCBI WGS metagenome assembly FWWL01 (sample SAMEA103939775, study PRJEB20133) | metagenome | reverse complement strand
AACACAACTATTCCTGTGAGAAAAGCCGAAATATTTACAACAGCCCAGGACAATCAGACTGCTGTTACAATTCATGTTCTTCAAGGTGAAAGACCCCTTGCAAAGGATAATAGAACTCTTGCTAAATTTGAGCTTTATGGAATACCACCTGCACCAAGAGGAGTTCCACAGATTGAGGTTGCCTTTGAGATTGATGCAGATGGTATACTGCATGTAAGTGCTAAGGACCTTGCTACCGGAAAACAGCAGAAAATCAGAGTTCATTCCTCTTCTGGTTTGACTGATGAAGAAATACAAAAAATGATAAAGGAAGCAGAAGCCCATGCAGAGGAGGATAGAAAGAGAAAAGAGTTAATTGATACCAAAAACCAGGCTGATTCCTTTGTGTATACTATTGAGAAATCTTTGAAAGATTTGGGTGATAGAATTCCTTCTGATAAAAGGAATCTTGTTGAGGAGAAGGTAAAAGCATTAAAAGAGGCAATGAGGAAGGATGATATAAATTATATAAAAGATAAGATGAGGGAGTTACAGGAGGTATGGTATCAGGCTACAGAAGAAATATATCAAAGAGGAGGGCCAAGGACAGATTTTGGAGGCGGGGCTGGATTCAGGGGTGAAGAGAGAAAAGCTCAGACAGAAAAGGAAGAAAAAAGTAAGGAAAAGAGAGATAAAACTGTAGATGCCGACTATGAGGTGGTGGAATAAAGATAGATGAGTAAAAAGGATTATTATGAAATATTAGGAGTTAGAAGAGATGCAAGCTATGAGGAGATAAAAAAAGCTTATAAAAAGTTAGCTTTAAAGTATCATCCTGACAGAAATCCTGATAATAAAGAGGAAGCGGCTAAAAAATTTATGGAGATTTCAGAGGCTTATGAGGTTTTAAGTGACCCTAAGAAAAGAGAAATTTATGATAAATATGGTCATGAGGGACTTAAAGGGGCTGGTGTTTTTAGGGAAGGTGATTTCACATGGAGAGATTTTTCTCATTTTGAAGACCTTGAGAGTATTTTTGGAGATATAGGGCGGATATTTGAAGAATTTGGTTTTGGAACCTCCATTTTTGATCTTATTTTCAGTGGCGGAAGAGATAGAAGAAAAAGAGAAGAATATTTTTCTTCTTATCCTGGTGAAGATTTAAGGGTGAAGATTCCCTTAACTTTAAAAGAGATTGATGAGGGAGTTAAAAAAAAGGTAAGGGTGAAAAGATATGTAAAATGTGATTCCTGCGAAGGAACAGGTTCAAGCTCAAAAGGTTTTAAAACATGCGAGAGATGTGGTGGTTCTGGTTTTATAAGAGAGGAAAAAAGAACTTTCTTTGGGCATTTTGTAACACAGTCTACGTGCTCCACATGTTATGGGAGAGGAAAGGTAATAAAAGACCCCTGTGGAATATGCAAAGGAACAGGAAGAGTTTTAAAAGAGGAGGTAATAGAGGTAAATATTCCCTCAGGTGTTGAGGATGGTGTTATTTTGAGATTAAAAGGGATGGGTAATGCTGGTGTAAGAGGTGGGAAAACCGGTGATTTAATCGTTCAGATTCAGGAAATTAAAGACCCTATATTTGAAAGAGAGGGTAGGGATTTAAAAAGAAAAATAAGGGTTCCTTATCCTCTTCTTGTTCTTGGGGGAGAGGTTTTTATTGATTCTTTAAATGGAAAGAAGGTAAAGCTTAAAATTCCACCTTATACTCAGCCTAATCAGGTATTCAGAATAAAGGGACATGGAATAAGAGATTTAAATGGGGTTAGAGGGGACCTTTATATTGAAGTAAATGTTGAAATACCTACGGAAGTCTCAGAAGAAGAAAAGAAGCTTTTGAAAAAATTGCTTGAGCTTAAAAAATAATGGATATAAGATACTTTTATGTTCCGAGAAAAGACATTAATGGAAATAAAGTTTATATTCTTGGACAGGAATATCTCCATCTTTATAGAGTTTTAAGAAAAAGAAAAGGGGATATGATAAAGGTTGTAGACGGGGAAGGAGGAGAATATAGTGTTTTACTTACAAAAACAGATGATGGTTTTGCGGAAGGTGAAATAATAGAAAGGAGAAGAAAACCTAATGAAATTCCCTTTGACCTTGCTTTTGCCTGTGGAATATTAAGAGGCGAAAGAATGGAGCTTTTGATTGAGAAAGGAACAGAATTAGGGGTTAATAGATTTTTTCCTCTTTTAACAGAAAGAACACTTCCTGACCCAGGGGAAGCAAAGATTGAGAGGTGGAGGAAAATAGCAATATCTGCAATGAAGCAATCAAGAAGGAGTATTTTGCCCAAAATAGAAAATCCTATGAATTTAAGAGAATTCTGTAAAGAGGTTTATGATTATGATATAAAAATACTTTTGAATGAAAAATCAAAGAAGAAACCTGAAATTAAAGGAGGAGATATAAGAAAGAGCGTGATTGTTGCAGGACCAGAAGGTTCCTTAAAAGAGGAGGAGATAGATTATTTAAGAAAAGAGGGATTTATTGAGTGGAATTTAGGACTGAGGACACTAAGAACTGAAACTGCTCTTTTATTTGCAGGAATGATTTTTTTATATTTAAATCAGGAGGTTTAAAAATGGAATGCATTTTTTGCAAGATAATAAATAGGGAAGTGGAGGCAAAAATAGTATACGAGGATGATAGATGTATTGCTTTAGAGGATATAAATCCTCAGGCGCCGGTTCATATCCTTGTTATTCCTAAAAAGCACCTTTTAGCACTCAGGGATACAAAGGATAGAGATAGAGGACTTCTGGGATATCTTCTTAGAATCGCGAGCAAAATAGCACTTGAGAAGGGGCTTGAAAAGGGTTATAGAATTGTTTTAAATGATGGAAAGGAGGCAGGGCAGAGCATCTTTCATATACATTTTCATTTACTTGGAGGAAGAGAAATGGGATGGCCCCCAGGATAAGGGTTCAAACCCCATAAAAACCCAAGGAGGAAAAATAAATGACAGGAGTAAAACTAAGAGAAGGAGAAAACTTTGAGGAAATGTTAAGGAGATTTAAGAAAGTTTTGAACAGGGATAGAGTATTAGATGAGGTTAAGAGGCTTGAATACTATGAAAAACCATCCGAGAGAAAGAAAAGGGAGCTTGCAACAGCAAGAAGAAGAATTTTGAGAAGGTTAAAGCAAATTCAGGAAAAAACTAAAAAATAACATTTGGATAGAATTTTAAACCTTATATCTGAAAATCTTCAGACAGAAGAGGGGAGAAATTATCTTTATTCCCTTTCTGAGGAGAATGATATTCAAAAAATAAAGAAAAAATATGAAGAGTTTAAAAAATATGAGCGTCTTTTTAGAAAGAAAGATTTTTTGCTTCCAGAATTTAAAAGGTTTGAATCAGGCACTTCTCTTTCAAAATATTTTGTATGGTTAAAAGAGTATATTAAAAATCTGATAAGAATAAGAAGAGAAATAGAAGGTTTAGGAGAGGACCCTGATTACTATTTAGCCCTTGACGATGAGCTTCTTTCTTTTTATCATAGGCTTGAAAATACTTTTGATGAGGAAGGTCATATAAAGGATACAGCTTCTTTTAAACTTTCCGAAATAAGAGATAAAAAAAGGGAAATTTATAGGGAAATAGAAAAGAAAATAAAAGTTTCAATGGAAAAATATAAAAAGGAGGGAATTTTAAGAGATGAAGAGATATATTACAGAGAAGAGAGATTTACAGTTTGTTTAAAGACATTACCTAAGGATGCAATATTAGTTGCCTATTCCAGGTCAGGAGAAAGTTTCTTTGTTGAACCTATTGATATAGTGAATTTAAATACAAGGTTTAGATTTTGTGAGAATCTTGAAAAGGAAGAAGAAAGAAGAATTTTAAACGAAATATTTGTAAAATTTAATGAATTAAAAGAAGAAATAGAGGAGTTAATTTATTATGTTTCAAAACTTGATTATATGGGTGCTCTTTTTAAATTTACAAATCTTATTTCAGGAGAAGTGCCCCGGTTTGGAAAAGAAAAACACTTTGTTTTGAAGGATGCAAATCATCCAGTTTTAAAAGTTAGACTTTATGATAAATGTATTCCTTATAACATTGAATTTGATAGAGAAAGAGAAGTTCTTCTTGTTACAGGTCCAAATGGTGGAGGTAAGACAAGTTTCCTTGAATCAATTTATCTTTTAATTTCAATGATAAAAAGGGGTATTCCTGTTCCTGCTTCTTCTCAAAGTTATTTTTACATTCCTGAAAAAATATATATGGCGGGTTTTGAAGAAAGAAGTAAGATAGAGGAGGGTTTTTCAAGTTTTACTTTATATCTTGAAGAAATAAAAAAATCTTTAAGCGATGATATAGAGGATAAACTTGTATTACTTGATGAATTTATGGGGAATACGGACCCTGAGGAGGGAGGAAATCTTGGAGTTGCAATTTTAAGAGAATTCAGAGATAGAGGAATTAAAACAATATGTGCTACCCACAATGACAGAATAAAATCATATCTTAAAGATGAAAAGGGAGTATTGATTTCTGCTTTTACCCTTGACCTTGAAAAACTTTCTCCTACTTATAGGATTGAGATAATGAAAGTGTCACCAAGTTATGCAATCCTTGTTGCAAAAAAATGTGAATTACCAGAAAGTATATTTAAAAAATTGCCAGAATCATCTGAGATGCTTGAAAAATTGTATAAAGAAAAAATAGAAATTGAAAAAGAAAAAAGGGAAATTGAAAGAGAAAGGGAAAAACTCTTAAAGGAAAGGGAAGAAATAGAAAAAGAATATAGGAAAAAACTTAATAAAAAAATAGAGGAGTTTGAAAAAGAAATAAGAGAACTTTTAAGAAAATTTGAAAAAGAAAAGGACAAAAAGACTTTAAAAGAGGCATTTAAAGAAATTGAAAGGATGAAGGAAGAAGAAAAAGAAGAGGAGGAGATACCTGAGGAAATCAAAGAGGGAGAAATTTATAGAGTAAAGGGTGGTGATATTGAGGGTAAATTGTTAAAAACTAAGGGAGAAAAAGTTATTATTGAGGTTAAGGGTAAAAAAATGGAGGTGCCTTTAAGTTATCTAAGAAAGGCGAAGAAAAAAAGGGAAGAAAAAAAATTGCTGGAGATTAAATCCTATACCCTGCCTTTACCTTCAAGAGTTTTGTCCATAAGGGGTATGAAAAAAGAGGAAGCAGAAGAACTTCTTTTAAGATTTCTTTATGATGCAAGGGCAGCAGGATATAAAGTAGTTAGAATTGTTCACGGGGAAGGAAAAGGTGTCTTGAAAAATATGGTTTTTGATGTTATTAAAAATATAGAGTTTGTTGATAATTTTTATCATCCACCCTGGAACGAGGGTGGAAGTGGAGTGACGGTGGTGGAATTTAAGAAAATATGAATATTTATGAGGAAATAATTTCTGCGGTATCTCCCCTGGAGATAGCTCAAAAATATCTTGCTCTTAAGAAAAGTGGTAGGAATTATGTGTCACTCTGTCCCTTTCATGCTGATACAAAGCCTTCTTTATCCTTTGACCCTGAAAGGGGGCTTTTTTATTGTTTTGGATGTGGTAAATCAGGAAATTTAATTCATCTTATATCAGAAGTTGAGGGAATATCAAAATATGAGGCAATTAAATCTCTTGCAAGTGAGGCGGGTATAAAGCTTAAAGAAGAAGAAGAAAAAGAGGCAGATGATTTATCAAGATTATTTGAAGTAAATGAATTTGCAATGATTGAATATGAAAGAGTTTTATTTGAAGAAAAGGGAGAAAAAGCAAGAAATTATTTGATGGAGAGAGGGTTTAAACTTAACACGATAAGGAGATTCAGGATAGGTTATGCTCCTTATGAGGGAGATTATCTTATTAAAAGAGCAAGAGAAAAGGGCATAAATCCTTCACTTTTACTTGAAGCAGGACTAGTTTCAGGAATGTCTGGGACTTTAAAGGATTTTTTTAGGGATAGGATAATTTTTCCTATTTTTTCTTCCTCAGATAAGTGTGTTGGTTTTGGGGGGAGAGCTTTTTAGGGATAGGATAATTTTTCCTATTTTTTCTTCCTCAGATAAGTGTGTTGGTTTTGGGGGGAGAGCTTTTGAGGGGGAGCCAAAATATTTAAATTCTCCTGAGACAAAAATTTTTAAAAAAAGTAAAAATCTTTTCGGACTGAATATAGCAAAAAATAAGGCAAAAACAAAAGGAGAGTTAATTCTTGTTGAAGGTTACACAGATGTTATGAGGATGGTGGAGAATGGGTTTGAAAATACGGTTGCACCCTTGGGAACAGCCTTTTCAATTGAGCAAGCCTTGATAATGAAGAGATTTGCTGATATTATTATAATACTTTTTGATGGTGATGAGGCTGGTAAAAGGGGAATAAAAAGGGCGCTCTCTTTTTTGCTTAGAGCAAATTTGAAGGTGAAAGTGGCTTTATTGCCTGAAAATGAAGACCCTGATTCTTTTTTAAGAAAGGAGGGAAGGGAAAAAATGGGAAGAATATTGGAGAATTCAAGTAATTTTCTTGATGCACTTTTACCACAAAAACTTCCTGATGACATTTATGCTCAAGGAGTTCTTCTAAATGAGTTTACAAGCTTTATTTCCAATATACCCTCTGAACTTGAAAGAGAATTATTTATAAAGAAATTATCTGAGAAATTTCTTTTATCTCCGGAATATATAAGGGTAAAAATTGAGCCCTTATCTAATAAAGAAGGGGGAGAAGAAATGCTTTCGCCTGAATTTGCAGTTTTTGGGACAATAGCTGCCTTTAACTCCTTTACAGAAGAAGATTTTAAAAAGAGGGGAATAGATGAAAGGGTTTTTAAAAGTGAACTTTTAAAAGATATAACAAGGAAAGTCTTAAATGGGGAAAGTTTTGAGGATGTTTTAATTGGGCTTGAGGAGGATAAAAGGAGAAAAATTATGGAAGCAATTTTTAAGGCAAAGGTAAAATTTAGTGATATAAATATAAAGAGTGAAAAGGAAAGTCCCTATTATTTTGCCTTTAAGAAACTGGAGACGAAGATGAAGAGAATTTTGAGGAAAGAGAAAATAATAAAGGAGTGGAAGGAGACAAAGAATAGAGCAGGTTCAATTCCTGAAGGAATTTGAAAAGGAGGTAATATGGGAAAGAAAAACGGTAAAAGAAGCAAAATAGAGAAAATTTCAATGATGACTGATAAGGAAATAGAGCAGATGTTAATTCAGAGTGTAATTGACAGAGTAATGGAAAGGGCAAAGAAAAACAAGAAAATAAGACAGGAAGATTTGAATGACCTTACAACCAATTTGCCTCCCAATCTTGTAGATGAAGTTATGGAGGCATTGTTTATAGAAGGTATTGAGATTGTTGAAGATGAGTATAGAAAAAAGGAAAAGGAGTTTGAGGAGCATGAGATTAAGGTGAAGGATGACCCTGTAAAAACCTATTTAAAACAGATTTCAAATTTAAGATTATTAACAAAGGAAGAAGAAATAGCACTTGCAAAAACAATATTTGATGCGAAGGAAAAAATGAAGGAGATATTGTTTAGAACAAATTGGGGAATTCAGAGATTTATATTTTTCTTAAGGAAAATAAAAAATCAGGAGCTTCAGCCAGAAGAAGTTCTTGAAGTTGATTCAAGTTATTGGACAAACAAGGAAATTAACAGAAAAGAAAAAAAGAGGGTTCAATGGGGAATTGATGAATTTTTGAGATTTTATGAAGATGTTTTTGAAAGTAAGGGTAAAAACATTCAAACACTTAGTGATGAAGAGGAGAAGGAATTAAATAAATTATTTGAAAAAATTGTCCCAAAATTTTCCTATGTTCAGGAGAATGTTGATAGACTGTATGAAGAAATTAAAACAATGGAAAATATGCATTCAGAAATAGAAAGATTAAAAGAAGAATTGAAAAAAACGAAGGAAAAGGATGATGAATATGTAATAGAACTCAAAAATGCCCTGAATGCTCTCAGAGCATCCATTAAAGAGTATGAAAGCAAGATTGGTTGCTCTTATGAAGAACTTGTTAAAATAAGAAAGGAGGTAGAAGAGGCAAAAAAAGCTTACGATTATGCAAGGGGAAAGATGATTGAGGGAAATGTGAGACTTGTTATAGGAACAGCAAAGAAGTTTATGAATAGAGGAATAGAATTTCTTGATTTGATTGAGGAGGGGAATATAGGTCTTTTAAAAGCAGTTGAGAAATTTGATTATAGAAAGGGATATAAATTCTCTACATATGCAACATGGTGGATAAGGCAGTCAATCACAAGGGCTATAGCTGACAATTCAAGAACTGTTAGGGTTCCTGTTCATATGATAGAAACTTTGACAAAAATTTCAAAGGCACAAAAGGATTTTCTTCAGACATACGGGAGGGAACCGAATGTGAGAGAGCTTTCAGATATACTTGGTTTGCCGGAAGAAAAAGTTAAACAGGCGCTTGAGGTTTCCCATCAACCCCTTTCCCTTGATAAACCTATAGGAAGAGACGAGGAGGGTGTAATGGAGGAAATAATAGCTGACCAGTTTACAAAATCACCCTCAGAACTCGCAAGGGAATCAATAATAAGAGAAAATTTGAACGAAATACTTTCAACGCTTTCAAAAAGGGAACAGAAAGTTATAAGATTGAGATATGGACTTGGAAACCACCCACCTATGACCCTTGAGCAGGTAGGAAGAATATTTGGAGTTACAAGAGAGAGAATCAGGCAGATAGAGGCTCAGGCTTTAAGAAAACTAAAACACCCTAAAAGAGCCGAAAAACTTAAATTATTACTGGAAAAACTGGAAAGAAAGGACTGATTCATATAATTTAGCTAACTATACAAGGGTTATTAAGGTAATAAAAGGCATTTTTATTGAATTTTAAGTAAGTTTTGTTTATAATTTTATTATGAATGAAATAGATTTTTTAGTGCGACTTTCTGTTTCTTTTTTTTTATCAGGTATTATTGGTATAGAAAGGGAACTTTCAGGGAAAGTTGCAGGTTTAAGAACACATATGCTTGTGGGAATGGGTGCTACTCTTTATGCCCTTCTTTCTCTTCTTGTTCAATCAAACACAGGAATAGTTGACCCTTCAAGGGTTGCTGCACAGGTAGTTTCTGGAATAGGTTTTATAGGTGCAGGTGCAATTTTTAGAGACGAGGACAGGATAAGGGGTCTTACAACAGCTTCTGATATATGGGTTATGGGAGCAATAGGTCTTTCAGTGGGGCTTGGTTATCTTCTCCTTTCTTTTTTTGCAACTTTTTTAGTTTTAATTGTTCTTATAGGTGGTGCCTGGCTTGAGAAAAAAGCTCTTCTTTCAAAATGAGGGAATTTTTTATAACATCTTTAATATATCTTCTTGTATTAACAGGGATTGCTGCTTATCTTACATATTTTGAAAGAAAGTTTCTTGCCTATTTCCAGGATAGAATAGGTCCTAATAGGGCAGGACCAAAAGGTTTATTACAACCAATAGCAGATGCAATAAAATTATTTTTTAAAGAAGATATAATTCCAGGGAAAGTAACTTCAAAAATTTTATATTTCCTCTCTCCTATTTTGACAGCCACATTTTCAATAGCTCCTTTTTTCTTGATACCTTTGTATCCTGAAGGACCGTTTCCTGATATAAATCTCGGGATTTTACTTCTTCTTGTTCTTTCTTCCTTTTCCCTTTATGGAGTTATATTTGGGGGATTTTCTTCTGCAAGTAAATATTCTGTAATAGGAGGTATAAGGGGAGCTCTTATGTTTCTTTCTTTTGAAAGTGCTCTTGTTATGACAATTCTGAGTTTAGTTTATCAGGCAGGAAGTTTTTCCTTAAGGGGAATTGTTGAGGCACAGAAATTTCCCTTTATATTTCCGCAGTTTATCGGATTTTTAATATTTTTAATAATAGGATTTATGGAAACAAAAAGATTACCTTTTGATATTCCTGAAGCGGAGTCAGAGTTAACAGGTGGATTCCATACAGAATACAGCTCTCTTAAATTTGCCTTTTTTTTCCTTGGAGAATACTTGCATATTCTTCTTACCTCCTGTCTTATTGTAACTTTTTATTTAGGTGGTTGGAAATTTTGGATTTTTCCTCCCCTTTTAGGTTTTATGATGAAGCTTTTTCCCTTTGTTTTCTTCTTTATCTGGGTAAGGGCATCACTGCCAAGATTTAGGTTTACAGATGCACTTGAAATTGGATGGAAGATTTTATTGCCTTTATCACTTTTAAATTTTTTAGTGACAGCCCTTTGGGTTTATTTAAAAGGAATTTAAAGATATGCTTGAAAATAAAACAGCTATAATCACAGGTACCAGTTCTGGTATAGGAGAAAAAACTGCTCTTAAATTTTCTGAATATGGAGCAAAGGTTATAGGAATTGGAACGAATGTGAATAAATTGGAGAGTGTTTTTGAAAAAATTAAAAAGGGATGGTTTTATAAGTGTGATTTAAGTAATAAAGAAGAGATATATTCTTTTCTTGAGGAAGTTAAAAAAAGGGAAGAGAAAATAGATATTCTTGTTAACAATGCTGGAGTCACAAGAGATAATTTGATATTGAGAATGAAGGATGAAGATTTTGATTTTGTTTATAATGTGAATTTAAAAGGCACTTTTATTTTAACAAAAGAAATATCAAAACTTATGATAAAGCAAAGAGGCGGAGTAATTATAAATGTTTCTTCAATAGTTGGTATTATAGGAAATCCAGGACAGGTAAATTATTCTTCCACAAAAGGAGCAATTATAGCATTTACAAAATCACTTGCAAAGGAACTTGGAGGAAGAAATATAAGATGTATTGCTATAGCTCCTGGTTTTATAGAAACAAAAATGACAGAGGTTTTAAGTGAGGAAGTTAAAAAGAGATATTTAGAAAATATACCCTTAAAAAGATTTGGAAAACCTGAGGAAGTTGCTGAATTAATTGCTTTTCTTTCTTCTGATAAGGCTTCTTATATAACAGGAACCGCTATTGTGATAGATGGAGGTTTAAGCGGAATATGATGTTTTATGTGTTGTTTTTAATTTCTCAATATATTTTGATACCAATGGATGAAGTTCAAACTGAGCATTTGAAGGCATATGGTGTTGTTTACAGGGCAATTAAAAAGGGCATTAATTTTGATTGGCTATTAAATTATAGGGGTGGTTCTTTTATGTCAGAATATTTAAGGGAAGTTGAGGAAGACCTTTTAAAAAGTGGAGTTTATTATGAGGTAATTTCAAGCACAAGGGCAAGTAATATATACACTGTAATTGAGGAAAGCAATATGAATGCTCTTCGTCTTGAGGTTGCTCCTCGCCTTGCTGTTTATGTTCCTCCTTATGTTGAGCCATGGGATGATGCAGTTGAGCTTGCTCTTAACTATGCGGGTATTCCCTATGAAAGGATATGGGATAATGATATACTTGAAGGAAAGCTTACTAAATATGATTGGCTTCATTTACATCATGAGGATTTTGCAGGTATGTATGGAAAATTTGAGTTGCCTTATGGCAAGACCCCCTGGTATATAAAAATGAAAGAAGTAGATAGGGAGACTGCTAAAAGGTATGGTTTTAAAAATGGGCCTTTAATGAAACAAGCAGTTTCTTTAAAAATAAAGGAATATGTAGAAAACGGAGGTTTTTTATTTTCTATGTGTTCTGGTCCTATAACCCTTGATATTGCTCTTGCTTCTATAGGGCTTGACATATGGGATACTCCTTATGATGGAACTCCTTTTGATGCTTCTGCGAATAAGAAATTAAATTTTTATAATACCCTTGCTTTTAAAGATTTTGAAATCTATATGAATTATACAAATGACGAGGAAAGTGATATTGATGTGACAAAGGAGGCAGATATGAGGGGATATGGTGTATGTTTTGAATTATTTGAATTTTCAGCAAAGTATGACCCAATTCCTTCTCTTTTAACCCAGAATCATGCTATTTGTATAAAGGAGTTTTTAGGAAGAGACACAGGATTTAGGAAGAATAAATTAAAACCGTATGTTATAGTTCTTGGAGAGGTGAAAGGAACTGATGAGGCAAAGTATATATATGCAAATTATGGAAAGGGTTTTTTTACTTT
>FWWL01007817.1_pt1 | contig 12009 bp, 8 predicted proteins | sample 2228331 | NCBI WGS metagenome assembly FWWL01 (sample SAMEA103939775, study PRJEB20133) | metagenome | reverse complement strand
CTCGACTACCGCGGCTCCGCCGGGCACGGGCGCGACTGGCGCACCGCCGTCTACCGCCACATGGGCGGCAAGGATCTCGACGATCAGGTGGACGCCGCGCGATGGCTCGTCTCCGAGCATGGCGTGGATCCGAAGCGGATCGGGATTTACGGCGGCAGCTACGGCGGTTTCATCACTCTGATGGCGATGTTCACGCAGCCCGGCGTCTTCGCCGCCGGCGCCGCGCTCCGCCCGGTGACCGACTGGGCCCACTACAACCACCCTTACACCGGCGCGATTCTCAACCTTCCGCAGGACGATCCGGAAGCCTACAAGCGCAGCTCGCCCATCTATCACGCCGCCGGGTTGCAAGGGGCGCTCCTCATCTGCCACGGCATGGCAGATGCCAATGTTCACTTCCAGGACACAGTGCGGCTTGCGCAGAAGCTCATCGAACTGGGCAAGGAAAACTGGGAAGTGGCCATCTACCCGGTGGAGGATCACGGCTTCGTCAACGCTTCGAGCTGGACGGATGAATACCGCCGTATCCTGAAGCTGTTCGAAACCAACCTGCGCAAATAATGGGCCGCGGCCGTCAGGGAATTTGAAAAAATCCCCGCGGAGGCAAAACAGAATCGGAGTGTTCTGATTTTTCGCCGGCCCCGACGAATCTGAATCGCGCAGAGGCCAAATTCCTTCACACACCCGCTCGCGCCGGGGCCGCAGTGCATGCGTTGTTCTGCGGATCTCGCCCGGCGCTTGCGCCGGGGCCGCCTTGTTCGCTTTGCCAGCGTGGCTGTCTTGAGGAGATGGGGATAGACTTGTCCGTCCCGCCCCGCAGCTCCCCAACCCTCCACCGCCAGTCCACCCGTGGACAGAGCTGTCTGTCCCAATCTCCGCCCTTGTCCTGTTCCCCCGGCGCTTGCGCCGGGGCCGCGCTTCCTGCCCTTCCCGGCGCTGCCAGCGTGGCCCGTTGAATGCACACTTGCACCCCACCACCTCAAGCTGCGAAGGTGCCAGATCAGGCTGTCCCCCTCGCCAAAAGACCGGATTCTTTCACAATCCCGTCACGAGGCGGTGCGCAAAGCGCGCCCTTCTGCGCTCACTTCGCAAAATCCGCGGCGCTGCCGGATCCCAGCCGCAGGATCTCCGCACGAAGCCACTCATCCGCCTGCAGCGCTCGCAGGTAACGCGTCTCGTCGCCCGTCCGCTTGAGCCTCGCGTGCTCTTCGAAGCGGCGCCGCACTCGCAATAGCCACGGCGCCAGCGCAAGCCGCCGGATGTGAAATCTGTCCCAATCGCCGATGGGCGCGCGGGGAGACTCGTAAATCATCGGGCTTGCTGCCAGCCGCCGCAACAGGCGGGCCGGCGTCCGCGCGCCGGGATGTGCCTGCAGCCTGCGCTCTTCCCGCTGTGCCACTTGGGCCACCTCCGGAACCACGGGACGGAACCCCAGCTTGCGGTAGAACCAGAACGCTCCGGACTCGATCGCTTCCTCGTTCTCATGCCCGATTTGATATGGGTCCACCCAGAATGCAGTCACGCCCAGCAACTGCCGGCAAAGCTGGAGAACTTTTGCGTAAATCCACGCCGTTTCTCCTTCGCGGAACGTGTAATAAAGATTGAATCCGACCTCTGCCCGCTCGAGAAACGAAAGCACTTCCACGTAACCTGCAGGAACCCCGTTCTTGAAAAACATCCCCGCGTGGTAGGCCCGCAGCGGCAGCCGCGCTTCGGGGGCGGCCCCGAAAAAGAGAATTTCCACGCCGCGCCCTGCGTCCGCGCTATACACGCGCCGCGAATCCGGGAAGTTGAAGCCGTACAGCTCCCGGTACCGCACGGCGGATGTGTCGTGGATCATTGCCAGCGCTTCGCGGGCTTCCGTTGCGCTGAGCCGGCGGACGGGCAACTCCGGACCGGCGAATTCCGCCTCCAAGTGGACGGCGCGTCTCGGAATCAGCGGCTCGGTGTGAAAGAACGCCGCTTCCCCGCGGCGCATGCGCGTGCGCGTTGCGCGCGAGTCGCCCAGCCGCCAGGACAACATCACCCTGGCGCTCCCGTACAACTCCGCGCGCCTCTCGCGGGGTCCCTCCAGCCGTTCGAGTTTCGAAAGGATCCACTGCAGGCAGGTCTGCCCCGGCTTCTTCGCGCCCTCGACCCACGCCCGTGCCGGGAAGTGGGCTTCGACGGGCCACTCCTCGCGCGCGGCGGGGAAAACCGCTGCCAAAAGCGGGCCGAAGCTGTCCGGCTCGGGGCAATGCTCCCACGCAATGTCAATTTCCGTTCCGTGCCGCGCTGCCAACGCCCGCGCCGCTTCGTAGCTGAAGATGGCTGTGACAGCGGTGCCGGCGATGCCTGAGACTTCCGGCTCCTCCAGAGCCTCCGCGCCCTCTTCCAACGCCTGCACCCGCTGCCGAAACCCTGCCAGCAGCGCATCGCATGCCTCTGCCACCGCGCGGCTGGGCGGATAGGCGCGCAGGAACAGCAGGGTCTCATGCAGCCGGATCAGTTCCGCCGCCGTGCGGGTGCTCGTTCTTCCTGCCTCGTCCAGCAGCCGCAGGAGCGGTTCCGGCTCCCCCCCATAGCGGCGCTTCCACCCCTCCAGCTCTTCCAGCAGCGTGGCCATGCAGGCACAACAGCTTATCTCAACGGCGAACACCAGGCTTCGACTTCGCGGGCGCCGGCGCCGGCTTGGGGGGTCCGGGTTCTGACACCTTCAGAATCTGGTCCGCGCGCACATTCTCCAGCTTCTGTGTCACTCCGCTTGGCCAGAAGATTTCCACGCTGCGAAGGACATTTTCCTCGCCCAGCCCGAAATGCACCCGGCGGTCGCTTGAGCCCATAAACCCCACGCTCACTGCCACATGGTTGTAGAGCGTGCGCCCCGATGCAGTGGTCACCTTCACCTTCGCTCCGATCGCATCGCGCGGGCTTCGCCGCCCGGTCAGCTCCACGAGCAGCCAGTGCCGCCCGGGGACGCCGCTGTTGAGCAGAATCCGCGGCCGGCGGTTCAGCGACGTCACGACCAGGTCCATCGCCCCGTCGTCATTGAGGTCGGCGAAGGCGGATCCGCGCTGAAACCCTTTTTGCAGGAAATCCGGTCCCAGTTCTGCGGAAACGTCGATGAAATGCTTCCCCTCGACGTTCTCGAACATGGTGTCATTCTGGGGAGAAAGCTCGTTGAATTCATCCACGTCCCCGTTGGAGGAGTAGATGTCCTTCCAGCCGTCGTTGTTGTAGTCGATGAATCCGTTGCTCCAGCCCGAATAGGGGCGGCTCAGGTATGTGATTCGCGACGGCGTAGAGACCAGCTCGAACGCATCCCCCGTATTCCGCAACAGTCCCCAGATCTGCGAGCGCAGGTTGTTGTAGAAGATGTCCACCCGCCCGTCGTTGTCGTAGTCCTTCGCGTCGCAGCCCATCGAGGAGCCCGCCTGTGCGTTCTCGTTGTAGGCGACGCCCAGCTGCAGCCCCATTTCCTCCAGGTATTTCCCCTCGCGATTCAGAAACAGAAAATTCGGATCCGTGTCATTGGCGACAAAAACATCCAGCCAGCCGTCGTCATTGAAATCCGCAATCGAGACTCCCATTCCTTTCCCGGGCGCTTCGTGGAGCCGTACTTTTTCCGTGACATCGGCAAACCGTCCATTGCCGAGGTTGCGGAACAGCTGGTGCGGCACGCTCGGGTACCGCCGCGGATCGCAGTACAGATCCATGTCGCTCATGGCGCAACGGTGGTCTTTTTCGGGCGACCAGATCGTATAGTTCGAAACGAACAGGTCGAGCCTGCCGTCGCGGTCATAGTCGAACCACGCCGCCGCGACGCTGAGCGTGTTGGCGGGTTTGGTTCCGATGCCGGACGCCGCCGTGACGTCCTGGAACCGTCCGTTGCCCAGGTTCCGGTAAAGCACGTTCCGCCCGGCAGTCGCGATGAACAGGTCCGTCCAGCCGTCGTTGTCGTAGTCGCCCGCAGCCACGCCGAAGTTGAAGTCCAGATCCCTGCCTTCGAGCCCCGCGCGTTCGGTCACGTCCTCGAACGAGCCGTCCGGCAGCTGACGCAGAAGAAGGTTGTAGTAGGAAGGGTCCGTCCGCCTGCGTTCCGGGAAGCGGGCGCCATTGGTGAAGAAGAGATCGAGGCGCCCGTCGTTGTCGTAGTCGAGCACGGCAATGCCGCCGCACATCGGCTGCGGAAACCATTTCCGGCCATGGAGGCTGTTGTTGGAGACATACCGGTAAGGCCACTTCCCGGCGACATCGCGGAACGTGGGCCGCGGCGCAGGCGGGCGCGTCGTCTGGTGCGCCCCCGCAAGCCCGCAGAGCATTAGCGAGGCCAAGGCGCCGGCGCCAGCCAGAATCGGCGGCAGGAATTTCCCCTTCAGCAGCATCGCGAGCCTGAATCGGTGTCCGGACTCCTGCCCGCCATCTTCTCCCGCCGCCACGCCTTGCGGCAAGTCGGGCTCAGGGCCAAACCCGGCTGCCGGCGTTGCCGTGTCATTGCCGCCTTGCACGCTCTCGTCTGGTTAGAGCGTGGGCAAGAATCAGGGCGAGAGCTTGATCACTCTCTTCCGCCGTCGTGTCACCGTGTCTCCTTGGTTCCGCCCATGCTGGGACCGGCACCGCTGCCGCTGGCCGAGGCCTGATCGGGCAAAGCGAGCGCCAGACTTGCGGACTCATACTGGAAAAACTCCTTCAGCCTGCATACCTGTTCGAACCTGCGGTCCGCGTTGTGAAGGAAGTAAACATCAGGCCTGCGGTCTGCTCCCATCCGCGCGCGGAACTCACGTGACTCCCGGCTCGATTCAATCCCAAAGTCGGTAGCGTTCTCGACGCAGCCATCCTGAACAGGAACGGCATAAAACCAACCAGGATCGCGCAGCCGGTAAAATTCGAGGCCCGGATAAAGCCAGAAAGTCACGCCGACGAGCACCGGAGTCTGCCATTGTCTCTGTCGCACGAGTGCTCGAAGCTGCTGAACTGCCTGCTTGGTTGCAGAGTCTTGCCACCAAATGGGGTAGCGGTTGACCCGGAAACTCATCAAATAGACCAGCACGAGCGCCCAAAGCACTGCCAGAAACGGAAACCGTACGGCTGTCTGGAGCCTTCCGGCGGAAAGCTGCTGCATTGCTGCAACCGCAGCCAGACTGAACAAGGGGATCAAGTAAAGCCCGGTGCGGTTCACAGGAAGCGGCACGCCAAGAATAGCGTTCGCTGCAACGAGGGCGGCGAGCGAGAACGCGAGCACCGCTGCTGGAAGATTGCTCAAATTCTGCGGACGCCCGGCAGAGACGATGAGCGTTATTCCGAGCAATCCGGCAGCCAGCCAGCCGGAGACAACAGTGGCGCGCTGCGGAATCGTAGTGTGAATCAGGCTGATGTAACTTTCAGCGATCGTCGCTGACCCTGCGTAGAAGTGATCCCGTACCGCATGGGAAAGAGGCACGGAAAGCAATGCCGCGGAGATCGCCGCGCAAACGAGGATTGCGGCCAGAACGGGGCGCAGAGGTTGCCTCCGGAGCAACACAAGCCCGATCAACACAGCGAAAAGTCCGCTTGTGGGTACCGCGTAGACCAGGTTCGCGCAGACTGCCACCGCGCAAAGCACGCCAACCGGGATCAGGGTCCGCCTGCGCCTGTCGAAGTAGTTCTGCGCCTCATGAAGCGCCCAGAAAAGGGCTGCGAGTCCCAGCCCGTAACCCCGCCCGAGGGAGAGGAAATCGAGCACAAGCGGATTCAGGCTGAGCAGGGCTTGCGACAGCAGGAAAGTGGCGAGCCCGGGGAAATTCCTCATCGAGATGCGATAGGCAGCTATCAGGTAGAAGACCCCTGCTACAACCGACGGCATGCGGATAGCAAGTTCGGAAACGCCGAATACCGAGACAGAGGCCTTCGCGAGCGCAGAATAAAGAACATGATTATTTGCATCGAACTTTTGAAAAACATCGATCCAACCGCCCCGAAGAAACCAATGAAAAGTCAGCGCTTCGTCGCCGACAATCGATTGCGTTGCGGCCCGGTAGAGGTTCACCGCAGACAGAACGATGATCATCAGCCAGCCCAGCACGCGGCGGAGTTCGATCCTGGCATTCCGGGCAACATCCGGCGGGATGCCGGATTCGGACTGCAACTGTGCCTCCGCCAGCGTCGTTTTGCACGAGCGAATCTGCCTCTGCCGCGCGTGTTTTCGTTTCATCGAAGAATAGCCCTGACTTCGTGATTCTGTTCCGAGAATGCCACGTCCAATGGCAATTCGGCCGGCCGCTGCTGATCCTGCGCCGGGCCCCCCGGCAGCCGCGCCTTCCGGAGAACTTCTGGCGGCATGCCGGAGATGCGCGCCGGTGATCTACGGCGCCGGCGGCAGCGGGTATTCGAGCGATTCCGTCAGCCACTCGCGCTGCTCGCGCACCGCCTGCTTGAGTTTCTCCACCAGCTCCGCGCGCCGGTCGTAGAGCCGGTAGCCCTCGCGCGGGCGCAGGTACCCGCGCGCCTTCGGCTCGCGCTCGAACAGCGCCTCCCGGCCCATCACTTCCGCCATGCGCTCATAACGCGCCCGGTTCTCGAGCAGCGCCTTCACAATCAGCGGCATGACGATCGAATAGTCGCACTGCATCGACTCCGTCGTCTGCTGGTAGTGATCCTTGTCCACCTTGCCCCAGGTCACGGCTTCGGCGGGGAAGCACGACGACAGCGAGCCATCCGTCACGGGCGAGCTCACGATCTGCACGTCAAACAGATAACCGCGGATGTCCGGCAACCCGAGAATCTGCCCCAGCGCCGGCTCCGGTTGGAGGTTGAAGTTCTTCGGCACGCCGCCGCCGAGGATCAGCGTCGCCAGCGCCTTCGCCTCGCTCTCGAACAGCCCCCAGCGATGGAAGGCGCAGCTCTCGAACACTTCCAGGTGGAGATCCAGTTCCAGATCGTGGCGCTCGAGCAGCCCCGCCTCGCGCATCGCCCACAGCTTCATCGAATTCAGAAAGACGCTGCCGTCGCCCGGCGCTCCGACGAACACCGGCACGCCCATCCGCGCGCACGTGGAAAGCAGTCCCGGCGCAGCGCCTGACGCCTTCTCCATCGCCCCGTACCAGAGCCCCAGCTTGTAGCGGAACTCCGTGCCCGACATCTTCTTCTGGAACTCCGGGCGCCGCAGGAGCGCGGAGAGGAAGCGGTCCTGATCGAACAGGATCTCCTCCTCGAACGCCATGTCCGCCACGCGGATGATGCGCTGCTCGCGCAGCGCTCCGTCGTCGCCGAAGATCGGCACCTCGAAGACGCAGTCGCGCCGGCCGGCGAGCGACCGGTGCCCGTCGTGGTAGCAGACGGCGTCGGTGGTCGAAACATAAGCCACCCATCCTGTTTCGATCAGGGGGTTCAGCCACGTCTGGTGCTGCCCGCTCACCGTCACCGGCCCGGCCACGGCCACCGTCATCGGACAGCCCATGCCGATGGCGTTGTCGAGAATCGTGTAGATGCGCCTCAGGTAGGCGCCGCCGAACGCCGGCAGGCAATCGCGCAGCAACTCGTCGAAAGTGCCCGCCTCATCCACGCGCCGCGTGCGCACGATTCTCCTGTCCTGCTGTGCCATGATTCCTGGTTTCCGCCTCCACACTGCAAGCTAGCAGAGGCGCGGAAGACGCCGCAATGGCGCGCCGCGCCGCCGCGCACCCTGGCGGAGGGAGGCCGTCAGCGCAAAGACTCCAGAATCCGCACCGCGCGCGCCAGCGCCTGCCAGCGCTGCTCCTCGCCATGCACGCCGCTCTCCACGCAAACAGGGCCCGTGAACCCGGTCTCGCGCAGCGCCGCCATGAACTTCGGAATGTTCACCGATCCCTCGCCCAGCGGCCGTTCCGTTCCGAGCGATCCCGGTTTGGCGGGATCGGGCCAGTCGCCATCCTTCCCGTGGCAGCTCACGACGTGCTTGCGCAACAGGCGGAACGCCGATATGGGCTCGCCGGAGCCGTACAGCACCATGTTGGCGGGGTCGAAGTTGATCTTCAGGTTGCTGCGTCCAGCTTCCTCGAAGAACGCCAGCAGCTCTTCCGCCGGCTCCTGCCCGGTTTCGAGGCAGAAAGTCATGCCGAACGTTGCCGCGTAATCGGCGATGCGCCGCACCAGCTCCAGAACGTCCTTGTAGTCGGGATGGTTCCGGTCAGCCGGGATGCAGCCGACGTGGCAACCGAAGCTCTTCACGCCCAGCGCAGCGGCGAAGTCGATCACCGCGCGGGTGCGAACCTCGCGCGCCGCGCGTGTCTCGCGCGGCACGAAGCCCACGGTGCGCTGCACCGTCGAAATGTCGGCGTAGCTTTCGCCCTCGTAGGCGGCGAACACGGTGAACAGGTGAAAGTCCTCCTTGCGGAGCGCCTCCTTCCACCGCGCTGCCGTCTCATCGTTCAGAAGCACGCTCCCGTCCACCCCGAGCTGTCCGCTGACGACGCCGCAGCTTTTCACCGCGCGCAGGGTCGCCTCGGCGTCCGGCTCGGCCCAGAAGAAAATTCCGATTTCACGGTCCCGGATCAACGGCATGGAACCGGTTCTCCTTTCTTCGCTCTGGCTTCATCGAGCAGCCGCGCCACGCGCACCGCGGCAGCCGAGCTCTCCGGCGAACACCGCTCCGGCGCGCGCCCCGCGCGGCAGCACTCGACAAAATACTCGATTTCCGCCTGATATCCGTCGGTCGATTCCAGCGGAATTTCGTAATCTTTTTCGCGCCCGTACCAGTGCGGCGGGCGCCCCGCGGAGCTGTACTCGATGGCCGCGCACTCGCCCACCACGGTGTATTCCATCGAAAACGGATACGCCGAGGGCAGGTGCCAGCCGCCCGTGATGGTCACCGTCAGACCCGAGTCGTAATGCAGCTGCCCGGTCACCATGTCGATGCCGGACTCGAGATTCTCGTAGCCCGTGGCGGACACCGCCGCCGGCATGCCAAAGCAGACCAGCGCCATGTCGACGTCATGGATCAGCAGGTCGAACACGCCGCCCCCGCTCTGTTTCTTGTCCGTCAGCCACGCGCCCCACTTCGGCGCCGCGCACCGGCGGCGGAACAGCGCGTGCCGGACTTCGCCCAGAGTCCCGCTGCGCACTGCGTCGATCAACGGAAGGTATGCAGGGAAGAAGCGCAGCACCTGCGCCGTCATGAGGATCCGCCCCGCCTTCCGCGCCTCTTCGATCATCGCGTCGCATTCGGCGGCATCGAGAGCCATTGGCTTCTCCACCAGCACGTGCAGCCCCCGCCGCAGCGCCTCGATCGCCGCGGGCGCGTGCATCGCTGTCGGCAGGCAAAGATCCACGGCGTCTGCCTCGCAATTGCGGATGCACTCGAGGGCATCCGCATACCGCGGCAGCCCGCTGATGTCCACCGGCTCGCCGCCGATGTCCAGGTTTCCCTGGATGTGCGACAGGTCTCCCGCCAGCACCCGCGGGTCGTTCGAGCTGACCGCCGTGATCTCGACTCCCGCAATGCGCCGGTAGGCCTTCAAATGGGTGAGCCCCATGAATCCGAGTCCAACGACTGCCACGCGCATATTCCCTGCCATCCTATCAAGGGCGCGCGCCGCTCCGGGCGTCCTACAATGAAGGGTTCAGCCAACAGCGGCCATTCCCTTCGAGGTTCAAGCCATCATGGGTCATATTCTGCAAAGCCTCCCCGTCGGCGAGCGCGTCGGCATCGCCTTCAGCGGCGGTCTGGACACCAGCGCCGCGGTCTTCTGGATGCGCGAAAAGGGCGCCATTCCGTACTGCTACACCGCCAACCTTGGCCAGCCCGACGAGAGCGACTACGAGGCCATTCCCAGGCGCGCGCTGGAATGCGGCGCCGAGAAGGCGCGGCTGATCGACTGCCGCAAGCAGCTCGTGCATGAGGGCTTCGCCGCGCTTCAGTGCGGCGCCTTCCACATTTCCACGGCGGGCCTTTACTACTTCAACACGACGCCGCTCGGCCGCGCCGTCACTGGCACCATGCTCGTCGGCGCCATGAAAGAGGACGGCGTCCACATCTGGGGCGACGGCTCCACCTACAAGGGCAACGACATCGAGCGCTTCTACCGCTACGGACTGCTGGTGAACCCTGAACTGCGCATCTACAAGCCGTGGCTCGACCAGGCGTTTCTGGATGAACTCGGCGGCCGCAAGGAGATGAGCGAGCTGCTCGAGCGCGCCGGCCTCGGCTACCGCATGAGCAAGGAGAAGGCCTACTCGACCGACTCCAACCTCTGGGGCGCGACGCACGAGGCCAAGGACCTGGAGCACCTCGACAAGGGCATGAAGATCGTCGAGCCGATCATGGGCGTCGCCTTCTGGCGCGAGGACGTCGACATCCGCCCCGAGGAAGTGCGCGTCACCTTTGAAGAGGGCATCCCGGTTGCCCTGAATGGAAAACGGTTCGAAGACGAGGTGGAGCTCGTGCTGGAGGCCAACCGGATTGGCGGGCGCCACGGCCTTGGCATGTCGGATCAGATCGAGAACCGCATCATCGAGGCCAAGAGCCGCGGCATTTACGAGGCCCCCGGCATGGCGCTGCTGTGGATTGCTTACGAGCGCCTTGTGACCGGAATCCACAATGAAGCGACCATCGAGCAGTACCGCGACATGGGCCGCCGCCTCGGGCGCCTGCTTTACGAAGGGCGCTGGTTCGATCCGCAGTCGCTGATGATCCGCGAGACGCTCCAGCGTTGGGTGGCCAAGGCGATCACCGGCGACGTCTGGCTCGAGCTTCGCCGCGGCAACGACTACACCATCCTCAACACGGAAAGCCCCAACCTGACCTACAAGCCGGAGCGCCTGACGATGGAGAAAGGCGAGGCGGCCTTCACCCCGGCGGACCGCATCGGCCAGCTCACCATGCGCAACCTCGATATCGAGGACTCGCGCCAGAAGCTGCGCGTCTACGCGCAGGCGGGTTTGCTGGGCCCGAAGACTTTCGAGGGCATGCGGCTGCTCGACGAGCCCGGCAGCGGGGACGGGGAAGGGAACTGATCCCCGGCAGTGGCGGGCCCGCGCGCCGCTGGGCTACATTAGGCTGACATGGCGCAGGTGCCGGATTGGGACCGTTACTATCTCGAGATTTGCCGCGTCGTCGCCCGCCGCAGCAAGGACCCCTCCACGAAGGTCGGCTGCGTGATCGTCGGCCCGGCGCATGAGATTCGCTCGACGGGCTACAACAGCCTTCCACGCCGCGTGAACGACAACGTGCCGGAGCGTTTCGAGCGCCCCGAGAAGTACCTCTGGTTCGAGCATGCCGAGCGCAATGCCATTTACAACGCCGCCCGCGCCGGCACGCCTCTGGAAGGCTGCACCATCTACACCGACCTGATGCCCTGCATGGACTGCGCCCGCGCCATCGTGCAGGCGGGCATCGTGGAAGTCGTCACCGACGAGAAGCGCTTCCAGCAATACAAGAGCGAACAGTACAACGAGCACTTCCCGCGCGTCATGCGCCTGTTCGAGGAAGCCGGCGTGCGTGTCCGCACCATCCCCTTCGACAGGGACCCGGCCTGAGGCCGGCCTGCCATCCAAATTGGCTGGCATGGCTTGCCTTGGCTTGCTTGCCTGCGCTAATTTGGGAGTGACATGGCCCCGCCCATCCGGCTGGATCCCCGCGCCGAGGAGCCGCTCTACCGGCAGCTCTACCGCCAATTGCGCGAACGGATCCTTTCCGGTGCGCTTCCACATGGACAGCGCATCCCGCCAACCCGCGAATTGGCCGGGCAGCTTGGCGTGAACCGGGCCACCGTCGCCGCCGCTTACGAATTGCTTGAACAGGAGGGGCTGATCCGCGGCCACGTCGGCCGGGGCAGCTTCGTCTCCGCTGCCGCCGGCCCCGCCATGGACTGGGAGGCGCGCCTCGCCTCCGCCGCCGAGACCCGCGCCTGGGACGCCCGCGCCCGCATCGACTTTGTCTCGGCGCGCCCGGGCGATGACCTTTTACCCCTCGAGGAATTCCGCGCCTGCGGGCGCGAAGTGCTGCGCGGCGACATCGCGGACATCCTGCGGCTCGGCTCCCCCTATGGATACGCTCCCCTGCGCGAGTTTCTGCTC
>FWWL01009303.1_pt1 | contig 12010 bp, 13 predicted proteins | sample 2228331 | NCBI WGS metagenome assembly FWWL01 (sample SAMEA103939775, study PRJEB20133) | metagenome | reverse complement strand
TGGGTGCCATCCCAAGCAGACATCCCAATAACACGGCAATCATCACGCCCTATTATCGGCACAAGACCCGCAAAATTGAGAGTCCAGTTCCTGAAGCGTCCTGCCGATAATCGCTCAAAGGATAAGACTCGCCCTCAGGCTGTGGCACGGATGCGCTGTTGAGAGACGGAACGCCGGGAGGTGTAAACGATGATAGGGGGCAATCTGACAGGGATTAACTTTTCGGGTTTGGCAACGGGTATCGACAGCGAGGCGATTATCCAGAAGCTGTCGGAACTGCAGGCACGTCCACTGCAGAGGCTGATGGTGCGCAAGACGGAACTGCAGACGCGCATGAGCGCGTTTGACCAGTTTCGTGGCTTGGTGAGCAACCTCCAGACCGCGGCGGGCGCACTCGGCACGCGCAGTGCCTTCACGATTGTGCGCGCCAACTCCAGCGACTCAAGTGTTGCCACCATCACGGGTTCCACCAACGCCCTACCAGGCACTTACGACATCCGCGTCAGCCGATTGGCTCAGGCACACAAGATTGTGAGTGGGGCACACTCCTCTGCTACTGCCGAACTTGGCGTGAGCGGGCAGATTATGGTCAATGGCAAGGTCATCACCATCAACGCCAACGACACGCTCACCACCGTTGCTAATAAGATTAATGCGGCGAACGCAGGGGTCACCGCCTCGATTCTGAACGCCGATGGGGGGCAGGTCTATATGACCCTTACAGCAAACGAGACGGGCGCCAACAACCGCATTCAACTGGCGGAGGTGGGGGGGAACCTCATCTTAGTGCCCTCGCTCAAGTTAGTCTCCTACGACCAATTTATTCGAGAACAGCGTGAGAACTCTGCTTTCTCGATGCGTTTCCGTGATAGTGGCACTCCAGTCGCCCAGGTGCTGAACCTCCAGTCTGCCCCCAGTGGAACGGTTCAGATTAATGGCGTTGGAGTGAACATCGACCTCGCCACCGACAGCCTCGCCACGATTGTGGACAAGATAAACTCGGCAGGCATTCCAGGGGTCAGCGCCTCTATCGAGACCACAACGGTCAACGGCACCACCTTCCAGCAGCTTAAAATCACGGGCACGGACGGCGTGCCGACCTTCGTGGACGACAACAACATCCTGACCAACTTGGGCATTCTGCAGAATCAATATCAGCAGGAGCTGGTGCAGGCGCAGGATGCCGAGTTCACTATCGACGGGTTCCAGTTCCGACGCAGCCGAAACACGATTGATGACGCTATTCAAGGTACTACGATTACCTTGCACAGTGCCGACGCCGACAACCCCAAGCGTGCCACTTTGACCCTCTCGCATGATATCGAAGCCACTCGCAACACGGTCAACAACTTCATTAACGCCTTCAATAGTCTGGTGGACTTTCTGAAGCAGAACGCCTCGCTTGACCGCGATACCCTGCGCTCAGGACCGTTGTTTGGCGATGTCACAATAGGCAACATTCGCGATGGGCTGATTCAGCGAATCATCGATGTGGTGCCGAACCTGCAAGGCGATTTGCGCGTGCTGGCACAAATTGGCGTCCAATTAGGAGAGGATGGCAAACTCACACTGAACGACAGTATATTGAACCGCCAACTGAACGAGAACTTGCAGGGTGTGATTGAACTCTTCACGGCGAACGGACGCACCACAAACGATGCGATTAGCTTTGTTTCCTCTACCGACTCGACACGCCCCTCGTCCGTAGGGGGCTACGAGGTGGTGATAACGCAGGTGGCAACCCGCGCAACGGCGGTCGCTGGTGTCGCCCAGACCTCCGCCAGCACGCAGACCGAAACCCTCACCTTCAGTGGGCAGCTGTTCGGGAACCAGAGCTACAACCTCCAAATCCCGCCCGGTAGCACGGTTAACGATATTGTCAACCGCATCAACAACGATTCTCGCTTGCGCAACCTGGTCACTGCCAGCGTAGACGAGAATGGGCGATTGGTGATTCAGGCGAAGAACTACGGTTCGGCTGCGAACTTCCGCGTGGTGTCGAACCTCGAAGCGGGTTCCAATAACTCTGGCATTGGCACGGCGGGCATCGATGCAGAAGGACTCGATGTGGCAGGCACGATTAACGGCGAACCTGCGACAGGGCGTGGGCAGTTCCTCACGGGCAACGCAGACAATCCCAACACTGCAGGACTTCAGCTTCGCGTGGACGCCACCACACCAGGCACCTACGGAGTGGTTCACTTCACGCGGGGCGTCGCCGACCGTGTGCGCCTGTTCGCCCGTCAAGTGACGGATATCGTCAACGGAGACCTCAAACTGGCGCGCGACACGCTCGACGAACAGATGAAAGCGATCGACGAGCAGATGGAATCGATTCGCCAAGAGGTGAGCCGACGCCAACTAATGCTTCGTGAGCAGTTTGCGCGGATGGAGCGGATGGTGAGCCAACTCCAAGCGCAGGGCGCACGGCTCTCGGCGATGGCAGCGACGATTCAGCAAGCTTCGGCATTCAGCAACTCGCAACGACGCTAAACTCGGAGGATAAAAACGCATGTATGGCGCTGGAAACGGTACGAACCGATATTTAGAGACGGCGGTAGAAACCGCCAGCCCAGTCCGTTTGGTGGTGATGCTCTACGATGGGGCGATTCGCTTCCTGCACGAGGCGCTCCACGCCATCCAGAATCGAGATTACGAGACCAAGAACCTGAAATATCAGCGTGCCCAGAAAATTCTGGCAGAGCTCATCAGTAGCCTCGACTTCGAGAAGGGCGGCGAAATCGCCGAGAACCTGTTCCGCCTCTATACCTATATGTACAATCAACTTGTGGAGGCGAATATTCAGGACAGCGTCGAACGCACTGAGCATGTGATTCATCTGCTCAGCGAACTACGCGAGGCTTGGGACACAATCGCGAATCAGTCGGAAGTGCCTGTGCCCACGCCCGCACCGATGGTCAGGGTGAGCTTAAATGGCTAGTCGTATGGTCGAGAGCCTGCTCCACGAGTTCTGGCTCCTTACCCTCTGCTTGGAGGAGGCGATCGAGGAGGACGAGTGGGATGCGGTGACGCAACTCCTGCAACGGCGCGAGGAAGCCTTGCAAATGATGGAGCGTCTGGAACCCGAACCGCAGTGGCTTCCTGCGCTTCGGCGCGCGATGGAGGCGGACGAGCGGTGCCAGCAACTGCTCCGACGCAAACAGCGCGCCCTGCTCCTAGACTTGGAACAGGAGACCCAACAGAAGCGTGCAGGAGAGCATTACGAAACGCCCCACAACAATTCGTCTCACCATTTCGATGTAGAGGGCTGATGTAGGGAACAGGCTTGGGGCATGAGCATCCTACACATCAGTAGCTTGGGCATCCTGCCCATCAGCAAAATAAGCAAGACGCCCAGAGGGTGTTCGAAAAAAGTGGCTTGGGCATCTTGCCCATACAGCACAGGGGGTAGAATCCCCTGCGATGGGGGTGCTCGGTTCAAACAGCTCGCACCCTGTCATTCCGAGCGAAGCGAGCCATCTCAGACCCTTCGCTTCACTCAGGGCGACAGTGGGGGGTGTCATTCTGAGCGAAGCGAAGAATCTCACGGGCGAGACGCCCGTGCTACGATTTGGCTGATGGGCAGGATGCCCGTGCTACGAATGGATTTTTCGAACACCCTCAGACGCCCAAGCCACTGGAGTATAATTAGGGGCGATGGACGGCATAATCCGAATCACCGAGCGTCCGCGCCCGCCACGCCCTGAGGAGCTGAACCTACGCTTCTCCGAGAAGGCGGTGAAGGAGTTAGAAGCACTGCTGACCCACTATCCCGACAAAAAGTCGGCACTCCTGCCAGCGCTCTGGATTGCCCAGCGCGAGTATGGAGGACATCTGACTGCCGATGCGATTGCCGAAGTCGCCTATCGCCTCCAGCGCTCTTATGCCGAAGTGGAGGGCGTCGCCACCTTCTACACGATGTACAACAAAGTGCCCGTCGGCAAATATATGCTGGAGGTTTGCACGAATCTGACCTGTATGATTTGTGGCGCGTATCGCATTCTGGAGTATCTCCAAGAGAAGTTGGGTATCCAGCTCGGCGAGACCACGCCCGACGGAATGTTCACGCTGGCGGAGGTGGAATGTCTGAACAACTGTGGAGACGCCCCTGTGATGCAGGTGGGCGACATCTACTGCCGACGGCTCACCCCCGAAAAGATCGATGCCCTGCTGGAAGAACTGCGCAACAGCGACGAGCACACCGTCGTCAAGCTCGCCGATGCCGAAGTGCAGATGCACCTCGCCGAGTGGGAACGCCCAGAGCCGTAAGCCTCCCCACGCTCGGTATAATCGCTCCCGTGCCGAAGCGGATTCTGTGCATCCCGAACTTCTCGGAAGGACGCAATACCGACACGATTCACCAGATTGCTGAGGCGGTGCGCTCGGCAGGCGTCCAACTCCACCATCTCTCGTGGGACTACGACCACAACCGAATGGTGCTGGCGTTTTCGGGCTCTCCGCGCCAAGTGGCGCGCGCGGTGCTGAGTGGGGGGCATGTGGCAGTGGAGCGAATCGACCTTCGCCAACACGAAGGCGCACATCCCCGAATCGGGGCGGTCGATGTGGTGCCGTTCGTGCCGTTGGAGGGATTGAGCCGTGAAGAGGCGGTGGCGTTCTCGGTTCGTGTGGCGCGCCGTTTCGCACAAGAGTTGAAAGTGCCCGTCTATCTCTACGAACACTCTGCGCGGGAAGGACGCATCCGCGACCTGCCGACCCTGCGCAAGGGCGGGTTCGAAGCATGGGTGGGCAAGCGGTTGGAGGGCGTGAGGCGTCCCGATTTCGGTTCGGCACGGCTTCACCCAACGGCGGGCGCAACCGTGATGGGCGTGCGCGACCCCCTGATTGCCTTCAACCTGAACCTGCGCGACCCCGATGTTGAGATTGCGAAAGCGATTGCAAAACGCATTCGTGCTGAACGCGATACGAACCCCCTCTTGAAAGGGGTACGCGCGCTGGGGCTGTGGCTCCCCTCACGCCAGATTGCCCAAGTTTCGCTCAATATCACTCAGCCCGACACGACCGATTTGGTGCAGGTGACACACTATGTGCGCGCCCTTGCCCAATTGTTCGGAACCGACATCGCCAACACCGAGTTGATTGGTGTAATCGGGATCGATTCGTGTGTTCGGGCGTTAGCAAGCGCGCTCATGTGCCCCGATTTACAGCAGGAGCAGGTGGTGTAAGCGCTTTCACACGATTCTCCGCTCCACAATCGCCACAGGGTCAAAGGTGCGCAACCGCCAGCCAATCGTGATGAGTGCAAACGCCAGCACCATAATCGGCACGGGTAGGGTATACCGATAGGCAATCGGGTCGAACGGCTCTAAGTAGAGTCCGCGCGGTTCCATGATATTCACCTTCGCCCAGAGTAGCACGCCCATCGTCACCAGCACGCCCAGCACCCAGCCCGCCAGCACCACCGTAATCGTCTCCAGCGAGACGCGCATCAGCAGTTCGCGCCGAGTGTAGCCAATCGCCTGCAGTAGCCCGAACTCCACAAGCCGTTGCTGGAAGTAGATATTCGCCAGTAGCCCCGTCATCGTCGCCAGCATCAGCGAGACCACCACCACCACAATCCCCGTGATGAAGTAGAGATTGCGAAAGGCGCGGTGGGTTTCCTCTTGCAGTTCGGCATAAGTCCAAACGCGCGCTTGCTCGCCCCGAAGGTTCTCGCGGAGCCAGTCATCTAACTTCGGCTGGTGGCGCGGGTCCTCTGCGAAAATCAGCAGGTTGCGTGTGGGCGGGAAGAACTTGTCCCGAATGAACTCGTAGGAGCCGATTGCAAGCCAAGTCTCTCCCTTCAGCACGCCCACCACTTTCACGGGCACGGGCGCGTACTGGTCGGGAATCAGGGGCGACAGCACCACATCGCCGAGTTGCAGTTTCTTGTTGCGCATCAGCGGTTCCGACAGGGTGACCCCCGCCTCGCCCTTCTCAGGCAGGCGACCCTTGCCCAACTGGAGCCGAGCGCGCTCCATCAGCGGTCGCATATCCTCCTGGCGCATCCCGAAAATCACGAACGGCATCTTGCCCACAATCGTATCAGCGTTCATAAAGCAGACTACTGTCTCGTAGGTTGTGCCAAGATAAGGCGCGTTCTCCACCCGTTCCATCAACTCAGGCTTCAGTTTGTCCGAACCGCGCGGGGTAATCGCGGCGAAGTAGCGGTTGTAGTCGTAGATTTTGAGAATCGTGCGGTCGATCGAGTTCAGCAGGGCGACCACACTTGCAATCGTCAGCACGGCGAGTGCCAGCACCAAAGTCAGGGGCAGGCTCCGACCCGGATTGCGCACCAGAAAGAGCAACGGCGACAGCGGATGACGGCGAGGCATACCCTTAGGATACCCCAACTTTCCTGTTGCCCCTCTCTGTCATTCTGAGTGCCCCATCTTTCGTCATTCTGAGTGCCCCGTCTTTCGTCATTCTGAGTGCCCCATCTTTCGTCATTCTGAGCCGAAGGCGAAGAATCTCAAAAAGCGCCCCAAATCGAGACCCTTCGCTTCGATCAGGGTGACGGATGGGGGCGCGATTTCGCCTCATTCCTCTACGGCACTCTCATCGGTATCGACAGGAAAGTTGGGTTAGGATACCCCAAAAGCGAACAGCCCCTGCCCGAAGTGGGGCGGGGCTGTCTCTCAAGGGTTTGGACGCGCCGTTTTACTTTCGGCGACGGCGGAGTGCCAACAGGCTCACCAATCCACTCCCCAGAGCAATCATACTCGCTGGCTCGGGCACCACTTGGTAGCGGAACAGGATAGCGTCGTAGGCTGCTTGACCGCCTGCCGAATTGTTCTGCCAAATATTGCCAGAATATGGGAGACCGCTTCCATAAGAACTTGGCATTCCATGTCCGGAGTATGCGGTACCCCATACGGCAGCAGTCCATAGGTTATTAGCGTTTGCGTTGCTGATGTATGCGCTCATTTGAGCTGAGTCGGGCATAGGCAGATTGTTTCCGATGTAAACGGCTTCCCAGCCTGCTCCCGGAACAATCGCGTTCCAAGTGCCGCCATTGAATCGGACATAGCCTCCAAGCCCCCAAACCGACGCAGCGACGTCCTTTGCGAACACATAGAGGTAGTTTCCAGCGGGCGCAGTGAAGGAGTAGCTGCCAACGTATGTCCAGGAAGTTCCTCCTCCAACGAAGGTAAGGGAACTGCCTGAAGGGTCGCCGTAGTACAGGTCGAACCAGTCGTCTGCCGACATCCGTACATCTACGCTAACTGCATGAGCAGGCACTGCGTTCATCAACAGTGCAATCGTCGCTGTGCCTATTGCAAAAGCACCTTTCAGTTGATTGAGCATCTCAAGCCTCCTATGGTTAGATTTAGGAGCGCAAATTACACTCCACCCAATTATACTCCAAAACGGCGCAAAACCGGACATCGAAATCAAGCAATTATCCAAATCCAGTAAAATTACGGGGTTCTTTTAGCCACCACTACCAGACTCACGCCAAACGGCAGGTTCACCCGACGAATCAGGCGCGCCTCCCAAGTCTGCAACTGGGTGAGCGCACGATTGAGCCACGGAGGCACTGGCACGACGGTTGCCGAAGGTGTGCCCCGCTTGAACTTGTCCAGCCACCGAAAAAGCGCAATCGGCAGGAACAGCAGGCTCACCGAGTAGGAGAGTTTCAACACTTCAAAGCCCGCCTCTTGCAGTCGGGTTCGGAGCCTACGCGCCGTGTAGCGTCGGTAGTGGTGCAGGGCGACATCGTGTCGGCTCCAGAGCCACGAATAGGCGGGCACAGTCGCAATCAGCACCCCGTCAGGGCGAAGCACGCGCCGAATCTCCTGAAGGGCAGGGCGTTCGTCGGGCAGATGTTCCAGCACATCGAGCGCAGTGACGAGCTGGAACTGCTCGCTTTGGAAGGGGAGTGCTTCCAAGCGTGCTTGCACGAGCGGAAAATCGCCCCGCGTGCGCGCCAACGCCAACGCCTGACTCTCTATGTCCAACCCCACCACCGGACCGAGGGCTTGCAGGTCGCACAACATTGCGCCCGTGCCACACCCTGCGTCCAGAATCGGTTGCGGTGGGGCAGGCAGATACTGATTCAGCAGTTCCAGCACGAGTCGTCGGCGTCCGACGAACCACCAGTAGTCGCTCTCGTGCTGAAACATTCGGGCGTACTCTTCCGCTTGCATCGGCTCGGCAGAGTCTACCTCGAAATGCAACGACCCCTCTGGCTCTCCGCAGAGGGGTCGTCGGGGTGGGAGGTGTAAGTGATGAGGTTGGGTTGTTAGGCTTGGCGTCGTCGGCGTAGACCCATCAGCCCTGCAAGCCCCGCACCGAGCGCTATCAGGCTCGCAGGCTCAGGCACTACGACAGTGAAATACTGGTTGCCATCGATGTTGGCGAAGTTGACACCACCCGGACCGCCCAAGTTGTTTCCTCCACCGATACCGCCAAGCACTTGGTTCGACACAAAGTCTCCACTCGGCGAGGTGATGAACGCGCTGACTTTGATGGTGGTGACACCCGTGATTCCAATCGCAGAGAACGGGATAGCGAGCTCGACTCCTGTGTTCACCGCACCCGCCGCTGTTGGGTCTGCTGTCGAACTGGTGACGCCCCCCGTGTTGCTGTTGTTGAGCGTGACGCGGATATTGTCGGGGTTCGTACCCCCAGTGAGCGTGCCGTCGGAAGCGGCGGTGGTAGTGCCGAGATAGTTGCCCGCTACACCTAATTGCGCCCAGTTTGCGAAGATAGCGTGGGTGGTTCCACCGTTCGTCACATTAATCCAATAGTCAGCCGAGAAGTCCGAGTCGAAGGTTAAGCCTGCCATGTTGTTGAGAATGTTGAAATCGACTCCAGGATTGGTATTCGGTAGGGTGTTCTGTCCGCCAGACACCGTGTCGAAAAAGATATGGAGTTTATTGAAGTTCGATTCGAGATTGCCTGCGAAGAACAGATACAGGGTCGAGTTCGGCATGTCCACATAGGCGTACGCCGCATTCAGTTCCGAGCCGTTGGCGTAATCGACCTGACCAAGATTGCTGTCGCCAAAACCAGTCGGGGTGTCCTGAATCACAAATGGGGCGCCATACAGGGCATCCCGAGACCCGTCAATCACCTGAGCGTAGACGCTCGTTCCAAGCACCATTGCGCAGGTCAGTGCGCTCCATTTCAGTGTTCGCTTCATCGCATTACCTCCTTCTATGATGATGAGGGGTGAGAGCCTCTCACCCACAGCGTGGCGAGAAATCGTATTCTCGCCAGAGCCTGCCAAGATGCAGACCAGACACAGGGCAAATAAGAGATACAGCGGGCGCTTTGAGCCTCGCCCCTATTATAGCATATTTTTGGCGAAGTTCCTGCCAGGAGGGGCAAAAACTGGTAATTTTGCGAGGGAATGGGAAAATCGTAGGATGAAGGAGGGGTGGGTAAGCCAAACAGGGGTACAACCTGCCAATTCACTTTGGGGATGAACGCCAGAGTTTTCCATTGGTTTTAGCCCTCCCCCCCTGCCCCTCTCCCACGCTGTGGGCGAGGGGAGTGTACCTCACCCCCTTGCCCCCTCTCCGTAAACGGCTTACTACACGACAGTTTTTCGTACTTGTGCCTGAAGTGGGCTTCTGTTTGGCAGGGCAGACACGGGGGTCTGCCCCTACAGGTAGGGCGATTGAGTAGGGGCGCACCCCCGTGTGCGCCCATTCTCTATTCTCCCTCAAAAAAGTGTCGTGCAGTAAGCTGCTTGCGGAGAGGGGGGCTGGGGGTGAGGTTTACCTCTTGGAAAAGGAGGCAAGTGGTTTGGAAGTTGAACTCAAAACGTGTACCCCTGTCAGGGAGGTTAGCCCCATTTTCATACTCTTATCAGACACCCCACCCTGCAATTTAGGGTACACTTGATACCGAGCGATGGACGAGCTAATCACGATTGAGGAGTTCAAACGGGTTCAGTTGCGGGTCGCAACGATACGGGAAGCACAGCCCGTGCCTAAATCCACCAAACTGCTCAAACTCACAATCGACTTGGGCGATGAGACTCGCTCCCTCGTAGCGGGCATCGCCGAGACCTACAGCCCAGAAGACCTTGTCGGCAAGCAGATTGTGATTGTGGCGAACCTGCAACCTGCAGTGATACGCGGTGTCGTCTCGGAAGGGATGTTGCTGGCGGCGGAGGTCGAGGGCAAGGCAATCCTGCTGACCCCCGACCGTGAAGTGCCTAACGGGAGCATCGTCCGATAGCGATGAGTACCGTCAAGACCCAACCGCAGGTGGTGCTTCCGCCGATTATCCAGAAAATCTGGCTGGAAGAGCGCAAAATCAAGCGCAAGGTTCGCCAAATCGCTCGCCAAATCGACCGCGACTATGCCGACCAACTGCCCCATCTCGTCACGGTAATGAAGGGGGGACTGTTCTTCTTGACCGATTTGGCGCGTGCGCTCACTATCCCCCACACACTCGACTTTCTGGCAATCACCAGCTACGGACCGCAATCGCGCAGTGGCGAGGTGCGCATCACGAAGGATTTGGATGACCCCATCGCAGGCAGGCATGTGATTATCGTGGAAGATATTTTGGACACGGGGCTGACGCTCTCGTACATCTATAAGAATCTGGAGCGTCGCAAGCCTGCGAGCCTGAAAGTTTGTGTGCTGTTAGACCGCCCCTATCGTCGGCTAATCGACATCCCGATTGCTTACAAGGGTTTCGATGCGCCCGATGAGTTTCTGGTGGGCTACGGTCTGGATTGGCGTCAGCAGTATCGGAGTTTGCCCTACATCGGGATTATCAAGCCCGAAATCCTCCGCGCTGAGATGAGTGGGTAGGGGGCGAGTTGTAGTAATTCGTTGCAAGGTATAATCGCTTCGGTGAGAAAGTCATGTCTCCTGCACGATGGTTGTTGGATGAGATGGTGAAACTCTGGGACTCTCAGCCTGAGCGTGTCGCAAAAGCATTAGAGCGAGCCATCGAATCCGATGAGGAACTCCGATGGGCTATTGTGGTGGGGGCATATCTGGATGACCAAATAAGCCTTGCCAAGGCAGCCGAACTGCTCCAGATGGATCGATGGTCTCTTCAAGAAAAGTTCCGAGAATGCGGGGTTCCTATTCGTATGGGGCTGTCAGACATCGAAGAGATGGATGCTGAAGCGCAATCTTTGCGGAGATGACGATAGGTTGAACTGCGAAACTTTGACTATCCTGCTCATTTAGGTAAACTCCTATCCCGATGGAACCCACTTCCCAAATGCTGGCTTTGGAGGACATTTTGTACGCCCTCTTGTTTGTGGCGGAGGCTCCGCTGAGTCTGGAGACGCTTGTAGAGGTGACCGGCGAGCCTGCCGAAGCCGTAGAGCAAGCCCTCGCACGCCTGCAACAGAGGCTGAATGAGTCTGGCTCGATCCAACTTGTGGCGATAGCAGGGGGCTATCAGCTCGCCACGAAGCCTGAATATGCATTTTACATCGCTCGCTTACTAAAGCCACCTTCGCGTCCACTCTCACGCTCGGCATTAGAGGTTCTCTCCATCATCGCCTACGAACAACCTGTCACGCAAGCCCAGATTGATGCCCTGCGTGGGGTCGATAGTAGCCACACGGTGCGCCTCCTGCTGGGGAAGGGACTCATTCAAGAGGTCGGGCGCAAGGACGCCCCTGGCAGGCCCATTCTGTATGGCACGACGCCTCAGTTCCTACATTACTTCGGGCTCAACAGTCTGGACGACCTGCCCGAAAAGCCCGAATCGGACATAGAGTAGTCTCGGCATAAATAACTAACTAATAAAAACACAGGGAGGGGCAACCCCTGACAGGGGTACATCACTTGAGTTCACCTCCCCCACCCTCTCCCCAAAATTCCCCCACATCCCACGTCAACCACCCCCCTAACCACGCCAGCACCCCCAACAACCCCACCCGATACACACTCACACTCCGACAACGACGATTCCAAAACCCGAACCGACCCTCCGCTTCTACCCCTAACACCACCACCGCCAACTGACCCAACGCATACACCAACCAGTCCAAAAACACCCGCTCACTCGCTACCACCCGTGTCCG
>FWWL01009302.1_pt1 | contig 12010 bp, 12 predicted proteins | sample 2228331 | NCBI WGS metagenome assembly FWWL01 (sample SAMEA103939775, study PRJEB20133) | metagenome | reverse complement strand
TCCACTGCCGTCCGAACGCCTGAGGCATGCGTGGCAAAGACGCCTGGAAAGAGACCTGGGCCGCATTCCGCTCTACCGCCTGGCTCTTCCCCAAAATCCCGACAAAATTGGGACACACCCTTGCCATGCGTCAAACTGGACAATCTGCCTCCTTTCAAGTATGATTACGCTTTGTGATTGGCCCCTGCGGGTTTCCCAGGCTGGCCAGCAATTTCTTGTTTAGTAGGGAAAACATGGCAGAGATGGAACAACAACTTGTCCTTGAACTCCAGAAGCGTCTGGACGCCTATCAACCCCAGGTCAGAGTAGTGGAAGAGGGCGTGGTTCTGGAGGCCGGCGATGGGATAGCGCGCGTTGCCGGTTTACCCAGCGTCCGTTCCCAGGAATTAGTCGAGTTTGCGAACGGCGTTCAGGGCATTGCCTTTAACCTGGAAAAGGACAACGTGGGTGTGATTGTGATGGGGGATTATGCGGGCATCGTGGAGGGGATGGCCGTTCGTTCGACGGGGCGTATTGCCTCCGTGCCGGTGGGGGAGGGCTTGATCGGGCGCGTGGTCAATGCCTTGGGTGAACCGCTAGATGGTCGCGGTCCGCTCGCGTTCTCCTCTTATCGTCCGGTGGAGCGTATTGCTCCGGGCGTGGTGGAGCGTCAGGATGTGGATACACCCGTCCAGACCGGTATCAAGGCTATTGATGCGATGATTCCGATAGGGCGTGGCCAGCGCGAGTTGATCATCGGTGACCGTCAGACGGGTAAGACGGCGATTGCGATTGATACAATCATTAATCAGAAGGGGAAAGATCTGATTTGTATTTATGTGGCAATTGGTCAAAAGAAAGCCGCCATTGCCCGTACAGTAGCCTTGTTGCGCCAATACGGTGCTATGGAGCATACGGTAGTCGTGGCGGCTGCGGCGGACGAGCCGGCTGCCCTGCAATATCTGGCCCCGTATGCCGGGTGCGCCATCGGCGAGGAATTCATGGAAAGCGGGCGCGATGCCCTGATCGTCTACGATGACCTTTCGAAACATGCCTGGGCTTACCGTCAAATTTCCCTTTTGCTACGTCGTCCTCCAGGTCGTGAGGCCTATCCGGGCGATATTTTTTACCTGCATTCGCGCTTACTGGAGCGCGCGGCGCGCCTGGCCAATCGTTACGTAATCGTGCCGAAGGATTTTGCCCAGCCGGAAGCAACGCCGGCCGAGGCTGTGGATGGTAAAGTGTACGGTGGGCCGCGTGGCCGCCATGATGCGGAAACGGCGCTTCAGTCGTTATCCAACGCTCAAGACTATAAGATTGTCAAGGTGCGCGGATCGGGCGGCTCACTGACGGCATTGCCCATCGTGGAAACTTTGCTGGGAGATGTATCTGCCTACATTCCGACCAATATTATTTCGATCACCGATGGGCAAATTTACCTGGAGGACAGTCTGTTCCATGCGGGCATCCGGCCGGCTATCAATGTGGGCCTTTCGGTTTCGCGCGTGGGTGGGGATGCACAAACGCGGGCTATGCAACAGGTTGCCAAGCAGTTGCGGCTGGATATGGCGGCTTACCGCGAACTGGCTGCTTTCGCCTTGATGAGCGCGGAGCTGGATGCCAGCACTCAACGCCAGTTGGCGCGCGGCCAGCGTTTGCAGGAGGTCCTGAAACAGCCCCAATATGCACCCATGCCGCTGGAGCAACAGGTCATGGTGTTGTTTGCAGCCACGCGCGGCTACGCGGATCACGTACCAGTCACGCGCATGCAGGAATGGGAGAGGGAGCTCCTGCGTTACTTGACCACGGCTCATCCTCAAATTGGTCAGGATATTGCGGAAAAGAAAGAACTTACGCCGGAAACGGAAGCGGCGTTGCGGGATGCGCTGACGGCCTTCCAGGCGGTCTGGCGGTAACGAGAGCTGGTGAGGTGAGGCTGGCCTATGGCTTCTATGCGGGAAATGCGCTCGCGGATTCGTAGCGTACAAAACATTGCCCAGGTCACGCGTGCTCTGGAAGCGGTTTCGACCAGCAAAGTCCGCAAGGCTATCGCGGCCCTCCAGGCGACGCACCCCTACTCAACGAAAGCCTGGGAGGTTTTGGGTCGGCTGGCGGCGCAACCGGGGGCGTCTACTTTGCATCCTCTGTTAACGATTCGGCCGGTGGTTCGCCGCATTCTGGTTGTGCTGATTAGCGGTGACCGTGGTCTGGCGGGTGCTTATCACGCAAACGTCGTCCGTCGGGCGCGACGACAATTTGACGCCTATCCGGCAGAGGTCCAATATTTGGTTCTCGGAAGTAAAGGGGCGCACCTGTTACAGCGCTCCGGAAAATTTATCAAACACGAGTTTCCCTCGTTTCCCTCCCCGCCGAAGTTTAAAGACACCTTTCTCATTGGACAGATCGTCGTGGAGGCGTTTCTCAAGGGGGAAGTAGACGAAGTCTGGCTGGTTTATACGGAATTTCTAACGCTCTTGAAGCAAGAAACGGTGGTGCGTTTGCTCCTGCCTTTAAAGTGGAATGGTGAGGCTAGGGCTGGGCAGGGCGCGAGCAAAAAGACACCTATCTATACCTATGAGCCGGATGCGGAGGCGTTGTTGAGCGCCATCGTGCCGCGCTTGGTCCAGGTTCAGATTCATCAGGCTATTCTTTCTTCTCTGGCATCGGAACATGCAGCGCGCATGATGACCATGCGTAACGCTACGGATAATGCCCTTTCCTTGCTGGCCTCTTTGCGGCTGGAGTACAATAAGGCGCGCCAACAGGCGATTACTGGCGAGCTGCTCGATATTGCCGCAGGCGCCCAGGCCCTGGAGAGTGCTGGTTGAGATTCCTGGAATAAGAATGGAGAGTGGAATGGTAGAAGGTTTTATTACCCAGATACGGGGCAGTGTTGTTGATGTGGCCTTTCCTGAAGGCCAGTTGCCGGAGTTATTCGAGGCGCTGGAAGTACCACGTGCCGATCGGGAGCCGCTGGTTTTGGAGGTGGAAAATCATCTTGGCGGTGGCGAGGTCCGCTGTGTGGCTATGGATTCGACGGATGGTCTCCAACGCGGCTTGCGCGTGATGGCAACCGGGGCGCCTATTCGCGTCCCGGTGGGGCCGGCCACGCTGGGACGGATTTTCAACGTCTTAGGGCGTCCCATTGACAACCGCGGAGAAGTATCGGCGGAGGAATACTATCCTATCCACCGTCCTGCCCCGCCTCTGGCGGAACAATCCACGCGCGTGGAAGTGTTCGAGACAGGCATTAAGGTCATTGACCTGATTGCGCCCTTTACCCGGGGTGGCAAGACGGGAATCTTTGGTGGTGCAGGCGTCGGGAAAACGGTCATTATCCAGGAACTCATTCGTTCTGTGGCAACTGTCCATCAGGGCAAGTCGGTCTTTGCCGGTGTCGGCGAGCGGACGCGCGAGGGCACCCAACTCTATCGCGAAATGCTCGAATCGGGCGTGATGAAGGACACCGTGCTGGTCTTTGGACAAATGAATGAGCCGCCGGGGGTACGTCTGCGTGTTGGTTTGACGGCGCTCTCGATGGCGGAATACTTTCGCGACCAGGGGAACGATGTCCTCTTGTTCATTGACAACATCTTTCGCTTCACGATGTCGGGATCCGAGGTCTCGGCGCTACTGGGGCGAATGCCTTCCGCGGTTGGGTATCAACCGACGCTGGCGACGGAGATGGGTGAATTGCAAGAACGAATCACCTCCACGCGGCGCGGCTCGATCACCTCGATGCAGGCCGTGTACGTCCCCGCGGACGATTATTCCGATCCGGCGCCGGTGACCACGTTCACGCACTTGGATGCCACGATCGCGCTGGAGCGTTCTATTGCCGAGAAGGGCATTTACCCGGCGGTAGACCCTCTCGCTTCTACTTCGCGCATTTTGGATCCCAACATCGTTGGTTGGGAGCATTATCGCACGGCGCGCGAATGTCAGCAGGTGTTACAGCGGTACAAGGATTTACAGGATATCATCGCGATCCTGGGAATGGAAGAACTGAGTGAGGAAGATCGTCGTATTGTCGAACGCGCGCGCAAGATCGAACGCTTCTTCTCCCAACCCTTCTTCGTTGCCGAACGATTCACTGGCCGGCCTGGTCGCTATGTACCTTTGCGCGAGACCGTGCGCGGTTTCCGTGCTATCCTAGATGGTGAGTGTGATGATTGGCCGGAGGCCGCGTTCCTGATGGTCGGTACGATTGATGAGGCGCGTGAGCAGGCCGAACGGCTGGCGCATTCCGACTAGCGGAGCGGTGGATATGGCTCTGTATTGTGAAATACTCTCGCAGGATCGTCTCGTTTACCGCGGCGAAGTGGAGAGTGTCCTCTTGCCTGGTGTGGATGGCGTCCTGGGGGTGCTGCCGCGGCACATGCCATTATTGACAAGGTTGACTCCGGGTCTTGCCAGGGTGACGTTGCCGGAGGGGGAGGAGTACTTCACGGTAATGGGAGGCTTTGCGGAAATTCTGGCCGATTCAGTTACGGTTTTTGCCGATGCGGCCGAGAATGTAGAGGAGATAGATGTAGAACGCGCCGAGGCGGCCCGTCAACGCGCGGAAAAACGCCTGGCGGAAACGCCGGTCGATTCAGATGCCTATCTGGCTGTACAGGCTGCTTTGCGTCGTGCGAACCTGCGCCTGGAAGCCGCGAAGCGCTATCGGCGCGATGCTGCTCGACCGGGGCGGATCTCGAAGTCATGAGGTACCTGTTGTATGCCTGCTCTTTCCAGAGAACTTGGAATTGATTTGGGGACTCTCTATACCCGTGTGGCGGATCCCTCTGGCTTGCTGGTTGAAGAACCGACCGTGGCGGCCATTGATGTGCTGGAACAGAAAATCGTCGAGTTTGGACAAGCGGCACGGGCCATGGAAGGACGCGTGCCAGAAAACCTGGAGGTCGTCCGCCCTCTGCAAAATGGCGTGGTGGCAGATTATGAGGTAACGGAGGCCCTGCTTGCCTATCTGCTACGCCGCATCAGTGGACCCTTTCGCTTGTCTCGTCCCCAGGTCATGATTTCTGTGCCCTATGGTGTGACGAGCGTGGAGGCACGCGCCGTACACGAAGCCATATTGGAAGCCGGCAGCCGTGAGGCACATTTGATCCAACAACCCCTGGCCGCCGCGCTGGGTGCAGACTTGCCCATTGCCTCCCCTTCGGGCAATATGGTCGTGTGTCTGGGAGCCGGGATAAGTCAGGCGGCTGTCATTACGATGTACAGCATTGTCTCTGCCGAGTCCCTGCGGGAGGGCGGTTTTCAGATAGACGAGGCCATTATTGCCTATGTCCGCAGAAAGTACGGGATTTTGCTCGGATCGGCGACAACAGAACAATTGAAGATGAAAATCGGGGCGGCTATTCCTCAGGAAAAAGAAGAAAGCCTGGAAGTGCAAGGCCAGGATCAGGTCAGCGGCATGCCGCGCCTGGTCACGTTGACAACTGGCGAGATTGTCGAAGCAGTCCAGGAACCACTCAATCGTATCGTAGAAATGGCTCGTCGCGTACTGGAAAAGACCCCACCGGAGCTGATTTCCGATATTATTGATCGAGGCATTGCCTTGTGTGGAGGGGGCGCACTCTTGCGCGGGGTAGATAAATTGTTGACAAAATCACTTGGCCTACCGGCCTATCTGGTGGAAGACCCGCTCAATTGTGTAGCCATTGGTGCGGCGCGCGCGGTGAGTATGTATACAGTGCTTCGCCGCAGTTTGCCGTCTACGTAGGAGGTATGCCATGTTTGTTAAGCACAGCGATCAAGTTCTTTTTCAGCCTGTACGGGCTGGCGAGAGGGCGGAGTTCCAGGTGCTAATTTCTGCCGAGGAGGCGCCCCACTTCGCCTTGCGTCGTTTCCGACTGGCGCCAGGCGGTTTCATTCCTTTGCATACCAATACGGTTGAACACGAACAATATGTATTGCGTGGCCGGGCCAGATTGGAGATAGATCGGCAGACCTATGAGGTTCAGGCCGGCGATGTTGTCTTCATTCCGGCAGGCATGCCTCACCGCTACCAGAATCTGGGTGAGGAGGATTTCGAATTTCTGTGCCTGATTCCCAATCAGGAAGACAAACTCACCTTGTTGGAGACAAACGAGTAGTCTCGTAACTGCCTGCTCTGGGTAATTTTGTATGATGTTTAGTCTAGCCAGAGACAGGCCGAAGATTTGTCTGGCGCACTGTGAGGCAAATCTCCGATTTGCCGATGTTCGCAAGTCAGAGACCGGTCTATTCCCCATAAGTAGAATTTGTCCCATCCTGCAAAAGTCGGAGACCTGCGCCACAGGTAGGTAGTGAGGTAATCCCCTGGCTACTTTACTTCTGGAGGGAGGATTATTTCCGGCATGATGAGGAGGAAGGTACCACAGGTCTGTGGTGTGTCCGATCACGCTCTCGCCATCCGCGCCAATCATGCGCAGGAGGACAGGGGATGGTCGCGACGACTGCTATTCAGGCGCGGCTGCCGGTGATACAGGGCGATTCTGGCGCGAATGGTCTCAACGGCTACCCTCCTTAATATCCTTAATATCTGGGGGGTAGATCCCAGCGGATCAGCACCGCATCCACAGGCAACCTTTATGGCGGCGTGCAGATGAGTGCGAGCGGCGCGCACATTGCCGCCAGATGGCAAATATTCGAGGTACTGAATAGCCCGACTCGGCGGATTCATGGAGAGGGAGGAAAAACTTCCAAAACGCTAAAATCTACCCAGAACAGGGCCACGGTATTGGGGACGTTTTCCAGGATAGCGCGGCCGATCTCGCCAGGCGGATCCTGGAGAAGTCGCCACCATACACGGTCGGAGGGATAGCCATACTGGAACGCCACCGGCGCAGGTGCAAAATGCTGTCCCCAACGGGTGAACTCGGCGAGCATGTGTTCCAGGCTCTCGAATTGCTGGCTGTCGTCCACAAAGACGATGCCCTCGCGTTGGGTAGGGGGAAGCCAGTCGTAATCCCAATGCTTCAGGAAAAGGCGATAGGCAGGATTGTGCGATCGCACTGCCTCAACCCAGGTAGCGGCGGTTTCGTCGTCTATCGGTGTTCCTTGCGGGCCTTTGCCGGTTTTGTACTATTCCACATTTACCCCGAATCCGATTACGCAGGGATGATGGCTGTACTGGCTCAGGGTGAGGTGAATCAAGGTGACGACATCGGCATTGCCGGGTTCTACCTGTAACCAGATACGTACGCCGTGCTCGTCGAACAGGTTCAGGGCGGCCTCGTTCATATCTACATAGGTTTTCGTGATCAGAGGGTCTTTCGTCTCTACAGGGAAACTGAGGAAAGTGCCTTTGCCAGTAAAGTTGCCGACGATCCAGATGGCTTCTGGGTGGGCATTGGGGAATCTGGCGGCCATTTGTTCGCCGACGGAGGCCCAGTAGGCCGGCCCCGGGTTGGACGGCGGCCCGTAAGTCGAGAAACGAAAACCTGCACCCAGGCCGCCTGGTACGCTGGCCGGCGCGTCCGTAGGAGAGACGGCGGGCGTTTCGTCGGCAGGTGTGCCAGGAGAATGCTCGGCTGTATGCATCGAGGCGCAGGAGGCCAGCAAACAGAGACACAGGGGTAGAATCTTTTTCATTGGTCCGCGAATCTCCAGGGGTGAGATTAGGAAACAGGGGTTAGCTTTTCATGAGTCAGGTCGCTCAGGCGTGCGCTGCCGGTGGCAAACATCGCTACCTGGATCTGACGCGCGATCAGGCGGATTTTCTCGATCACTGCCTCGGTCGAGTGAGCTGCGGCAGCCAGGAAGGGCGCAGCCATGCCGCCTAGCGTGGCGCCTAAGGCCAGACATTTGACAACATCCAGCCCGTCCCGCAAGCCGCCGCTGGCAAAGATGGGCAGATGAGGTACAGCCTGCCTGACAGCCAGGAGGGATTCAGCCGTCGGAATTCCCCAGCCGGCGAAGGAAGCTGCCAACTGACGATCGAACTCGCTGTTGGCGCGGTACATCTCGACTTGTGACCAGGAGGTACCTCCGGCTCCGGCAATGTCAATGGCGGCTATGCCGCACTCGGCCAGTCGCTTTGCGGTTTGTGCCGATATGCCCCAGCCTACTTCTTTGACGATAACCGGCACATCTAGCTGCTGACAAATTGTGGTAATTTTTCGAGCCAGGTCACGGAAATCTGCGTTCCCTTCCCTTTGTAAGGCTTCCTGGAGAGGGTTCAAGTGGAGAATGAGTGCATCGGCGGCAATCATTTCCACGGCGCGACGACATTCGTCCACGCCGTAACCGTAGTTCAACTGTACGGCTCCCAGGTTGGCGAAGAGGAGAACATCGGGCGCGGCCTGGCGGGCGATGGCAAACGATGGGATTAACGAAGGGTTTTCCAGCGCGGCGCGCTGACTGCCGACTCCCATCGCGATCCCACAGGCCTGTGCGGCTTCTGCCAGATGCTGGTTAACCAGGAGCGCTTGTTCAGTCCCGCCGGTCATCGAGGAAATGAGAATCGGGGAAGATAACTTCTTACCAAACAGGGTTAGCGAGGTGTCCACCTGTTCCAGGTTCAACTCTGGTAGCGCCTCGTGCACCAGGCGGTAGCGTTCCAGGCCGGTTGTCTGCGCGGAGCGCACGTCGTGCTCCAGGTTGATGCGGATGTGATCGGCTTTGCGTTGGGGAATGGGATCAGGCGGCATCGAGACATCTCCTTTGGCGAATCGGCCAACCCGAAGCAGATGACGAGCCGGATATGGGTTGACGCTGCGTGAATTGCTATGATATTCTTTCTGCTTTGACAGCGCGTATATGGCCGTCCTCCAGCAGTACTACCGCTGAGAGAGCACTCGGCGCGCGTCCGGAGACGGGTTGACAGGCGGGGCAGAAGAGTTACAATATACCCAAAACAATTCCATTTCAGGAGGCAGTCATGTCGGAGGTCTTCGATAAGGTCAAGTCAATTATAGTAGATTTGCTGGGGGTGGAACCGGAGAAAGTGACTCCGGAAGCGCGCTTTCGTGAGGATTTGGAGGCCGATTCCCTTGACCTGGTCGAGTTGATTATGCGCCTGGAGGATGAATTTGGCAGCCAGATTTCTGATGAGGAAGCGCAGAAAATTCAAACAGTCGGTCAGGCGGTTGCCTTTGTGGAAGCACACCGCGCGAAGTAATGGGGTATAAGTATAAGGCTGTCGGCGGCTTACGTCCGATTGGCAGTGACGTTACTGCGTGACGGTTGGTACGGTCGGCCTGGCGATACCCGCCATAGTATAGTAAAAAATCCCGGTTGCCAAGACCGGGATTTTTTTGTTTGGCGGGTTATCCTTGGAGCAATTCGGGGATTTCTTCAGGATGTTTGGCGACACGAACGCCGGCGGTTTCGAGGGCGCGGATTTTGTCGGCCGCGGTGCCGGAGCCGCCTTCGATGATGGCGCCGGCGTGCCCCATACGTTTGCCGGGCGGGGCCGTTTGGCCTGCAATGAAAGCCACGACGGGCTTGGTCATCCGCCTGGCAATGAACTGAGCCGCCTTTTCTTCATCCGTGCCGCCAATTTCCCCGATCAACACGATTTTCTCGGTATGCGGATCGGCCTCGAACATGTCCAGGCAATCAATGAAGTCGGTGCCGTTGATCGGATCGCCGCCGATGCCAACGCAGGTGGTTGCGCCCAGGCCAGCCAGTTTGAGAGCGTATAACACTTCATACGTGAGTGTGCCCGAGCGCGAAACAATCCCGATGTTCCCGCGAATGGCAATATCGCCGGGGATGATACCGACCTTGGCCTCGCCGGGGGTCAGCGCCCCGGGGCAGTTTGGTCCCAACAGCCGAACACCTTTCAGGTCCAGGTAGGCGCGAACGCGCATCATATCTTGGACCGGGATACCCTCGGTGATGCAGACGATAAAGGGAATCCCAGCGTCGGCAGCTTCATAGATGGCATCTGGGGCAGAAGCTGCCGATACAAAGATGATGCTGGCGTTGGCGCCGGTGGCCTCTACGGCGGCGCGGCAAGAGTCAAAGACAGGCACTTTGCCGTCCAAGACCCATTCGCCGCCTTTGCCGGGGCGCACGCCGGCGACTACATTTGTGCCGTAGGCCAGCATTTGTTGGGTGTGGAACAGGCCCTCGTGGCCGGTAATACCTTGTACAAGCAAGCGAGTATCTTTGTTGACGAGAATGCTCATAGTGCTACCTCTGGGCCGCCGCGACGGCTTTTTTGGCCGCCTCGACGAGAGTTTCGGCCGTGATCATATTAGCGTCGGCAAGCAAGCGGCGGCCTTCCTCGGCGTTTGTGCCTACCAATCGCGCCACCATGGGCACCTGGGGCTTAACTTCTGCCAGGGCGCTCAGGATGCCTTTTGCCACCTCATCGCAGCGAGTGATGCCACCGAAGATATTGAAAAGCACGGCTTTGACATTGGGGTCGGCCAGGATGATGCGCAACGCCGCCGCGACCTTCTCTGCACTGGCCCCGCCGCCAATATCCAGGAAATTGGCCGGCTCGCCGCCGAACAACTTGACGATGTCCATAGTAGTCATGGCCAAACCGGCCCCATTGACCATACAACCGATGTTGCCATCGAGTTTGATAAAGGAAAGGCCGTATTTGCGCGCCTCCGTTTCGGCCGGCGCTTCTTCATCCACATCTCGCATTTCGGCCAGATCGGGGTGGCGGAAGAGGGCATTGTCATCCAGTAACATTTTAGCGTCCAGCGCCAGGAGTTGCTTTTCCTTGGTGATCACAAGCGGATTGATTTCGGCCAGAGTCGCGTCGCATTCGACGTATGCGCGCCACAGCCCCCGCGTGATCTCGACGAAGGGTTTCCAGTAGTCCTTGGGGAGATCGATACCAATGGCGATGTCGCGGGCCTGGTAATCACGCAGGCCGAGGAGAGGATCTATGTGGATTTTGACGATTTTCTCTGGGGTAGTACGGGCGATTTCCTCAATATCTACTCCACCGGCGGCCGAGGCCATCATGACAGGGCGCCGAGCGGCACGGTCATTGGTAATAGCCAGGTAGATTTCCTGTTCGATGTCCGTCGCCGGGACTACCAGGACTTTACGTACTGGCAGTCCCTTGATTTCCATAGATAGGATTTGTGTGGCGAGTTCTTCGGCCTCTTTCGGTGTTTTCGCCAGGCGTACTCCCCCTGCCTTGCCTCGTCCGCCTACCAGCACTTGGGCTTTAATCACTACGCGGCCACCCAGTTCTTCGGCAATCTGTCTTGCCTCAATCGCAGTAGCCGCAACCCGCCCCTTTTGCGTGGGGATACCGTATTTGGCGAAGATTTGCTTCGATTGATATTCATGTAGTTTCATGAGCGAATCCTTGTTGAAAATTTCACGAACGCGCGCTTTGATTATACCACCCTGTCCCGTAAGGAATATCTGTCATTTGACATAGGCTGCTTGTGAATAATATCGTTACCCGGCGTGAGCGTGGCGCAAATCGGAGATTTGCGCAGGCAGACTACAGGTCTGCCTCACACTTCGCTGTGGACTTTTCCATGCTGTCGTCTTCCAACCTTTTTGCTCAGGCAGTTAAGTTACCTGACAAGAGAATCGCCCGGTTAAGTGCCGGGCGATTCCAGCCTTTCGGATTCAGGGAGACAAACCTCAAGGTTGTGGCAAGCAGGTCTCGCCAGGAATCCAGCCCAGGGATTCTTTCCAGTACACCGGCAGCCAGCCCTGGACGGCTGGAAGTGGCAAGAGGGTGAGCGTCTCGCCACCAGGGACCGTCCCGACGACTGCGCAGGCTGCATCCGGACAGGCGTACAGGTCCAGCGCGGCGATTTCGGCCGGGATCGGACAGGTGACCAACGGCAGCGCCGTTGGCGTAGGGCTTTCGGCGGCAAGGTAAAACGCATGATGCGATGATTGCCGGCGTCACTGACCCAGATGCGCCCCTGGGCGTCTACCACGACGGCCGCCGCCAGGCCGAACTCGGCAGGGCCGTTGCCGTATCCTCCCCAGCCGCGAACAAATATCCCTTGCGATGAAAATTCCAGCACGCGGTACATTTCCGGGTCAGTGACAAAGACGTCGCCATCGGGCCCGACGGCCAGGTAGGGTTTGTTATCAAGCGATT
>FWWL01009301.1_pt1 | contig 12011 bp, 9 predicted proteins | sample 2228331 | NCBI WGS metagenome assembly FWWL01 (sample SAMEA103939775, study PRJEB20133) | metagenome | reverse complement strand
CGTGAAACAGGTCACGGTCAATCATTGCTTGAATAGCGACTTCCTGCTCTTCTGTGAGGAGTGGGCAATCAACAGGCAAATTGTTTTCATAAACAGGGATTAATAGGGCAGAATTCCAATTCCATTCTATTGGAGATTGTGGATGAACAACACGAACTTTCATATCCATAGCATTTCCCTCCTATTGTTTAAGTGGGGAACTTTTTATTGTGCGGATGTATTCCGCTTCTAACCAGTGCCCACGAAAATCGTTTACTTGTGCGGAGATTAAATCTCCAATATGGAGATTGTTCCCAAACACGGTTATGGAACGATAGGAGTTGGTTCTACCGTTCCAGAAATTGCGGTTGCGTGGATGTGGTTCTTCAATCAATACTTCCTGTTCTGTGCCAATTAACTGTTCCATAGCGGATTGGTTGATTTTTTCCTGTAATTCAATGAGTTGAGCCAATCGTTCTTCTTTTACTTTTCGTGGGACTGTATCGCCTAACTTCTCCGCATGCGTTCCGGGACGGGGAGAATACTTGAATGGGAAAATCTGACTGAATTTTACCTGCTCCACGACCTTGAGCGTTTCTTCAAATTCTTCCTCTGTTTCTGTAGGGAAACCAACAATTAAGTCCGTACTGATTTCTATTCCCGGTACCTTTCTGCGGAGATAGTCAATGTGTTCCAGATATTGCTCAATCGTATGTCTTCGACGCATAAGTTTTAGAATGCGATTGGAACCGGACTGTAAAGGCAAATGGATGTGTTTTGCTATGTTTTCTCGTTCTGCAATTAAATCGGTTAATTCCTTTGTCCAATCGTGCGGATGTGGTGAAGTAAAACGGATACGCCATAAATGATTAATTTTAGATACATCTTTTAATAAATGAAGGAAATGATAATCAGGTGTAAATTTATATGCGTTTACATTCTGTCCCAAAAGCCAGATTTCGCGGACACCTTCATTTACGGCGGAGGTGATTTCTTTCAGGATATTTTCCGGAGTTCTATATACTTCCCGTCCACGAGTTCGCGGGACGATACAGAAACTACATGCATTATTACAGCCTTTGCTTATTACAACATACGCTTTAATCCCTTCACGATGTCCTTTTTCTAACCATTCATCAGGGATAAAATCATATACAGGCAGTTTGGGATATTCACGATGTGTTGCACATACTCGTTCCCCATTCTGAACACGGTCAATCAATTCGGGCAATTCAAAGTAATGGTCGGGACCGATAACCATGTCTACAGCAGGTTCACGCTGAAGAATGTTTTTCCCTTCCTGCTGTGCGACACAACCACAAACCGCAATAATTGTCTCCGGTCGCTTTTGTTTCAGAGGTCGTAATGTTCCTAATAAACTATACACCTTGTTCTCAGGGTTCTCCCGCACTGAACAGGTGTTGATTAGTATCAGGTGAGCATCCTCTGGAGTTTCCGTGACAGAATAACCGAATTGTGCGAGAATAGAAATCATCCTCGCACTATCGTGCTCATTCATCTGGCAACCAAAAGTTTTGATATAAACATGCTTCATTGAAAAAAACAAATTAATGTTTTGAAGTTTGTTGAAATTAAGATTATAAGTCAGAGAACAGGAAATTAGAAACTTGATTGTTGTCGTATAGAATTCTAAAATTTAAAACTAATTAACAATAAGTAAGGTTATACACATTCCTGTTTATCCGATATGTAATTTCTTCTTTATATGTTCTGCCACTTTTAGGATTATCTCTTCTAATGATGTTCGGGGTGTATAACCTATAGCCTGCTGGATTCTTTTCAGGCAGGGGACACGATGTCGCATGTCTTCATATCCTTCGGGATATGCCTCTTCATACGGTATCAGCTGGATTGTAGAGGTGCTTTGAGTAAGTTCAATCACCTTCTTTGCAAGGTCAATGATACGCACGCTTTTATCATTTCCAAGATTAAATACTTTTCCACATAAATCCGGTCGTTCCATAATCTGGACAAGTGCAGGAACAACATCTCCCACATAAGCGAAGGAACGGGTCTGCTGTCCATCACCAAATACGCGAAGAGGTTCTCCTTTTATCGCCTGTGTGATAAAATTCGGCAAGACCATTCCATACTGACCTGTCTGTCGTGGTCCCACAATATTAAATAGCCGTACGATATATACAGGGTGTCGTTTCTCTTTCCAATAAGCGAGTGCGAGAAATTCATCAATGGCTTTTGATGCTGCATAACACCAACGATGTCGGTGTGGCGGTCCTATTATCTGGTCGTCCTCTTCTTCAAATACTTCTTTCATACTTTTACCATAAACTTCGCTGGTGGATGTTATAAGAAGAGGACGGCGATAACGACAGGTTTCTTCCAAAACTGTTTCAGTGCCCCGAATATTATTAACAATAGTCTGAACGGGGTGATTGATAACTAAATTCACTCCTACCGTTGCGGCTAAATGGTATACGACATCAACATCCTTTACTAAATCACGGACAATGTCCTGATTTAATGTGGTGTCTATTATACATTCTATCCCTTGAATATGTTCTATGTTTTCAAATTTTCCTGTGCTCAGGTTATCAAGGACGATTACTTTATCACCACGATTAATAAGATACTCGCATAAGTGGGAACCGATAAAACCAGCACCACCCGTGACTAAAACTCGCATAAAAAAATACCTCATTTAACTAAAAATTGGAAGTGGATATAAAATTATAAAAGATATGTATCTATAAAACCAACTCTGTGATTCTTAGATTGTAAAATGAATTACTAATCATTCAGGAATAATTATCAGGAATTAATATTATTATAATAATTTGCTTGACATTTATATATTAATAGTGTAAAATAATAGATGGTAAACTTCTATCAAGAAGTATTTTGCTTGTAAAATTAAAACCTTAACTAAAAGGGTTTCAGCAGTGGACCAGGTAGTATCAACAACTCCCGGTATTCGGTATGTCGGGAAGGTAAAATGGTTTAATGACCGTAAAGGTTATGGGTTTATCATTAACGAATCGGGCGAGGATATATTTGTCCATCATACCGAAATCCGCATGAAGGGTTTTCGCACACTCCGTGAAGGAGAAAAAATCACTTTTGAATTGGTGCAAGGACCAAAAGGTTTGCTTGCAAAAAATGTAATTCGGTTAAAGAAATAGTTTGGGGTAACATAATCAGGGGGTCTGGGCAGGTTTTGAAAAAAGAGAAGAGATATTGTATTATTTTTTTGTTTAATTTATTAATTTTGTTTCTCAACATAATGTGTTACGAAAGGAGAAGGATATGGGTATTTTTGTTCTCGTTATGATTTTATCCATGCTGGCTCAGGCATCCGATTGGGTGTCTATGATTGAGAACAATTCGTTAGAAGGCTGGAAACCTTTAGGTGGCGAATGGACAATTGAAGATGGTGTCATAAAAGGAAAGTTAACAAAAACACCGGAAGAAAAAGATAAGCAAGTTAACATCTGGTTGCTATACACAAAGAAGGAATTTGCTGATTTTGAACTGGAATGCGAATTCCGCACACTCAATCCAATTAATGGAGGGATTCAATTCCGGACGCAGTGGTTGCCTTTATTACCTGTTCCGGAGAATGTCCCTCCGGACCAATGGAAATACGACTGCTATGGGTATCAGGCGAATATAGAAACGAGAGAGCGATTTGGAACAGGAAGAATCATTGAAGAAAATGGTAGAGGGCTTTTGGTAGAGCCTTCGCGTGATGCAGTGATGACCCTCAAACAAAGGGGCTGGAATCGGATGAAGGTGGTAGCAATCGGTCCAAAGATTGAAGTATACCTCCACGATGTTTTAGCAGGGACATTAGAAGATAACAACTATATAAAAGGGTATATCCTTTTACAACTTCGTGCAGATGAAGTGATACCCGACACGGCGGAAATTGAATACAGAAACATTCGCATAAAGGATTTAGGTAGAGTGGGCAACTGGCAATCACTGTTTAATGGGAAAGACCTTTCCGGATGGAAGAACTATGGTTCAGAAGAATGGGTCGTTGAAGATGGTGTTATTGTTGGCAAAAGTGGACCGAAAAAATCCGAAGGCTATCTGGCAACTGAAAAACGCTGGAAAGATTTTCATATTCGTGCCCAATTCAAAATGTTAGGCGAGGGGAATTACGGTTTGTTCTATCATTCCAGCATTAAATTAAGAGAAGATGGCTACCCCGTTATTTCCGGTATTCAGGCGGAAGTAGAACCTGCTTATCCCACGAAGTCTGGATTTTTGTATGAAAGTTACAAGCGAGGCTGGCTTACAGAACCAACGACAAAGATTCCTTCTGCGTGGGCACTGCGTCAGGGGGATTGGAACGAATTGGAGGTGAAAACAGAAGGGAATAGGACTATTACCTGGTTGAATGGTGTGAGAGTAGTTGATTTCACTGACCCATCGCCCAATTTATTTGAAGGCTTCTTTGCCCTACAGTTACACACAGGCGGAGTAGCAGGTATCCAATGGCGAGAAATATATGTCCAGGGCGACCCCTTGCCGTAACGAATTGTAATTTTATGTGATATTTTGATTTTTTTAATGTATAATTGATAAAGTGATAGGTAAAAGTTTAACCTTAAATCAGGAGGGTTAAAAATGATGAAAGATATTTATTTTAAAAAGGTGTCTTTTCGCAACTTTATTTTGTTGCCTTTAGTTTGTTTAGTGTTATCGGGTTGCATCGGCGGATGTTTTGTTGCAGATGTAAAATTCACATCAACTCTTATTAAGGATGCGGAAATACCTGCCTCTTCAAATAGTATTCCTTTGGATAATAAAGAGGTCCAATTGGCAGGAGTGTGTGGGCAATTTGATATGGAAAAAATTAGAGAACAATTAATAAGTGGTATTCAGAAATTACCTTTTGGTTCTAACATCCTTACGAGACTGGTAAATAATCTAAAAATAAAGAATCTCTATGTAGAAAAAATTACCATCACTGCAACGCAAGGGAATTTTAACAATATTAGTAGTTTGTCATTGTTAATAAAAATTGGAAATGGTGAGATAAATTTTGGACCCAGAGAACCTAATGATGAAAAAACTGCTATTGTGTTTCAAAAGGATGATAAAATTGATATTTACCCCTATATAAAAGATTTTCCTGATGGTGGCTGCGTTGAAGTGAAATTAAAAATTACCGGTTATACCAATCAAGAAGTGATTCGTTTTGATGTAGTTGCGGACATATCTGGAAAGATTAGTCTATAATATTATCCTCAGTAAAATAATCTTCTGCTAAATTTTGTTTCCTATTAGAAGTAAGGGTTTTTTATGTCTTCTGAAAGCATTAAATCTAAAATATTTGAACAATTGAGAACTGTTATTGACCCGGATTTGAAGACGGATATTGTCACAGCGGGGTTTGTTAAGGCTCTTACTGTAAAGGAAGGTGGAGAGGTTGATTTAACGATTGAACTGACAATACCGACATGTCCACTACAGTCAAAATTTAAATCTGAGATTGAGCAAAAATTACTTGCGATAGAAGGGATAAACAAAGTAAACATAAACTTTACCTCTCGTAAACGAGCCGGAGTGTCTGTCCCTCAGCAAAATTATTTGAATGATGTTAAATCTATTATTGCGGTTTCCGCATGCAAAGGAGGAGTAGGCAAATCCACAGTAGCGTCATTCCTGGCAAGAGCGTTGCAGAGAAGAGGTTTCCGTGTGGGACTTATGGATTTGGACATATATGGTCCTTCTCTGCCGACACTTATGAACCGTTCCCATGTAGATGTAGCAATTATTGACGATAGAATAATCCCGGTACTGGTAGATGGACTTTTAACAATGTCATTGGGATACATTTTAGGAGATGCCCCTGCGGTATTACGCGGTCCTCTGGTTTCTACATATACTACGCAACTGATTCATCAGACAGATTGGGGATTGCTTGACTTTTTGGTGATTGACCTGCCTCCTGGAACGGGTGATGTTCAACTTACCCTTCTCCAGCAGGTAGCGTTAGATGGGGCAGTTATTGTGACCACGCCTCAGACCTTATCGCTGGTAGATGTTGCACGGGGAATTCTTATGTTTGAGAAATTGCATACCCCTGTGCTGGGCATAGTGGAGAATATGTCCTACTTTATCTGCGATGGATGCGGGAAAAAGCACTTCCTCTTTGGGACAGGAACCACTCACTTGCAGGAGCGATTTGGAATACCCATTCTCGCAAGTATCCCAATTCTCTCCAATTTCTACGATGCTTCAAGCAGACAGGCTGGGGAAGAATATGATGATAATTTGTGGAATCCACTGATTGAACAAATCCAGCGTGAGATAGGGAAGCGCAGAGCAGGCACATTTTCCAGTCCCGAAACAAAAGCAGAGGATAATCAATTAATCATAGATTGGAGAGATGGAACCTTTTCCCAGATTCCACTGGTAGAACTTCGCCGTGCCTGTCAGTGTGCTTATTGTGTAGATGAATTGACGGGGAAACCTATACTCAATCCCGAAGAAGTTCCTGCGGACATAAAGATAGAGCAAATCCAACCATTGGGACACTATGCAATCAGTATATTCTGGAGCGATGGACATACTTCCAGCATTTACCCCTGGGATTTCATAAAAAAATTATCCCCTCCCCAGAAATAATTTTTTCTTTAATTAATATCATTTTCGAGACTTTTGAATAATTGAGACCATGGCATAAACCCCTAATATAAAAATCTTGAGAAATGGTTATCTATCCTGCAACCGCATAAAACCTGCGATAAATATGTGAGGGCGAAAAATTTTTCGCACCTACATTTTTTATACTGATGATTCTTTCCATACCCATAATGTTTATATAAATCTATATTACATTAAATTTCATTTTAGAAAATTTTCGTTGTGTTCCCAATTTTATATGTTGTTACGAGCATACTCGTGAGAGAGATAATTCCTTTTCGTTGTTGAGGAGGTGTTCACAATAATTCTATTACTATACAGTATTAATATTCGTTTGTTATAAAATCCAATTTGTCATACCAATTTCTATCTATGAACGATAGAGCCAACCGAACAAGAGATGTCCTAAAACGATGGTTAAGATTGTGTAGGGGCGAAAAATCTTTCGCCCATTTTTTTCTCACCATATAGAACACAGAAGACCACTACGATATCTAATACCGTTTTTGGATGTTTATCGTTTGATTTTACCATGTCTAAGGTTAATTTTTTTAACAAAAGAAAAGATGTATTTTTATTTCGTTGTTCATTTTAATCTATTTGTTAATTTTCTGTTTTCCATTAGGGATATGTAGGGGCAATTTATGAATTGCCCCTATAATTTTTCTTTTTTGCTTTGGACATTAATAAAATCTAAAGGCGAGAAGGTTAAAAATAAAAGAAGAAATGTATATCCCTCTGTGGTTCTCCGTGTCTACTCCATGTTCTCTGTGGTGAGAAAAATTTAGAAACGAAATATCAAGGACTATAAAAAGGTTAGGTTGTAAAAACAATTCAATTTTATTCGTTAGTGTAATAATCTTGACTTCTGTTTCAATCATTTTCCTTTGTTATACTTTTGTTGAGAGAAAAACCTAATACGATGGAGGTTAAAGTATGTATTTTTCGCACTGGCTTATAATAATGTTAACCTGCTTTTGTGTTTTTAATGCGTTAGCGGAGTCGCCGATGGATATTGCAAAGAAACATAATATTGTTTATACCAAAACACCTAAGACATGGGACGAAGGGCTACCGCTTGGAAATGGTCTGATGGGTGCTTTGGTGACAGGAGATGGGTCGCCATTGATTGTTTCTATTGACCGAACCGATTTATGGGATTTGCGACCGGTGCCGGAATTTGAACGCGAGGAATATAACTTTAAGACAATGTATCAATGGGAAAAGGAAGGCAGGTTTGAGGATTTAATCAATCTCTATGAGAAGCCGTATGATAATCCGGGACCTACTAAGATACCTGCGGGGAGAATTAAAATTAACATCCCGCAGGAAAAGAAAATAGAGAAGATGGAGTTGCATTTGGACCGTGCTATGGTGTCGGTTGATTTCAAAGGCGGTGGGAAGTTGGAGGTGTATGTGCTGGCTGAGTATCCTGTGGGTCTCATACGAATGCTGGATATGCCGAATGGAGATATTGAATTGGTGGCTCCTCCTTTTGGAAAGCCCACAGATGATAAGAAATTGAGTAATGACGATTTGAGATTGCTGGAATATCCATCCCCACAGATGACTCGGAATGAGAATATGCAATCATACCTGCAAGAAGGATGGGGGGGATTTAAGTTTGCGGTGTATTTAGGCAAAATAAAACTGAATGAAAAGGAACAGGTGGTAGCGTGGTCTATTATTCCGTCTAATGAGGATACAGTTAGCCCACTATCCACAGCGGAAGAATATGTGAAAGGTGTCCTGAATGAAAATTATAAGGACTATATCCAGTCACATATCCAGTGGTGGGAAAATTACTGGAAACAAACTTATGTCTCCATACCGGATGAGGTAATAGAGAAGCGGTGGTATCATGAAACTTACAAGTTTGGTTCTGCTGGAGGGATTTATCCCATCGCATTGCAGGGTCCGTGGACGGCGGATAATGGGAAACGACCACCATGGAAAGGAGATTATCATCATGACCTGAATACGGAAATGTCCTACTGGATAGCCTATTCAGGTAACCGTTTAGAGCAGGAACGACATTTTATAGAGTGGCTATGGAACATTCGTGGAGAATGTTTCAAGTGGACGCAACGGTTTTTCAATTTGCCCGGACTGAATGTTGCTATGACCACGGATATAATCGGCAGACAGATTGGTGGCTGGCGACAATACACGCATTCCGCAACTACCGGTGCATGGCTGGCACATCATTTCTACTGGCACTGGAAATATACCAATGATAAACACTTTTTGGAGGAACGGGCATATCCATACCTTCGTGATTGCGCAGTTTTCTTAGACGCTATCACGAAAGATTGTCGTTCTGCGGATGGGAAACGGAAACTTCCGTTGAGTTCCTCACCGGAAATTAATGATAACCGACCTGAAGCGTGGTTTGATGAATTGACCAATTATGACCTCTCACTTATCCGTTGGCTGTTTACCGCAACAGCAGAACTCGCGGGGATTTTAGGCAAAACAGAGGAGCAGAAACAATGGCTATCTATTGTGGATGAATTTCCACCACTATGGGTTTCGGAAGACATAGGACTATTGGTAGCGAAAGATTATCCCTTGAAACATTCTCATCGGCACTTCTCACATTTGATGGCTATTTTCCCGTTAGGAATGTTGAACCCCGACGATAGTAAGGATATGGAAATTATCAACAAATCGCTGGATTATTTGGACAAGTTGGGGACATCTGAGTGGTGCGGATACAGTTTTGCCTGGAAAGGTATTCTATCTGCCCGTGCTGGAAGAGTGGATGATGCTATTCGGAGTGTAAAGATTTTTTCTGAAGCGTTCGTCCTGCCTAATAGTTTCCATTGTAATGGCGACCAAACTGGTAAAGGATACAGCAATTTTACATATCGCCCATTTACATTAGAAGGTAATTTTGCCGCAGGGACTGCCATTCAAGAAATGTTGTTGCAAAGTCACAACGGGATAATTAAAATATTCCCATGTATTCCTGATACCTGGCGTGATGTGTCATTCCATCAACTTCGTGTGGAAGGCGGTTTCCTGATTTCCGCAGAACGGAAAGCAGGCAAGACAACAAAAGTCACCATCCAATCCGACGCAGGAACTCATTGCACCATTCTTTCCCCATTCACCGGCGAGAGAATAGAACTCAACTTACAACCTGGTGAAATTAAAGAACTTTCACAACATAAGTAATTTTTCGTGAAAAGAAGTAGAAGAGACCATTGCACAACCTCTAAAAATTTTGAGAAATATTATCTGACCTTCGGGACATATAAAACTACCGGAAATATGTGAGGGCGAAAGATTTTTCGCCCCTACATATTTATCGCTGGTTTTTATGTAATAAGAGGTAAGTATTTGATTCCATCAACAGATTCTAATGTGATTGGTTATGCAATGGTTTCTTTATTTGAATTTATTTCAAAAAGATGTTTTATTGGATAGAGGGAAACGACTGTAAGATACGACTTCAACGATGTCTTTCAGGGCATTGTAATTGTAAAGAATGGATATAGTGTCCTGTAGATGGAGGTAGGGACAGAAATCCGTTTCAATGGGTAGTTTTTTCTGTGTCTTCTTGCCGTTTCTGAGGGTGAATTCAACTGTAATCCAGCAACCGGCGGTGTCTGTATCTGTGATATTTTTCATATCCTTATCTACATCTGTTTTTTCTATGATAATTCCTTCCGTTGAGATGAGATTTTTTTCTATACTTTGTTTATTCAAGAAAACACCAGAAAGTATAAACATGCTGGTGCATAATAAAAACAGGAAGAAAAAAATATTTCTCGCTTTGTAAAGACGGAACCCTATCGGTTGTCTTAAATACCTTTGTTTGTTATACATATTTTTGTTATATTTTATACCCATCATACATTATTTTAAAGGATAAGTGTATTATGACCACAAGGAAAGAATTTTAAAACTGCTGTTACAACTAAGGTTAGATAGCGGAAGGGATAATTTAATAAATTAGGAATAGAGACCTCTGAATAAATACCCTATATCTCATTGGAATAAACTACATTATAGTTATAACATATTGATATATTGTCCTTAATTATCCCTTCCTCTTTTTTTGCCTCTACCGAAAAAGTATACCTTTTGTCATCGGATTCGTATTTTTTACCCCAGAGGACACGGAGATAACACAGAGAGCCACAGAGGGGTTGGGATGTTTTTGTTTATGCATGTCCGTCTATAGTTGTTGTGATGTCGGATGTTATTAGGGACGAAAAATTTTTCGCCCCTACATAATCTTAACCGTCGTTTTCGGATACCTATCGTTCGGTTGGTTCTATCGTTCATAGATTCAAAATGGGTATGACAAATTGTTTCAGACAACATACAAATATTTATCCTTTGTGGTAATAGAATTAATATGAACGCATCATTTGCAATGAAAAGGAAAAAATATTTCTCTCCTGCGAATATGCTCGCAACAACCCATACAGATGGGAACACGACGATAGTTTCCAGAAATGAAATTTGATGTAATATAGGTTTTTGTAAACATTATGGGTATGGAAAGAATCATTAGGATAAAAAATGTAGGGGCGAAAAATCTTTCGCCCCACATATTTCCTGTGGTTTTATATGTTTGGAGGTTAAATAAGTATTTCTCAAAACTTTTAGAGGTTATACAATGGTCTTATGAAGGGATTAAGGGATAGTAATTCTGGATTTCAATGAAAAATAGACGATAGACAATAGACTGGGAGGGTTGAATAGGAGAAGGTATGCAAGTCCCTCTGTGGTTCTCTGTGCTTCTCCGTGTTCTCTGTGGTGAGAAAGAAAAAACTTCAGAATATCGCAGAATGAAGGATGTGCATAGTAGAACGAAATAAAACAGAGTAAAAGTAAAAAAGATTCAAACTATCATTTCAATGGTTGTGTAGTAATCTTATTTTAATAAGGGAATAAATTCGTAATTATTCAGAGGTTTCTAATAAGAAAAAAATTAAAATTTGGGACCTTCTACATCAAAGAACATACCTTCTATGGGGATGTATTCAAAGCGAACCGTGTTTTTATATGGGATGAATTCAACAATGCGGAGATTTTCAAACTCATCGCCGACACGTGCCGCAATGCGTTTCCTTTCACCTGTGATACGATTGATTACTTCCACAAATATAGTCATCTGTCCTGTTTCTTTGTCTTCTAAAAAGCCTCTTACAAAGACTTTGGGTTGTGCGATGAGTTGTTCTCCCCGCATGCGTAGCCTTTGTAAAGCCTGACTTCTGGCTCCTAACATCTCAAAAACATCAACACATACTAAGGCGAGAACCCAGCGGTTTTTGTCCTTGGCTATTCTTGCCCATTGTGCTACTTCCTGTGCCACTTCTTTACAGGCTTCCTGTGCTACTGGATTTTCAGCATTCTTTTGCATAAAGTCAAATACA
>FWWL01009300.1_pt1 | contig 12013 bp, 9 predicted proteins | sample 2228331 | NCBI WGS metagenome assembly FWWL01 (sample SAMEA103939775, study PRJEB20133) | metagenome | reverse complement strand
AATACAAATTCTCTGCAGGATCCCCCTGAAAAAACAGAAAATTGCCACTTTCCACTTTGATAGAAGTTGCCTTCTGATATAAAAATTTTAGATCCGCCTCTTTAATATCCACCAGGAGGGGATTGTTTTTGAGCAAAAGGAAAGCATCCATACTTTTCAAGTTTAACACAAGAAGGTATCTGTTCGAAACTGGTCTTGCGAAATTTTTTCCCGAAGATTACAATGCCAGTGGGAGTAAACTGAACAAATGAACGAGTATGAAATTTTATATCAAGAAGCACTGGATTATTTATACAGTTTTGTCGATTACAGCCTGACCAGAAATTTCCGTTACACACCAGATAAATTTAACCTGGATCGAATATTTAAGTTTTTAGAACTGCTTGGAAACCCACAAGAAAAATACGCCGTTTTTCACGTGGCTGGCACAAAAGGGAAAGGGTCAACATCTGCATTTATCGCCAGCGCGCTCATGGCAGAAGGTTATCGTGTCGGCTTTTACACCAGTCCTCATTTACAGGATTACACCGAAAGGATTCAGGTCAATGGAGAGCAAATCTCTCATAAGGATTTTGTAGAACTTGTAGAAGAAATTAAACCCTTAATCGATCGGGTGCCACAATTGACTACCTTTGAGATTACAACAGCCATGGCATTTCTGTATTTTGCCCGTCAGGGCTGCCAGGTGGCTGTCATAGAAGTGGGACTGGGGGGAAGGTTAGATGCAACGAATGTGGTTACTCCTACCGTATCGGTGATTACCTCATTATCCATGGATCACATGAACGTTCTTGGGGATACACTTGCCAAAATTGCATTTGAGAAAGCCGGTATCATCAAACCGGGAAAACCCGTGGTGACCTCGCCCCAACTTCCTGAAGCAATGGCAGTTCTTGAGCAAGTCGCCCGTGAAAGAGGTTCTGAATTATTTAAAGTGGGACAGGACTTTCATTTTGCCCCTTGGTCTCACGATCTAGAAGGTCAGACTTTATTTGTATGGAAAGATGATGAGCAAGAATCGGTAAATTCCTTTATCGAATCAGGCGCACACATGGATTGGGAACCCTTACGATTGCGTATTCCATTGCTGGGATATCATCAGGTGCAGAATGCTGCAACCGCATATGGCGCTTTACAGGTTGGAAAGCAAAGAGGAGTTCCTGTCTCCGATCTTTCAATCCAAAAAGGGTTCAACACGGTTCAATGGCCAGGACGATTTGAAATTTTGAACAAAAACCCCATGCTCATTGTGGATTCTGCGCACAACCGAGACTCCGCATTGAAACTTCGATTAACCCTCGACGACTATTTGCCCGGAAAACCGGTCATCCTGATATTTGGAGTTTCAGAAGATAAAGATATCACAGGAATGCTTGAGGAATTGCTTCCAAGAGTCAAACGGGTGATTACCACACAATCAGTTCATCCCCGCGCCATGGATGCAACCGCATTGGTAAAATTAATCCACCAATATGGGATACGCGCAGACGCCATTGTTCCGGTCGAGAAAGCCCTATCAACAGCATTAGAAATTGCACAATCAACCGAGGCAGTCGTTCTCGCTACCGGTAGTTTGTTCCTTGCAGCCGCTGTAAGGTATGCCTGGCAGCAAATCGTTCAACCGCAATTCCACAATTTACACTCATAATGGAACGAGGCTCATTTATGAAAGAAAATTGGTCTGATTCAGACGCAGAGGAATTTGCCAATCATTTACATCAACGGACCGAGGAACTGTATAACATCCCAGATGCAGAGCCTGATGATGAAGGACTGATTGAATGTTCCGCTTTCGTCATGCAGGACATGGTGATCTTCCCTAGAATGATTTCACCGGTATTCATTATGCCTGGACCCAATCTGGTTGCTGTACTGGATGCTCAGGCGAATGATGAGACCATGATTGCCATGTTTTTGCAAAACCCAGATACGGAAGAACCTGCATTAGAAGATTTTCTTCCAATCGGAGTAGAAATTGCCGTCGGTAGATTGTTATCCCTATCGGACGGCAAAAGTTCTGCTCTGGTACAGGGACGTCGACGGGTAGAAATCGTTGAAATTGTTCAAGAAGATCCTTACCTGCGTGTTCGTGCTCGCCCAATCTACGAGTCCATTGAGGTCAACCGGGAAATCGATGCGCTGATGCGCACTTCTCGGGATCTGTTTGAGAAATGCGTACAACTTGACCGAAGTATTCCGGACGAAGCCCATATTTACTCTCTCAATATTCCTGAACCGGGCTGGCTGGCAGATATGATTGCCACGGCAATCTCATTTCCGCTCAAGGAAAGACAGACCTTGCTTTTGCTGGCAGATCCTGGAGAACGCTTAAAACGCCTTAACTGGTTGCTTGCTCAGGAACTGGATGTTCTGCAACTGGAAGATGAAATTCAAAGCAGGGTCCAAAACGAGGTAGATAAAAGCCAGCGGGAATTTTACCTTCGCGAACAAATGAAAGCCATCCAGACAGAACTCGGAGAAGGCGATATCTGGATGCGGGATATAGCCGAACTTCGGGATCGGATCGAGAAAGCCGGTTTGCCCGAAGAAGCCCGTAAAGTGGCTGAGAAAGAAGTGGAACGCCTCGCCCAAATGCCGGCAATGGCTCCCGAAGTGGGGATCATCCGAACCTATCTTGAGTGGATTCTGGAATTACCCTGGTACCAGGAAACAGAAGACAATCTCGATGTAGAGCATGCCGCTAAGATTCTGGATCAGTACCATTTTGGTTTGAAAGACGCCAAAGATCGCATCTTGGAATACATTGCCGTTCGGAGTTTGAAACCCAAACGATCCCGTCAGCCTATTTTGTGTTTTTCCGGTCCTCCGGGTACAGGGAAGACTTCCCTTGGGCGTTCCATTGCTGAGGCGCTCGGTAGAAATTTCGTCAGAGTCTCACTGGGTGGAGTAAGAGACGAAGCCGAAATTCGTGGGCATCGCAGAACCTATATCGGCGCTTTACCAGGCAGAATTCTACAAACTATGCGCCGGGCGGGTACCATTAATCCGCTGTTCATGCTGGATGAAATCGATAAATTGGGTGCTGATTTCCGAGGCGATCCCGCCGCGGCTTTGTTAGAAGTGCTGGATCCAGAGCAAAACCATGCTTTTTCAGATCATTATCTGGAAATTCCTTATGACTTGTCCAAAGTCATGTTCATTACAACTGCTAATACGTTGGCTTCCATTCCACCGGCGCTTCTGGACCGCATGGAAGTGATCGAGTTTCCGGGCTACATCGAAGAAGAAAAACTGGAAATTGCCAGAAGGTTCCTGATTCCTCGCCAGATTGAAGAAAGCGGTTTACAAGCCAAAGAGGTAACCTTCAGAGACAGTGCGATCCGAAGGATTATTCGCGAGTACACCTATGAGGCAGGGGTGAGAAATTTAGAGCGGGAAATCGGCAGAATGTGCCGGAAGATTGCCCGATTGAAATCCCAAAAGAAACGCTTCCCAACACAGTTGACACCAGCCCTGGTTGAAAAATTTTTGGGTCCTCCACAGTTCTTTGTTACGGAGGCAGAGAGACAGGACGAGGTTGGGGTAGCGACAGCCATGGCATGGACAGAGACTGGCGGGGAGATCATGCCAGTGGAAGTTCTGATCATGGAAGGGAAGGGCAATCTTCAAATAACAGGGCAGGTTGGCGATATCATGCAAGAGTCTGCCCAGGCGGCGTTGTCTTACCTCAAAGCCCACTGCGCCGAATTTGATTTAGAGCCCTCTATTTTTGAGGGATTGGATATTCACATCCACGTTCCTGAAGGAGCAGTTCCTAAAGATGGTCCCAGTGCAGGGATTACCATTGCAACAGCACTGGCTTCGGCATTGACCGAGCGAAAGGTTTACCGTGATGTGGGCATGACTGGGGAGATTACTTTGCGGGGAAGAGTACTTCCCATTGGAGGAGTGCGCGAAAAAATCCTCGCGGCTCATCGAGCAGGATTAAAAACAGTTATTCTTCCCGAAAAAAATAAAAAAGATCTTGTAGATGTGCCTAAAAAAGTGCTCTCGGACTTAAAAATCGTATTTGTTACTCATATTGATGAGGTCTTCCGGATGGCTCTTCACCCTACCACCGAGAGTGCCACACCGCCTCGATGGAAGATGAAGAAAGAGGAGAAAAACGAGGAAGAAGAGGAATAAAAAAACACGGGACTGTCCTATTTTCAGAGACAGTCCCGTGTTGCGCCAAATGTAATTTTATCCTTCAGGGGATCTTCTTTCACTCTGTAAAGTCCTAACGCCGTTCCGAACCTGGGTCAGTATTCGTTCCAGTTCGGCTTCCAGACGAGTCAGGGACTCCAATACATAGTCATCGGCTTCTTTGCGGATGACGGCAGCATCTACGTGGGCTTGTTGAATGATTTGTTCTGCGCGGGCTTGCGCTTCTGCTACAATTGAATCCCTTGCCACCAGTTGTTCGCTTTTTTCTCGCGCCAGTGCAATGGTGCGATTTGCTTCTTCCTGCGCCTGTGCCAGAATGCGATCTCTTTGAGCAAGAATTTGCTGTGCCTTCTTGATTTCCTCGGGAATAGAGACACGCATCTGGTCAATAATATCTAGCATCCGATCCTCGTTCACCAGTACGCTATGCGTCAAGGGGAATGGTCGGCTTTCATTAAAAAGTTCTTCGAGTCGATCCACCAGGTGCAGGATATCCATTTATTTCCTCCGTGACCTTTTACGATCTTTCCGTTGCAATTTTCATACCGATATTATATGGCAATTTCTAAACTAATCTCGTATAGGAACCGGTAACGACATGGGAGGGGTTTGTTTGAGTTTGGTCTTCAGCGCAATTTCTACATGTGGAGGAACCATACTGGAAATATCCCCCCCTAATGCAGCAATTTCCCTGACCGTTGTTGAGGAAAGAAAAGTATGCTCTTCGTTGGTAATGAGTGCAATCACTTCAATGTCTGGAGCGAGGCGATGGTTTGCAAGAGCCATGCGAAACTCATATTCAAAATCAGAAAACACTCGTAAGCCTCTGACAATTACCTGAGCACCATTTTCACGACAGGCATCCACCGTTAAGCCGCGATACCCAATCACACGAATTTTTTCCTGTCCGACAAAGGATTGTTGTACCAGTTCCATGCGTTCTTCAGGGCTAAACAGTAAGTTTTTCAGAGGGCGATCATACACTGCCACAATTAATTCATCGAAAAGGCATGAAGCACGAAGCGCAATGTTTATATGCCCATAATGAATGGGGTCAAAGGTCCCTGGAAAGAAGGCTCGTACCATGATTAACTGATATCTCCTTTGCCGTTCTGCCAGAATTCCCCCAATTTTTTCGCTAATAGTGAGTGCTCTGGCAACTGAAGTTCCGGGTCTTTTTGAAAGATCAATTGTGCTTGTTGACGCGCTTTTTCAATAATATGCACATCCGTTAGATTCGCCATTTTCAACTCGGTGAAACCAGCCTGGCGTGTTCCCAAAAATTCCCCCGGACCCCGTTGCTGGAGGTCGCGCTCAGCCAGTACAAAACCATCGTTGGTCTCTACCATGACAGATAGACGTTCGTTTTCCAGAGCATCATCCGATTCGGGAATCAGCAGACAATAAGATTTGGCTGCCCCTCTCCCAACTCTACCTCTGAACTGATGCAATTGGGCTAATCCGAAACGGTTTGCTCCTTCGATAACCATGACGGTGGCATTTGGAACATCAACGCCAACCTCAATAACCGAAGTGGAAACCAAAATGTGAAATTGTCCGTCTCTGAAACGAGCCATCACTTCGTCTTTTTCTTCCGGTTTCAATCTCCCATGCATCATCCCAATATTCAGGTCTGGGAAAACCTCTTTTTGCAACCGGGAAAATTCCTGCACTACGGACAAGCCATCTCCGTTTTCATTTTGTTCCACCATAGGATAGATGATATATGCCTGATGTCCATTGCGGATCTCATGGCGAATCAGTTGATAGGCTCGTTCTCTTTCCAGTGGGTGAAGCACATGCGTTTCTACGGGTTGACGTCCAGGTGGCATTTCATCCATGACCGTTAAATCAAGGTCACCATATATCGTCAAAGCCAGTGAGCGAGGAATTGGCGTTGCTGTCATCACCAGAAGATGGGGATTATTCCCTTTCTTCCTGAGCGCAGCACGCTGAGACACGCCAAACCGATGCTGCTCGTCAATCACCACCAACTGCAAATCCTGAAATTGCACCGGATCTTCAATAAGCGCATGGGTACCTATTAATAATTTCACCGAGCCATTTTGCAATCCATTCAAAATTTCTTCCCTCTCTGCGCCACGGACATCGCTGGTGAGGAGCCGAATTTGCTCAGGTTGAAGGATAGCGGGGATTTCATCTCCGGATTGGGTCAACACACGGCTCAAATTTCGGTAATGTTGTTCTGCAAGGATGCTGGTCGGAGCCATTACCGCAGCCTGAGCGCCGTGGTAGGTCACCATTCCAATTGCCATTGCAGCCACAATCGTTTTTCCCGATCCAACATCACCCTGTAAAAGCCGATCCATGGGTTTACCAGATGCAAGATCTGTCCGGATCTCCTGAATGGCTCTTTTTTGGGCGTTGGTTAACTGGTATGGCAATTGGGTGAATCTCTGTTCAATCCAGGAGTCTGGAATCTCAAAAACTCTTGCTGAAAGTGATTTCCATGAGAGTTTTTGGCGTAATACACCCAGTTGAAGCAAGAAAATTTCGTCAAAAGCCAGACGCCACCGGGCTTGGTCTAAAGCGTCCTGACTATCTGGAAAATGAGTTTGCGAAATGGCTATTCCCAACTCAAGCAACTTGAGGGATGTGCGCACTGAAGTTGGGAGAAAATCCGGGACTTTCGGTGCCCATTGCATGATGGTTTTATACATCAGCCGGCGTAAAGTCTTTTGGTTTAACTCACTGGTCAGAGGGTAGACGGGGACAATTCGGCTGGTATGTAATTGCTCCCGATCGATCTCTTCGATTTCGGGATCTTTCATCACCAGTTTTCCCAAATACATATCCAGTTTTCCGGAAACCGCTACCTGGGTCCCTTTGGGGAACCGATTGACATACCATGATTTATTGAACCAGGAAAGACGGAGCGTGCCGGTCCCATCTGTGATAATGGCTTCGATTAACTGCATTTTTCCATCGCGAACCGGTCGCGACGCAATTGCCTGAATCACTCCCAATACGGTTACTTCGTCACCGTACTTCAGTTTATTAATGGGTTTAAGGTGGCTGTAATCGTCATATCGGCGTGGGAAAAAATACAATAAATCATGGAGTGTCTTAACACCCAGTTTTTCAAGAGATTCTGCGGTCTTCTTACCAATGCCGCTCACGCGCTCCAGCGGCGTCTGAAGTATTCTAGAGATTTGAGCGGTTTCTTCTGCCAGGCTCTCTTTCTTAACAGGAGATTGTTCTGTGGGTCTGGCTAATCTCCTTGGGGGTGTTTCTACTTCTTGAGGAGATGTCTTGATTGACATCCCGCAAGATTCAATTTGTGTATAAATTTGTTGAATGGTTTCTTTACGTTGTTCTGGTAGCAGATGGGGATATGCCTGAAGTTTTTCCACAATGAATGCAATTAATTCTTCAGGTAACTGATACGCACGGGCTTCTTTTTCCCAATAGGGGACAGCCTTGTCCAAACCACCCACAACAGCGCGATTCTCATAATTCTGCTCGCGCTCAAGTTCTAAAAATTTGTTTAATTTTTCCAGTGGAGACTGCATATCTGTATTTTACCGCACTTTAATCCCCCTCAAGAATGACCATTCCTATCGTGCGGGGACCAAATAAAATTGCCGTCGGCAGATTCAGACTGTGCTCACTGAATGGAACTTCCGGGAACATTTCATGGACATAATTCCGTAAAACTTGCGTTTCGTGATTAAAAGGGGGAGTGCCTTGAAGTACTGCAATGTGTCTTAATTCTTCAAATTCCTCCAGAAATTCCTGAAAGAAATCCAATGCCCCACGGACATTCTTTGCCTTTTCAATGGGACTTATTTTTCCCTCCTCAAAGGACAAAATCGGGAGCATATTGAGCATTTCCCCGGCAATGGCTTGGGGTTTCTCTAAAAAACCTGCCTCATGGAGATAGGAAAGTCCTGCGGTGCAAATAAGGGTATAAAGTTTTGGAATAGTCCTTCGAATCTTCTGCTCAATACTCCATGGATCTTCTCCACGCGCGGCTTCTTGAGCCGCCATTTGTACGAGCAATCCAACCCCTACTGAAATGGTTTGAGAATCAATCAACGTGATTGGTACCAGATTTTTTGCGGCTTGTGCGGCTTCTTCGGCTGCCTTGTAAATAGGGGTTAATTCTGATGAGGAAAAAATAGCAAGGATGTGAGAATACTCGGCAGCGTGTTTTTGAAATAGGGCATATAAGGTTTCGGGATCAGGCGCTTTGAGACGAGGCTTGATGCCGTTCAAAGTAGAAGGGGGAAGATAATTCCATCGAATTCCTTCCCCTTCCGGATATATCAGTCCCCGTAATGAAACATCAAATGGGACGATCCAAACATGTTGATACCCTGGAAATCCCGGGTGAGTAAATTGAGTGGCAGCGTCAGTGAGAATACAGAGATTGCCCATTCTTCTGCTTTATTCAATCCCAATGATAAATTGGTAGTGGGGTTGTCCCCCCTCCTTCAGTTCCAATTCCTGTTGAGGATATTTCTCCCGAACCAGGTCTGCAATTCGATTGGCTTCGGTATGGCTGATGTTTTCACCATAAAACATGGTGATCAAATCGTATTCATCAGCCTGTGCCTTTTCAAGGAGTTGCAGGCAGGCATCTTCGATGGTATTACTGGAAACGACCAATGTACCATCCAGTAAACCAATCACAGCCCCTTCCTGTACATCCACACCATTCAAGTTCACGGAACGGGTAGCCGTAGTAATTTCACCCGTCCGCACTTCTCCTATGGCTTCTTTCATCTCTTCGACCAGTTCGTTTAAGTCCCCTTCAGGGTTATATCGGAACATGGCTGCCAGTCCCTGAGGGACGCTTCGGCTGGGGATGACTTCCACTTTTTTCACGGTCACACTGGCGGCATTTTGGGCAGCCAAAATGATGTTTTTGTTGTTGGGTAAGATGATGATTTTATCTGTGGGCAAATTTTCAAAAGCATTAAGGATTTGCTCCGTGCTTGGATTCATGGTTTGCCCGCCTTCAACAATCGCGGAAACACCCAGACTGGCAAAGACCCTGGAAATTCCTGGACCGGGAGAAACAGCAACTACACCAACCTGATCTGGTTGGACCGTAGCAAGTTCCAAACGGGGAGCTTCCACAGAAACAGAGGTCCGACCTTCCATTTGCTCCAGAAGGTTTTCCATGGCAATTTTGCTCCAGACACCGATTTTGGAAACATATTGGATCGGATCATATTGCCGTTCCTGGCTCACGTGAATGTGCATGCGGTACATTCCATCACCTTCGCCCACCTGGATAGAAGTACCCATTTCACTGAGGTCGGCATAGAATTGTTCCAGATTTAACGGTTGGTGAGGTCTGAAGTCAATCACTACCTCAACTTCTTGCCCGGGCTCAATTTCTTCGACGGTTTGTTCAATCTGCATCATCGAAAGCGGCTGTACGATATTCAAATTGGTATCCAAAGATTGTCCATTAATATAGCGGAGCATTCCTTCGAGAATAAAAAATAACCCTTTTCCCCCAGAATCCACTACACCAGCCTGTTTGAGAATGGGAAGCAACTCCGGTGTCTTTTTAACCGATTCGTTGGCGGCTTCCACTACCGCTTCAAGAATTTCTTTTAAGTCACTGGTACGCTCCCGGGCTTTTCGGGCAGCCTCAGCGGCATCTTTTGCTACGGTTAAGATTGTGCCTTCCACAGGGCGGACCACGCCTTTATATGCGGTGTTCTGCCCCTCTAGCATCGCAGCAACGAACTGGTCCGCATCCATTGTCTCGAAATTATCCAGAGCACGAGCAAAACCACGCCAGATTTGCGAAAGGATCACACCGGAATTTCCCCGTGCTCCCATTAGGGCACCCTGAGCAATGGCTTTTGCCATTTTTCCGATATTGGTTTCACCCGAAGTTGCCACTTCATTGTAAGCAGCCTGCATGGTCAGCAACATGTTGGTACCTGTATCTCCATCAGGGACAGGAAATACATTTAAGGCATTTACCACTTGCTGGTTGGTTTTTAACCAGGTCATCCCTGCAACAAGTAGTTCCTTTAGCTTCTGCCCATCAATCCGGCTATCTGATGACTTTTCCTGAAGATTCGAATCGCTCTGATGAGGATAAGTCGCATTCAATTCATCAATAGACATAAATCACTCAATCTCTTCCCTTCGCCTGAACTCAATCCGGATTGCTTACTCGTAAACCACGAACGTGTACATTCACCTGACTCACCGGAATACCAATTGCCTTCTCGACTTGATAACGAACATTGTCCGCTACACTCGAAGCCACCATTTTAATACGAGTTCCGTATTCTACAATGATATAGAGGTCGATTTGAATAGAATTGTTAACAAAGCGAACGTCAACCCCAAGTGTTGGGTCTTTTACCAATACCTGAGCCAGTCCTTCTGCAAGGTTTTTTGCGGCAAATCCCACCACTCCGTACGAGGATAAAGCAGACTGGTACGCAACTGTGGCAATAGCCCGATAACTGACATAAATATTTCCTAATGGATTACTGTCCTTCATATGTGACCCTTTTGAGTTAATAACCCAATTCTTGTATTTCGATGCGAGGTGTGGTAGAATTCAACCTCGTTGAGTTTTGAGATACTCCAGGCAACCTGGCGCAAGGAAGAAAGGATTGACTATGGCTAAATGTGAAAATTGCGGCAAGAAGACTGTGTTTGGACATCGTCGGAGCTTCTCGATGCGGGCGACGAATCGGGCTTTTCGTCCGAATTTGCAGAAAGTTCTGGTGATTGAAAATGGGCGAAAGGTCCATAAAGTCCTGTGCACGAAGTGCATCCGCACAATGGTCAAAGCAGCCTGATTTTACCTTCTTTTTCTGTGTTTGTGCAAAAATCGCGGCAATCGCCGTGATTTTTGTTTAATAAACGCTCTCCCGTAGTGCTTTTACTCCACCAGCAATGCCATTCGGGTGCTTAAAAATTGCTGTAGCTGAAACGATGACCCTTGCCCCCGCCGCATACACCAGCGGTAGGGTATTCTGATCTATTCCACCATCCACCTGAATCACGGCTTTGCTTCCAACATTTTTTATCATCGAATGAACTTTGCTGATTTTGGGAAGCACCTCTGGCAAAAAAGTTTGTCCGGAAAATCCCGGATTTACCGTCATCACCAGAATTAAGTCAATATAATTGATCACCTCTTCCAACCATGATGCGGGTGTTCCCGGGTTTATCACAACACCAGCCTCACAACCTGAAGAATGGATGGTTTGAATGGTTCGATGGATGTGAGGGCAGGTTTCGATCTGGACAGAAAGGCGATTTGCTCCAGCCTCTACATACCAGGGAATCATTCGGTCTGGATTTTCAACCATGAGATGAACATCCAGGGGCAATCGAGTAATTTTTTTCAAAGTGGATACAATAAAAGGTCCCATGGTCAGATTGGGTACGAAATGACCATCCATGACATCTACATGAATTTCATCAACCCCCGCATCTTCAAGTTGTTTTACCTGATCTGCCAGACAGCGGAAATCCGCCGATAGAACCGAAGCGCACAATCTGAATGAATTCACTTGATCCACCCAAGAACATTAAGGATATATGAGTAAAACGGAAGTAAACCAACCCCAAGAATGAGAGCAAGAATAGCCAGCACAAGAATATCTGGGGTAAGCAAGGTGGATAAAGGTGAGCGTAAAGCCGTAGATGGGGAAGGTTTCGACTTCGGAGGGGTGTATTCCGGGGTTGTATTGGTTTCTCCAGAAGCCTGAGCGGAAGGAATATTATTCCGCAAGGTTGTATGTACAGCCCGGTTTTGAGGAATGGCGATCTCAAGCCCTTCGAGAAGGCGTGCAAGAATTTCTGCATTCCTGAACCTTTGCCTTGGCTCTTT
>FWWL01008797.1_pt1 | contig 12016 bp, 8 predicted proteins | sample 2228331 | NCBI WGS metagenome assembly FWWL01 (sample SAMEA103939775, study PRJEB20133) | metagenome | reverse complement strand
TGGATAATTTTTTGAAACAAAATCGAGGGAATCGTCGGTACTACCATTATCTGCCACATAAATAGTAGCAATCTCTGGTAAAGTGTTTTGCATTACAGATGGCAAGAATTGTTCGAGCAAATTTTTGCCATTCCAATTTAATATTACAACAGCTACTCTTGACAATTTTTTTTGTGGCAAAGTTAGATTAATTTTAAACATCAAACATAAATCCTATTGCACTTCTTCTTCACTCATCTTAAAAGGCATTCTCTTTTCTTCTTTTGTTTTTATTCCGAAGTTGTAACGTATATTAATTCCCATTCTTTGATAATCGGCATATCGCTCACCATAAGAATAGATAGAACCTAAGCGATAGGTAAATTTGTTGGTCATGGTTTTGAATATATCGCGTATGTTGATTGTTATTTGAAGCTTCTGATCGAAAAAGGTTTGGTTTAATCCTACATTGACCATGCCAAAATTTTCCAGCTCAAAAAAGTTCCACATTCCTTTGGTCATCATAGAGCCCATTAAGTACAGTTTTGTGTTTTTTGCTAATTTTATCTGATGAAAGGTAAAAAATCTCCACGAACCACGTTTGTAATACATGGGTTCATTTTGATAAATACCATTGTACTCCAGTAAACTATATTGTGCCCCTACGCCAAAAAAGTATTTACCACCAGGAGGAATGCCGGCCATTCCACGAAAATAGGTCTCTTTGTTTTTTCCCAGATTATCTAATGTTCTAATATATGTCCCCGGCATGGTAGAATCTGTATACATAACCGACGAAAAAATATCACGGGTGTAGTTTATTCCGTATGCAAAAACCGGATATTCATTATAACTAATATTTACTTCAACATTATCGGTAAACTGCGGTTTTAATGAAGGATTTCCGGTTTCGTACATAAACTCATCAATATAACGCACATATGGGTTTAAGTCTTGATAACCAGGACGATTAATTGTACGACGATAAATAGCATAAGCCGTCAGATCTATTCCCATTATACTAAAAATTTTACGACTTATATATACATACGGAAAAAAATCGCTACGATTTACTAAAAATGAAGTATCTGTCGGTATGCTTTGCCTGCCCTTCATGTATGTATGCTCTAACCTTACACCAGTCTTCAGTATAATTTCTGCAAATAATGTTCTAGAAACCTGAATGTATGCCGCAAAAATGTTTTCATCGAATACATAGCGATTTGTTTTCTTGTTGTCTGGGAGTTCCTGCCAGTTAATTTCATAAAAATACTTCGATTGACTTAGCAAATTTTGCAGACTTGTTTTGAGCCCGGTTTCTAATTTAATTTTTGCTGGCAGCTGGTAGGTTAAATCCGATTGAAAAACACTAAAAAATCTTTGTTGCTTATTATTTCCATATCCATTCAGCGATTGGTTTGATGGAAAAAAATAGTTGTTTGTATAATCCTGATCTGATGTAGCATGCTGATAATTAAAACTTGCTTTTATTTCCCATTTTGATTCGTTGGTATCCAAAAGCAAAACACTTCCAATATCTTGTTGAATATTAAGCATATTTCCATTCGTAAGGTTTTCGTTTAAGCTGTGAAACAATATGCTTTCGTCCGAATTTTTAATCTTGTTTGTATTATCAGCAACTGTATTTCTCTGACTCAAATTTATTCTTCCATCGTAAGAAAATGAAAGCTTTTCTGTTTTATTATAAGCAGCACCATAGCCTAAAAAATACTGAACAGATTTATTCTTCGTTTCAGAAGCCTGCGACAACATGGTATCTGAAGCCAGAACTCTGGTTGAAGTTATTTCTTCCAAGCGTCCGTCTCTATTAACATTTGTGTTAACATAAGTGGTTATTTTATCGTTGCTTTGATTGTAATTGATATTAACAAAGCGATTTCCCATAACTCCCTGATTTCCTCCCAGATTTACTGAACCGAATTGACCAAGCTTTACTCCCTTTTTCAACACAATATTAACAATCCCTCCGCTGGTAGCTGCGTCATATTTGGTTGATGGCGAACGTATAATTTCTATTTTTTCAACACTGTTTGGTGGCAGGCTTCTCAATATTGTTGCAATATCTTGATTGCTTAGCTTTTGTTCTCTTCCATTGATATATATTTTTGCTGGTGTGGCTCCTGCAATATAGACACCTCCATCCTGATCTACATACAAGCCTGGTGTGGTTTCCAGCACTTCCATGGTATTTGTACTTGTATTTGCAACAGGCTCAGGATCTACAATGGTTTTATCTTCTTCCTGACGAATAATTGGTTTAGGAGCAGATACAGTAACTTCATTTAAAGAAATGGCATCGGGTTGCAATGTATATTCAAACATTCGTCCAAAGGCAGTAATTTTTACTGTTGCTTCCAACGTTTTAAATCCTACAAAGGATATTTTTATCTGATAAACACCATCTGAAACATTTTGAATAGAAGTTTTTCCATTGGCATCGGTAACTGCATTATACTGCTTGTCGTCGTGCAAACTTTTCAAAAGCACATGAGCCCCCGGCAATGCTTCATTTTGGTTATCGCGTACCACTATTCTCAACGGCTTTACCTGTGAAAAAACTTCGCTAAAGCTTATCAACAGTTGTATTGTTACAATAATTACAATCTTATTCATGTAGCCAAGATACAGATAATTTTCATACTATCATAAGACGAATTAATCATAATTTAGTTACAATTTATAGATTCCATAATCAATAAATTTCTCAACTCTGTAATTTCTACTGAGTTTAAGCAGATTTTGAAGCTATTGAATAAAATTCTATCTTTGCATTAAATATATGGGATTTTTTCACGAAATAAGCCAAAAGTTCACTTTACCATTAAAAGATCCTGTATTAGTATTTTCTCTTCTTTTGCTAATCATTCTTTTTTCTCCTATTATTTTCAGACGGTTAAATATTCCTTCTATCATTGTTCTAATCATCTCTGGTATCATCATTGGTCCTCATGGTTTCAATATACTGGAAAACAACTCTGCCATTGAGCTTTTTTCTACCATTGGTTTGCTGTACATAATGTTTATTGCCGGTCTTGAACTTAACTTACACGAATTTATTGCCAATAGAAACAAAAGTCTGGTCTTTGGATTTTTAACATTCAGTATCCCTGTTGTTTTGGGTTTCAGTGTTTTTCATTGGCTCTTATCTTACAATCTCACAGCTAGCTTTTTAATTGCCAGCATGCTTGCAACTCAAACATTAGTTGCCTATCCCATTGTAAGTAAATTAGGTCTTTCGAAAAACGAAGTAGTTGCTATAATTATTGGCGGGACTATATTTACCAACACAGCTGGTTTTATTAACCTTGCTATCATAAAAAACATTTATTATCACAACATTAGCAACCATTTTTGGTTTCTACTAATCATTCAACTCATTGTTTTTATCTTCTTTATATTTTTCGTAATTCCTCGTATTACACGATATTTTTTCAGTCACTTAGAAAGTGAAAAATATTCGCACTATATTTTTGTGTTATCAATGCTTTTTTTATCGGCATTTGCGGCCCAATTATCAGGCCTTGAACCAATAATTGGGGCTTTTGCAGCAGGTTTTGCTCTAAACCCTCTAATACCCAAAAGCAGCGCCCTAATGAACCGTATAGAATTTATTGGTAATTCTTTATTCATACCCTTTTTTCTTATCAGTGTCGGGATGATTATCGATTTAAAAGTGTTTTTTAGTAGTATTTATTCATTGTGGATTTCTACCATATTAATAAGCCTGGCACTTTTTTCTAAATGGCTGGCTGCATTGTTAACTCAATGGATATACCGATATAGTTATATACAGCGACAGCTTATATATGGGCTAAGCAGTGCCCATGCTGCAGCCATCTTAGTTTTTATTTTAGTTGGTTATCGCGAACAAATTATTGATGAAACCATTTTTAATTCAACCATTATTTTAATTCTTGTATCGTGCATGGTTTCGTCGTTTGTAACCGATAAAAATGCCAAAAAACTGATTTTGGAAAGCAATTCTGCTACACAAAAAGAAGAAAAATATCTTATTCGTGGTGACGTTTTTCTTATTCCAATCATCAACTGGGAGCGGTTTCCCAATATACTTCGTTTAGCTATTTTATTAAGAAACATCAAATCTGCTTATCCCATTTCTATTTTAACAGTTGTTCCAAATGATACCGATGCAGAATCAAATATTATAAAATTTCGCAAAAAGGCAGAAGAATTTATTGATGCAGCATCGGCAACTGAAACACCAATCAATACTATTGTTACCATAGACCACAATGTAGCTGGTGGTATTTTAAGAACAGCCCGTGAAATTATGGCCAATACCATTATTATGGGATGGCCACACAGTGCAGGTTTTTTAGAAAAACTTTTTGGCGAAAAAACAAACCCTGTTCTTGAAGCATTGGATAAAAACGTTATTATTGCTGATATCAAACAAAAATTTAACTTAATTAACCGTCTCATCGTCATTGCACCTCCATTTTCAGACAAAGAATTTAGCTTCCGATACTGGGCAAATAAAATCAACAAATTGTCGAACGAAATACATGCAAAAATCATTTTTTACGGAACAGAATCCGTATTCAATGTCTTTAAAAACGAATCATATTTTCAGGAAGTATCGTTTATTCAGACTGAAACTATTGATCATTTAGATTTTCTTTCAAGTTTGCATACAAACAACGACTTAATCATTTTCATCTCCTTCAGAAAAGGTTCTGTTTCTTTTTATCCTGAACTAGAAAGCCTTCCAGAAAAACTAAACAAACAGTTTGACAATATAAGCAAGTTAATAATTTACCCACAACAGACAGATATTCTAAAGGATATTAGCATTATATACGACGACACTTCTAAAAATCCTATTCGCCAGAGCTTAAAAGTAATGAAATTTGTAGGAAAAGGAATTGAATATATTGTCAAGAAAAAATAAATGTTAATAGTAAATGAGCATTACACTTACGTGCCTATAGCGTTTTTCCTTTGAACAACCAATAAAAGCCAAAATCAGAAACAAGCAATAGAATAAATGTATGATACATTAATGTTTGCTACTTTTTTTCCTAATAATCCTTACGATTACCCATGCAATAATGCCTAAGAACAGCCACAAAGGCCATAAATAAATCACTCCAACAAAAAACCAGAGCAGACCATTCCAACCCGAATCAAATGCTTTTCCAATTTTTTTGAAGAAGCCGAATTCTGAACTACGTTTCTCATAAAATGAGATTGATAAAGTACTATACGAAACCTGATTTTTCAACACATTGATTCTACCCTGCAAAGATTCGAGTTCTGCCTGAATATTGCCTATTTCTCTTTCCACATCCATCATTTCGGCAACTGTTTTTGCCTGTTTTAGCAATTCGGTATATCGGTTTAGTAAATCCTTTTTTGTTTTGATTCTGCTTTCTATATCAACGTATTCTTCTGTAACATCTCTAACCTGAATATCTTTATTATCCAGTTTAACTATCATACCCGACAAACCATTAACAAAAACATCGAATTTATCTGCAGGAATTCTAACAGTCATATCATAACGCTTTTCTTCCGTATAATCGTACGAATATTCACGAGAGATATAACCATTGGACTTTTTTACCAGTTCTTCAATTCTGGTTCTGGTTTGTTCTATATTTTCTGTTTCAAAAGATATAGAACCTTCTTTGATAAGTTTTCTTTCAGTAACAGCCAAATCAAGTTTTACCTGCTCACCGCCTGCAACATTTGCTTGCCCTTCAGGCTCTTCATAACTTTGCACTTCATAAGAATAGACATTCGAAGATTCTGCATTTTGTGATGAACGATTTGCACAGCCCAAAATCATGAAACCAAACAAAATAATTATGACTAAATAATTCTTTTTCATAAGCTTTTTTTCAAAGGTACTAAATATTTCTAAAATGTTTACTTTTTGTGAGTTTTTTTTTTGTAAAAAACTTATGAGTTTTTGAATGATTGTAAACAAAGCCCTATACAAAAATATTATAGATTCTATAAATTTTACATTCTTGTTTGTGTATTCTAAAATTTCCTGTATTTTTGTAGAAACTATTTAATTCCGTTGAATATGAAATTTACAAAAGAACAAATTGCTGCTGAAATTATTTCACTGGCCAAGTACGCCGAAAATGAAAACGATGTTCAAGTGCTAAAAAAAATCTTCAATTTAATTGACCTTACTTCTCTAAACACAACCGACTATGATGATAAAATTCGTGCGATGATTGAAAAAGTAAATAATTTTCCTTCACAATTTCCCGATTGCCCTAATGTTGCTGCAGTTTGCGTATATCCCAATTTTGCCGGACTTGTAAAAGAGACACTCAAGGCAAAAGATGTTAATATTGCTGTTGTTTCTGCCTGTTTTCCATCCTCACAATCTTTTTTAGCAGTTAAAATAGCAGAAACAAGTCTTGCCGTTGAAAAAGGTGCCAACGAAGTAGATATAGTTATTTCTGTAGGGAAGTTTATCAACAAGCAATACGAAGAAGTTGCCAACGAAATTTCTTTAATAAAAGCAGCCTGTGGCGATGCTCACTTAAAAGTTATTTTAGAAACAGGTTCGCTTCCAGACGAAGAATCCATTTATCTGGCAAGTATGCTCAGCATGGAAGCAGGTGCCGATTTTATAAAAACCTCTACCGGAAAAACCGAACCTGCCGCAACATACGAAGCTATGTATATTATGGTACAAGCCATAAAAGAGTATTATCAAAAAACCGGAAAAAAAATCGGTATTAAGCCTGCAGGCGGAATTGTTACCGTTAAGCAAGCATTGGTGTATTATTCTATAGTTAAACATATTTTGGGCGAAGAATGGCTACATAATAAATTATTCCGCATAGGTGCCAGCCGTCTTGCTAACAATATTCTTACAAAGATTAACGAAATTAATGGAATTCGCACAGAAGTCAAGTACTTTTAAAAAAACATGCAAGAAAATAGGTTTCGAGTTATTGGTGTAATGTCGGGCACATCGCTCGATGGCTTAGATATTGCTCTTTGCGAATTTACTCAACAAGAAACAATCCAATATCATATTATTGCAGCAAAAACCTATCCATATTCTTCCGAATGGAAACAGCAACTTTCTGGTGCTCATAATCTCGATGCCAAAAGCTTTTTACAACTTCATAAGCACTACGGAAATTTTATTGGACAAACCATCAATCATTTTCTTTCTACTGAAAAAGGTTTAACCATTGATCTAATTGCATCGCATGGTCATACCATTTTTCACGAACCAGATAAAAAACTCAATTTTCAATTAGGCGACGGAGCGTTTATTGCAGCAGAAACCAAAATTACTACCATTAGCGACTTCAGAACCCTAGACATTGCTCTGGGCGGTCAGGGAGCTCCACTCGTACCCATTGGCGATGAGTTACTATTTGGTGATTATGACTATTGCCTGAACATCGGAGGAATAGCCAACATCTCCTATAAACACGAAGGCAAACGTATTGCTTACGATATTTGTCCTGCCAACATGGTACTCAATTCGCTCGCTCAGAAACTGGGATTCGAGTATGACAAAGATGGAAATATTGCCCGTACAGGTAAAATACAACCTTACCTTTTCGAACAGCTCAATAACCTTGATTATTATTTTCAACACTATCCTAAATCGCTTGGAAGAGAATGGGTAGAACAAGTTGTTTTTCCTGTTTTACATCAATCTTCTTGTTCCATACCCGATAAACTGGCAACTTTTGTTGAGCACATTGCTTACCAGATTTCGAAGCAAATAAAACAAGAGGGTAAATTGCTGATTACAGGTGGTGGTGCTCATCATAGTTTTTTAACTGAACGTATTGCCAATTTAACAAAAGCAAAAGTAATTATACCTGATAAATTAATTGTTGATTACAAAGAAGCACTCATTTTTGCTTTTATTGGCTATTTACGCTGGCAAAGAACCTATAATGTTCTGCATAGTGTAACAGGTGCCATTGCCGACTCAGTATCTGGAATTGTCCACATAATTCCAAATTAAGTAAAATAAAAAAGGCCAGCATATACCTGCCAGCCTTATCAAATGTTTTTTCAAAGTTTAACTTATTGACGAATATCCAATTCACGAATAATATTATCGGCACCGGCAAATTTTTCAATTACCCACAAAACATAGCGAGCATCAACATTGATGGTTCGTTGTAATTCTTTGTTGTAAATAAAATTACTGCACAACCAGTCCCAATTTCCATCGAAGGCAATACCAATAAGTTCGCCATTTGCATTCATAATTGGGCTACCCGAATTACCTCCGGTAATGTCGTTGTCTGATAAAAATGCCACTGGCAGCTTACCAGTTTCATCGGCATAACGACCATAATCTTTCTTTTTGTACAATTCTACTAAACGAGGATGAACTTTAAATTCAGGATTGCTATCATCCCATTTTTCTATAACTCCGTCAATGTAGGTAATGTAATTATAATAAACAGCATCTTTAGGTTTATAAGGCTGAACTGTTCCATACGTCAAACGGAAAGTGCTGTTGGCATCGGGATAAAATGATCTGTTTGGCTCAAACTCCCTGATTGCCTGGAAATATTTTCTGTCGAGAGTTGAAAACTTACCATTTGCAGATTGATAAGCTGGTACTAGTTTAAATTGGTATTCACCTAATAGCGCTTTTTGCAGTACAATTAATGGGTCTTTAGCTAAAACATCTTCATTAGGATTGTTCAAGAACTTTTCCATTCGTTGCTTATCGGTGAAAATGCTTTTGCTGAAAATTTCATCTAACAACTTATTAACTCGCTCTTCATCTGTTTTACCTTTATATTTTTTAACAAAATCATTATTAAAATATGATAATTGCTGATCTTTGGGAATATCTTTTAAATAAGCGAGCAACATTTTACCAAGAACTTCCCTGTCAATATTTGGATAGTAATTTTTGAACAATTCCTTAGCAGTTTCTTTTAAATCTTTGATGGTTTGTTCAATAGCTTTTTCATTATCTTTTTTGTTTTTCAATAAAGGCTCTAAAGCCAAAAATGGTTGAATAGACATAATTTGCGAGCTACCCTGAAGTATTCCAAAAGAAAAATAAATCAAGTGTTTAATTGGGTCGGCAATTTGCTTGTAAGCTTCTTTATAATCGCTAATAATATTGCCATATTTGACTTTTCTGCTATTATCACTATCAATCCAGCTTTGAAGTTGCTCGTCGTAGGCACGTCTTTTAGCAACGGCATCTGTTTTCCGCAAAGTTAACATTTCTCCTTGCCAGAGCTTATAGCCATTAGCCAATCCTGCATAATCGCTGGCCAAAGCCAATTGAATTTCTTTTGATGCATCCATGTATTTTTTCCATACATCGAGCTTTATCCCGACTAATTTAACGAGTGTAGGGTTATACACATCACGTTTGTACTCCATTCCTGCTGCGGTTAAATAGCGCTCGGTTTGCCCTGGATAACCCATAATCATTGTAAAATCATTAGGCTTAACACCTTTGATAGATATAGGTAAGTGATACAATGGTTGATAAGGTACATTATCTTTACTATAAGAAGCGGGTTTGCCGTCTGGCGACATATAAACTCTAAAAATGGCAAAATCGCCTGTATGACGAGGCCACATCCAGTTGTCGGTATCGCCACCAAATTTGCCAATTGACGATGGTGGAACACCTACCAACCGCACATCTTTGAAAATTTCGTAAACAAACAAATAATATTCATTTCCGGCAAAAACTCCTTTAACTTTTGCATCGTATTGATTATCGGTTTTTGCTTCTTTTTCTATTTCTTCAATAGCTTTGCGAATAATTTTTTTGCGCTCTTCTTCTTTCATATCATCCTTTACATCTTTCAGAACTCTTCCTGTTACATCTTCAATCCGAACAATACGAGAAACACAAAGCCCGGCGGCAGGCAATTCCTCGCTTTTGCTTTTTGCCCAAAAGCCATCTGCCAAATAATCATGCTCAAGAGTTGAAAGTTTTGCAACAGCATCGTAAGCACAGTGGTGATTGGTAAACAATAAACCTTCTTTACTTACAATTTCGCCTGTACAAAATCCCACATAATTTCCGTTCGACTCATTCAACAGCTGAAAAATAGCATCCTTAATGGAAGCATGATTAATACTGTAAATTTCTTCGGCTGTAAGTTTACAACCAAGTTTTTGCATGTCGGCATAGTTCAGCTTTGCAATTAAGTTGGGAAGCCACATGCCCTCATCTGCCTTTACTAAAAAGGCAGAAACTAATAGCCATAAGCCAATCAGAAAACTTTTAAAGTACTTCATACAATTAACATTTAATTAGCTCAAAGGTATAAACTTTTTTTTAACTCAAATAAGACGAATATCTGTTTCAAAAGTTACAATCTGCTATTTTCTTCTAATACTCTTAAAAAATGTTCTCGGGCATATAATGAAAATTTATAGTTTTGAGAAGCAGTTTTAATAATCAACACATTGGGTATAATTCCTAAGCTCGACTTTTTGATAATATCTATTATTTCCTTTATAGGAATTTCTATTTTATACAACCTTGATTTTTTATTAGAAGCTACAAAAACGACAACTTCTTTGTTTATTTTAAGCTTTCCATCTATTTTTTCGTTTTGTTCGGTATAATAAGTAGCGGCTACGGTTAAAATATACTTACGGCTTTGCGATTTCATAAAAGATACGGATATTTTAGTTCAAAGATACAAAACATCTTTTTAACAGCCAAATGTAATAAGTGATGTAGTGGCTAAGCTTGCATGATTAACCATCTACTTAACAAAAAGTTCTCTATATAAAGCCAAACCATTACACTATACTTACATTACCAAAAAACATGATTTTTATTAGTTCAACCGAAAAAGATATTCTGTACTTTTGTGTCAAACAAAATTAAATAAAATGAAAACTACAGCATTATCTAAAATTCACGAACAGCTTGGAGCCAAAATGGTTCCTTTTGCTGGATTCTATATGCCATTAAAATATACAGGCGACATTGAAGAACATGTTACAGTTCGTACGAAATTAGGTGTTTTTGATGTATCGCACATGGGCGAAATCTGGGTTAAAGGCCCAAAAGCATTAGACTTTGTGCAATGGGTTACGACAAACGATGTTGCTGCCCTATACGATGGAAAAGTTCAGTATTCGTGCTTTCCCAATGGCAAGGGAGGTATCGTTGACGACTTGCTGGTTTATCGCTTTAATCAGGAAACTTACTTATTGGTAGTTAATGCTGCTAATATTGAAAAAGACTGGAATTGGCTCAATTCTCAAAACAAATTTGGCGTAGAGCTGATTAACGCTTCTGATGAAACTTCACAATTAGCTGTTCAAGGTCCGCTTGCTCTTAAAGCTATGCAAAAATTAACCCCGACACCTGTTGAAAATATGGAATACTACACATTCAAGGTATTGGAATTTGCAGGAGTAAAAGATGTTATTTTCTCAACAACTGGCTATACCGGTGCAGGTGGTTGCGAAATCTATTTTCCAAACGACAAAGCCGAACATATTTTTAACGCAGTAATGGAAGCCGGCAAAGAATATGGAATTAAACCGATAGGACTTGCTGCCCGCGATACCTTACGACTGGAAATGGGTTTCTGCTTATACGGAAATGACATTGACGATACCACTTCACCCATTGAAGCAGGCTTAGGATGGATTACCAAATTTGTTGACCATAAAAATTTCATCGACAAAGAATATTTACTTAAACAAAAGCAGAACGGTGTTGAACGTAAGCTTATTGGATTCGAAATGATTGACAAAGCTATACCTCGCCATGAATACGAAATTTGCGACGATCAGGGCAACAAAATCGGTCATGTTACTTCAGGTACTATGTCGCCCATGCTAAAAATAGGAATAGGAATGGGCTATGTTAAAACGGCATTCTCTAAACCCGATACCGAAATTTACATTAAGGTCAGAGATAAACTGATGAAAGCAAAAGTAGTTAAACTGCCTTTCTACAAAGGATAATCTGACACTATCCTGATTGTTGTATTATCAGGGCACTGATTGATTAAAGTCGAAATGTTTACTTTTAGCC
>FWWL01009299.1_pt1 | contig 12021 bp, 6 predicted proteins | sample 2228331 | NCBI WGS metagenome assembly FWWL01 (sample SAMEA103939775, study PRJEB20133) | metagenome | reverse complement strand
GTACCCAGCGCTCGCGGTCGTGCTGCCGCGCCCCGTGCTCGACGAGCTGGCGCCAGGCGACCACGCCGTCCTGCGCGGCGAGCTCGTCGCGCAGCAGGGCGGCGAGGGCGCGGTCGTCCATGGACGGAGCCGTACCCCCGCGCGGCACGACCGCCCCAGCCGATCGCGGCGCCTGTGGACAGCGCGATCGCGGAGTGCCAGGTACGTCTGGCGCACTCGTCGCTCCGCGGACGCGTGCGGCCCTCCGGCGGGCCGCCCCCGGAGCGTGGAGTCCCACACGTGCCCGGCGCGTGTGGGGCTCCACGAAGAGTGGTGCCCGGACGCCGGTACGCCGGCGCGCGACCACCCCTGAGGCAACCTGCGTGCGGCACCCTGTCCCGGTGACCTCTCGGACCGAGCCCGTGCCACTGGCCCCGGTGGGCGGGGTGCCCGTGTGGCCGGCGGCGCTGTTCGTCTTCGTGTGGTCCTCGGGCTACATCGCGGGGCCGATCGGGGTGGAGGCCGTCTCGCCGTTCTGGGTCGTGACGCTGCGCTTCGCCGGGGCCGCGGTGCTGCTCTATCCGTTGGCCCGGTTCCGCCACGGGGCCCTGCGGATCTCGCGGCAGGACCTGCTGCGGGTCTCGGCGTCGGGCCTGGTGATGAACGCGGTCTTCTTCGGCTCGGTGTACGCCGCGTTCGAGCTGGGCCTGCAGGCCACCATCGCGGCGCTGCTGCACGCGCTGTCGCCGGTGCTGACCGCGGTCCTGGCGGGGGTGCTGCTGAAGGAACGGCTCACGCGCCGCCAGGTCCTGGGCTTCGGTCTGGGGGTGCTCGGCGTCCTCGCAGTGCTGGGGCCCGGCATCTCCAGCGCAGGTGGGGTGCTGGGACTGCTGCTGGGTCTGGTGTCGTTGGCCGCGCTGTCGCTCGGGACACTGGGGCAGCGCTGGATCGGGGTACGGATCGACGCGGTGTGGTCGGCGACGCTGCAGTGCGCGGTCTGCGTGCCGCCGCTGCTCCTGCTCGCTGTCATCCTCGAGGGGGCACCGTCGGTGTCCCAGCCGCTGGCGGCGGGTCTTTCGGTGCTGTGGATGGCCGGGGTCAACTCGCTCGGCGGCCTCCTCCTGCTGGGCCTGCTCGTCCGCCGGGGAGGGGCCGGTGCCAGCGCCTCCCTCTTCTTCCTCATGCCCCCGGTCACGGCGGTCTCGGCGTGGCTGGTGCTCGACGAGACCCTGTCCCCGCTGGCCCTGGTCGGCCTGGCCCTGTCGACGATCGGGGTCGCGATCGCGACCCGGCGGCGCGCGTGAGCTCACTGCTCGCGGTGCCACTGACCCGGCGCCTGCACCGGGTGCCGGTGGTCCCGATGCTGCACGGGCGGTTGGCGGAGCGCGCGTGGTCCTGGGACTGGGAGGACCAGTGGACCCGTGAGTGGTGGCCCCAGGGCATCACCTGGGCCGGCGAGCGGCTGCTCGTGTCCTGGTACGCCACGTCCGGAGGCTCCCGGGTCTCGATCGTCGACCTCGAGACCCGCCGCTACGCGCACGTCACGCTGCTGACCCCCGGTGGTGACCCCCTGAGGATCCACGCCGGCGGCCTCGCCTGGGTCGACGGCTGGCTGTACGTCGCCGCGACCGGCAAGGGCTTCTGGACTCTCCACGACTCCGACATCGCGGTGGATGAGGAGGTTGCTCTGCAACCGTCTCGGAACCGCGCCACCTGGAAGGCAAGAGCAGCCCACCGCCCCGAGCCCCCAGACGACGGCCCGCCGCTGCGCTGGTCCTTCCTCGACGCACATCAGACCCCCGACCTAGCGGACCCCTCGCTGGTCGAGGTGCGAGCGCAGCGAGCCACGAGACCCATGAGCCACCTCTACGCCGGCGAGTACGGCCGAGGGAGGAAGACGACCCGTCTCTGGCGCCTGCCCGTGGCCGACGGCCAGCCGTGCGGCGACATCGAGCTGCTGGGGAGCGGCCCGACAGGCATGCAGGGCGTGACGGCGACCGACAACGGCCTGGTGGTCTCCACCTCCCACGGCCCCTGGACCCGCGGCTCCCTCCACAGCCTCGGTGGTCGAGCACCCGGGTCGACGGTTGAGGAGGTTGCGCTGCAACCGTCCCGAGACCCCGACCGTGGCGCTCTGCCGATCGGCGTCGAGGACCTGACGGGGGACACGAGCGGCGGCCACCTCTGGACTCCCGCCGAGCACCCCGGCCGCCGAGCCATCGCCCAGCTACGTCAGCCGTAGCCACCGCGTTCAGTCACTGAACGCGGCGAAATAGCCACCGGGGCCGCACACAGTGTGTGCGGCCCCGGTGACCTAGCCAGAGGACCTGTCTGCCCTAGGGTGTGACAGGCGGTCCGGACCTTTCTTGAGCAGCGGCAACAAAGAAAAGCCCGGACCGCGTCTGTGTCTCCGGCTCGAAGAGCTAGAGGGTGGGAGTCAAGGTGCCCTCCCGGAGGAGAGTCCCCGGGGCCGGAGCCCCGGGGACCTCCCCGTGTTCGAGATGCTCAGAGCGTCTCGATCCCGGAGGGATCGATCAGTTCTGGGCCTCGTCGAGCTCAGCCTGCGCCGCGGCGAGGGCCTCCTCGGCCTCGGTCACGGCCTGCTGGCGAAGGTCGACGACGTTCTGCTCGCCGTCCACCGCAGCCTGGGCCACGACGACAGCCTGGCGGGCGTCACGCAGGTCGCGCTTGGCCTGGCGAAGCTTCTTGCGGGTCGTCTTGGCCTTCTGCTTGTTGTCGTTCCGCTTGGCCTTGTTGAGCTTCTGGCGGAGGTCCGCCTTCCGCTCGCGGAGGCGGTCGACCTCGGCGGTGGCGATGGCGAGCTGCGCCTGCGCCACGTCGAGCTCGGCCTGCGCCTCGGCCAGGTCGGCCTCAGCAGCAGCCAGCTCGGCCTCCGCGTCAGCAACGGCCTGCTCGAGCTCCTCGAGGTTGGTGATCTCGGAGGTCACCGAGTCGGTGTCCTCGGAGGCCGAGAGACCCGGGGCCGCGGTCGCCGGGTTGGCGTCCGTGAGCTCGTTCGCAGCGGCACCGAACTGCGCGTCCTCACCGCGAACGCTGACGGTGATGGACCCGTTGGCGTTGTCGGTCAGCAGGACGGTCTGCTCGATCTCGCCGTTACCGTCGGTGGCGGCCTCCTTGTTCTGGAGGCTGCCGGGGCCGGAGACCTGGAAGACGACATCCCCGTCGTCGTAACCGGCCACGGGGTTACCGAAAGCGTCGGTCACGGTAGCGGTGTAGGTGGCGACATCGCCAGCCACCACGTTCTCGGGACCCTCGAGCTCGATGTTGCGAGCAGTGTCGAGCAGGGCCTGCCCGGTCACCTGGGCAACCGTCAGCGTCTCGGTCTTGGTACGACCGCTGCTTGCAACGGTGGCGGTCACCGTACCGGTGCTGGTGCCGACGATCTCAACCGAACCGTCGCCATTGCCGTCGAGGGTGACGGTCCTGGACGCCGCGCCGCTGCTGAGGTTGTTGTTCGCGCCGAGAATGAGCGCGCCGTTGTCGACAGTGACCGTCGCGGGGGCGTTGGGCGTGCCACCGGTAATGGTCAGCACCTTCGACTCGTTGGCCCCGCCGGCGACACCGTCCGTCAGCGGAACGATAGAACCGGGGGTGATGTCGTTGAGCGCGAAGTCGCCACCCAGACCGTCCGCCGTGTATTTGATCCGGGCGAGGTCGTTGGTCGTCACCGGAATGCCGTCGAACTGGTCGTCGTAGAGCCGGACGTCCAGGTCCTCCGTGCCCGCAGTGGTGCCAGCGTCGGGCAGGTTGAAGGTTGCGGTGCCGTCCGCGCCGACGGTGACGCGAGCAGTCGCGCCGTCATTCGCAGTGCGGCCGCCGTTGCCAGCGCGCACGAGCTGGACCTGCGCCGGAGCGCCGATCGGGTCGCCGAACTGGTCGAGAACCGTCACGGTCACGGAGGTCGACTCGCCGACCTTGGTGACGTAAACGTCCTGGCCGGCCTCGACAGAGGCAGCCGCGGCACGGGTGAAGTCGACCGTCGTGCTGGCGATGTTCGAGCTGGGCGAGGCGAAGGTGAAGAAGTCACCCGCCTGGATGCCCTCGGGGTTCAGCGTGAGCGAGCCCTGGCCGTTGGCGTCGAGAACGATCGTGTAGGTGCGGCTGGCCTGACCACCGAAGGTCACCCCGTTGCCGGTCACGGTGAGCACGACGGCCTTGTTGGCGTCGTCCGGAGCGGTGTCGAGGTCGGCGCCGTCCTTGCTCGCGAAGTTGAGCGTCACCGAGCCCTGGTCGACTCGGACCTCGTAGGTGCCACCGAAGGCATCGCCGGTCTCGTACTCGTCCGCACCGGTGACGAGGTCGAACTCGTCCGCGGTGATGTCCGCGTTGGCGATCACGTTGATGGCCGCAGAGTCGTTCACGGTGGCGGGAACGCCGCCAGCGCCGGTGGCCGTGAAGGTCGTCGAGCCGGCGGTGTTGGAGGAGGCCTTGAAGGTCGTCGAACCAGACTGCAGCTCTGCCGGCGTGAGGGTGCCGTCCGGGGTGAAGGTCACGCCGGTGCCAGCCAGCACGAAGGTCTCGCCGGCGGTGAGCTGGGTCAGGTTGTTCGACGCGTCGCGGATGGTCGCGGTGTAGTCACCGGTCGGCACGCCGGCCGAGGTGGTCTGCGTCTCCGGGCTGATGGCGATCGAGGTCGGGGCACCAGCGGTGCTGCCGGTCACGTTGGCGCGCGCCTCGGTGGCGTCGACGTCGGGGGCCTGCGCGCCAGTCAGCGGCAGGTCGGACACGCCGTCAAGCTGGATTCCGGGGGTGCCGGGGTCACTGTCGGCGGTGTCGTTGTCCTCGTCCTCGTACACCGCGAAGGCGAAGTTGCCGCCAGCGGCGGGCGTCGAGACGCGAACGTTGAGGGTGATCTCGTCGAGACCGTCGGTCTTGTTGGTGTCGTTGGCCGTGCCGCTGAGCGCGATCTCCGAGCCGACGATCTCGACCGTCTGGCTGGGGCTGTCCGCCCGGCTGGTCAGGTCGGTCGCGGAGAGGCGAATGTTGTCCTCGTCGACACCCTTGGTCTTCAGGACGACGACGCCGCCCTGCGTGCCGGCGTTGCGCACCGGGCCGACCGAGGCAACCTCGATCGAGTCACCGGTCGCGGCCGAAGCCGAGGAGGCGATGAACGGGATGCCCGCCACCGCGAGAGCGGAGACGGCCGTGGTGGCCAGGCCCCGCTTGATGCCGCTGCTGTTCATTCTGGTTGTAACCCTTCTGAAGGTTGTAAGGACTGGCTCGACACAGATCCCGAGCCACCGACCCCGAGGCCGGATCCGGACAAAAGCACTAAGCACCTGTCTGGACGAGTGGCACATTAGGGACTCGGCGAGTGGCCACGCGCCTTTTGTGTCCTTTACTTTCTGCTGTGCAATAACGTGTGGGCCAGGTCACCGACGGATTTCGCCAGCACACCCGTCACCCCGTTGCCACGCCAGAGGAGTGGATGTGAGCCCAGCCGCGCCTCGTGACGCCCGCGCGGGCGCTGGTGGCGACGGCAACGGCACGCGCAAGAAGCGCCGGGGCCGCCCGCCTCAAATGCCCGACGATCTGACCTCGATGCTCGAGGGGTACTACGACCCCTGGGCACGCACGGCCTGGCTGTTGGTCACGTGCCGTTCGCTGGGCCGCGAGACGGCGTACGCCGACCGGTCGGTCTTCGTCGAGGCGCTGCGCGATGCGGGGGTCACCGTCGACCTCAGCCGGCTCAGCCGGTGGGAGTCGGGGCAGCACCCGATCACGTTCAAGGCGATGCGCGGCTACGAGACCGTCCTCGGTCTCCCCGAGGGTGCCCTGGTCGCGGCCCACCGCCAGCTCGTCCGCGACAGCGACCCTGCCGGCAGGCAGCCTGAGCGGGTCTCCTTCGCCGACCGCTCCGAGACCGCCCCCGACGCGCTGATCCTGGGACTCATCGAGCAGGCCACCGCGTCCAGCAAGCCGATGACCGGCGGCGACTGGTTGACACTCGTGACCGAGCTCGAGCACTTCGAGCTGGTCCTGCTGCCCACCCGCCAGTGGAGCCTGCTGTGCGAGCGGCTCGTCCAGGAGCTCGCCCGCACGACCGGCGTCGACCAGCTGCGCAGGTTCGAGGCCCTCAGCACCCTCATCAGCCACCCCGTGGGCCAACGGCACGTGCTGCACGCCCTCGGTGCCTGGCTCACCGACGAGCACGTCCAGGTCGTGACGCCCCTGCTGGCTCTGCTCCAGCAGCTCGAGGACCCGGCCGCCAGCGACCTCGTGCTCAAGCTGCTCGACGCCGACAGCAAGGCGCTCAGCCTCGGCGCCGTCCAGGTCGCTGCCACCAAGGTCGCCCGCGGCCACTTCGACCGTGTGAACCTCGCCAGGCTCGAGCAGCAGGCGATCCGCGGCCTGCTGGTGCCGGCGTACAAGCGAGGCGCCGACCTGCTCGACCTGCTCACGCACCTGCCCGACGAGTCGTTCACCCGCGCCCTGAGGACGCTGAAGGACGGGCCGCTGCGCACCCGCGTGCTCACCGCCCGCGAGACCAAGGACCTCGCCGGCAAGGACGCCAGCCGCCGCCTGAGCCGCGAGGTCGCCACGCAGGTGCAGATGATGACGCCGGCCGTCTACACCGCCGAGCCCGACCAGCTGCTGCAGCGGCTGGTGCGGGAGTCGCTCTTCCACGTCAGCGGCAACCGACGCCGGCTCGCGACGTACACCCTGGGCCTGAGCCCCTACGCCCCCGCCCTCGCCGACTGCTTCATCCAGCTCGCCGACCCCGAGCGCGAGCTGCTGGGCGAACGCGCGTGGGAGGCGATCTGGGCGCTGGGTCACGGCAGCCGGCGCGAGGACGTGGTGTCCCTGGTCGACACCGAGCACGCCTGGACCCAGCGCCGCGCGCTCATCAGCCTCGCGCGCTCGCCGCAGCGGCTCAGCACGCAGGAGCAGGAGCGCATCAAGGTGGCGATGCGGCACAAGAACGCCTCGGTGCGCCGGGCAGCGCTCTATGCCACCGGGCTCCAGGCCCCGCACCACCTGCCGAGCCCCCTGGAGACCACGGCCAGCCCTGATGCCCCCGTCGTGACCTGGTGGCGGCGGGTCGGTCCGGCGATCCGGGACGGCGACGGGACAGGCACCCAGGCGCGACGGCCCGCCCCGGTGCTGGAGGACTAGGGCCGCTCAGCCCATCCGGGGCGCCAGCGCCAGCTGCCGCGACTGCGCGACGAGCCGCCCCGTGGAGTCCCAGACCTCGCAGTCCTCCTCGAACATCCCGCCTGCGAAGTTCCGCGTGTGGTGCTGCACCTTCAGCCACCCCGGCGCCGGCTTCGCGCGCACGTGGCAGGTGAGCTCCAGGGTCGGGGCCCATCCGACCAGGCCGAGGTCGAAGGTCACCGGCGGCAGCGCGTCGAGCACCATCAGCAGCGCGACCGGGTCGACGTCGCGACCGTCGGCCAGGCGGAACCACGCCGACAGGTGTCCCACCCCGCGCGGCTCGCCGCGGACCCACCCGGTCTGCTCGACCGGGAACCGCATCTCGAAGCGCCGCATCATCGGCGCCAGCTCCAGCACGAAGTCCGGTACGTCCTCCGGCCCCGCGCAGTCCTCCGGCGCGGGCAGCTCCGGCTCGGTCGCCGTGGTGCGGACCTCGCCGTCGAAGCGGTCGAGGTCGGCGTACGTCGCCAGCAGGGTCAGCCGGGTCTGGCCGTCCTGGGTGAGGTCGGCCGAGACCGTGGCCAGCCGTCCGCCGTCACGGCGCACCGCGACGGAGACCTCGGCGGGGCCGGGGGTGCCGGCGGAGAGGTAGTAGGCCGAGACCGCGACCGGGTCCGGCTTCTCGGGCAGGTGCGCGCTGACGGCCGCGCCGGCCAGGGCGAGCTGGAAACCGCCGTTGATGCCGCCACCCACCGACCAGCCGGGGTCGAGCGCTCCGACGTAGCGCCCCTCCCCCGTCGGCTCGAGCGACAGGTGGCGGTCCCACTCCGAGGTCCCAGCAGAAGTCATGGCGGGACCGTAGCGGGGTCTCGTGGCTCGCTCCGCTCGCACCTCGACCATCGGTCGGGCGGGCAGGCGCGTCCGGGTCTCGTGGCTCGCTCCGCTCGCACCTCGACCAGCGGTCGGCTGGGCAGGCGCGTCCGGGTCTCGTGGCTCGCTCCGCTCGCACCTCGACCAACGAGGAGCGGAACGGGAGACGGCCCCGGGTGCTGCCAGCGGCAGCAGCACCCGGGGCCGTCGTGCGGTACCTATCGGCAGGTCACCGCGGCTTCTGCGTGTTCGACTTCGCGACGCCGTTCTCCGTGCGGATCTTGGCGACGAACCGGGTCTTCCGGTTTCCGTTGCGGTCCGCCTTCTTGAACGTCAGGCGGCCGTCCTCGGGGACGATGTCCTCGCGGATCTCGATCAGCCGCTTGTTGCCCTTGGCCTTCGTGCCACGGATGACGAAGAGCCGGACGGTCTCGCCCGCGGCAGCCTCGTCGGCCTGCAGACGGACGATGTCCTTCCTCGGACCGTTGCTGTCGGCCGCGAGCAGGATCTCGATCGGGTCCGTGCCCGGCCCGCCGACCCGGCCGAACTCGACCGTGTCACTGGCCTCGGACTCGTCGATGACCTGGTTGCCGTCGTACCCGATGGCCGACACGCGAGCGGTGCCCCGGGTGTTGCCGGAGAAGACGTACGCCGCCGTGCCGTCCTCCCCCGTGGCGACGCGCTCGTCGGCGGAGCCGTCGTCGTCGTTGCCCGGGCCGGTGCGGAAGAAGGCGACGTCGAACTCGATCGGCTCCCCCTCCTGGTCGGTGGCGGTGTACCGCATGATCACCGTGTCACCGACCTCGCGCTCCTCGGCGCCCTGCTGGGCCAGCGTGAACTCGCTGGCAGCGAAGTCGACCTCGTAGAACTGCGCGGTCGGACCGTCGCCGGAGGTGGTGTCGGTGCCCTGCGTGGTCACGATGTCGGCGTCGTCGTCGGCGTCGTTGCCGTCCGCGGCGTACACCGAGGTGTCGGCCGCCCACGTGCCGGTCGGGGTCGCGTCCTGCTCGCTGTCGGAGGAGAGCGAGAACTCGGGGTCGGCGTCGAAGTCCGACTCGACCGTCAGCTCGCCCTGGCCGTTGTTGCCCGGCCGCACGACCTCGCCGCCGTCGGTGGTGATCGCGACGTCCTCGCCGCCGACCGGGTTCCCGAACTGGTCGGTGACCTTGACGTCGTAGGCGACGTCGTCGGTGACCGGCGCCTTCGGCAGCACACCGGACTCCTGGAAGCGGTCGGCCGCCAGCTCGATGAGCACCTCGCCGCCGTTCAGCGGGTCGGCGCTGCTCCAGGTGACGTCCTGGGTGTCGGTCGTGCCGCCCTGGCCGCCCACCGTGGTGGTGACGGTGTCGGTGGCCTGGCCGTCGTCGTCGAAGTCCTCGCTGCGCTCGATGCCCACGGCGAACTGCACGACGCCGTCGGCGTCGGTCACGCGGGTGATCGACTGGCCCTGCTCGGTGAGGTCGCCGGCCTGCTCGCCGACGGCGCCGTCCGCGGGTCCGTTGGTGAAGAAGGAGTCACCGTCCACCGTGAGCCGCACGGCCACGTTGGGCACCGGGTTGCCGTCGGCGTCGGTCACGGTCGCCGTGCCGTACGACGGGGCGCCGGGCGTGCCGGTGCCCTCGAGGCCGGTGATGGCGACCTCGGCGCCCTCGGGGGCGGCGTCGTTGAAGAACGTGACCGGCTGGGTGGCCGAGGCGTCGGCGTCGTCCTGGTCGGCCGGGGTGTTGGGGTCCTCGTAGCCGGCCGTGGCCGCCTCGACCTCACCGGTCTCCGTGCCCTGGGTCTGACCCTGCGCAGCGGCAGGGTCGTCGAGGGTCGCGGAGAACGAGCCGTCCTGACCGGTGGTGACGGTGCGGACCTCGTCGTCCGCGCCGCTCTGCTGGTCGAAGGCGGCGTCGCCGCCCTGGGCAGGGGTGTAGGTCAGGGTGACCGGGCGACCGGGCAGGCCGGTGCCGTCCTCGAGCGCGAGGGTGCCGGCGACGGGGGTCTCGGTGCCCGCGGCCGCGGAGCTCTCGTCGGCGAACTCGATCTCGGCCTGGCCGGCCTTGACCGTGAGCACCTCCTGCTCCTCGATCGCGCCCTCGCCGGTGACCGGGTTGGCGCGCAGGCTCACGCTGAGGGTGTACGTGCCGCCCTCGGTGTTCTCCGGCAGCGGGATGTCGGCGTTGCCGTCGAGTCCCACGACCGTGCTGCCCTCGGTCTCCTGGGCAGCGGGCTGGCCGTCGAAGGCCCGGAAGGTCCAGGTGTAGTCGACCGTCTGCAGCGTGGACTGCTGGAAGGGCACGTCGTTGCCCTCCTGGTCCTTGACCTGGACCTGGATGTCGTCGGCGTCGTACTCGTCGTAGTCGAACACCTCGCCGTTGGCCGAGGTCGCCTCGAGGCTGGTCGGCTCCGGGTCGAACTGGCCGACCGTGACGTCCTCGGACCGCTCGTCGCCGAGGCCCGGCTCGAAGGGGTCGGAGTCGGTGGCGTTGGCGTAGTAGAACGCCTCGGTGCCACCGGCCTGCTCGGTCGTCACCTGGCCGTCGGCGTCGGTCTGCCCGACGTAGGCACCGCCCTCGCGACGCACCTCGGCACCGCGGATGGGGTTGCCGTCCTCGTCGAGCACCGTGACGGTGATCTCGGCGGGCTGGTTGCCCGGGACGTTGGCGTTGCTCGGCTCGGCGGTGACCGTGCCGATCGTCTGCCGGTTGATGACGAACGACTCGGCGTCGTCGGTGGTGCCGTTGCTGGCCTTGACGAGGACCTCGTTGGTGCCGGCGGCGTAGTCGTAGCCGGTGATGTCGAGGGTGCCGCGCCAGGTGCCCGTGGCCGAGGCCTGCGGGGTGGTGGAGGTCGTGGCGTCGTCGGCCCCGGCCCAGTCGTCCGCGCTGGGGTCGTAGAAGTCGAGCGTCGGGGTGGCGCCGGTGGCCGAGGAGGTGCCCTCGACCACGGCGTACTGACCGCCGGCGGCGTCGTTGGTGTACGGCGCCTGGAAGACGTCGAGCGCCGTCTCGTCGGTGACGTTGACGGTGTCGGCGTTGTTGTTGACCGTGACCCCGGTGACCTCGTCGGTCGGCTCCGTGGCCGGGCCGATCCCGGTCGCCCGCAGCGTCACGTTGCTGGAACCCGCGATGGCCGTGGGGTTCCACTCGAAGAAGAAGGCGCCGTCGTCGTTGCGCGTCGCGGCGGTGCCGATGGGGCTCCACGGACCGTCGCCGATCCGGTACTCGAACCGCACCCCGGTGACGTTGCTGCCACCGATGGCGGTGAGGCGCTGGGTGGCGTTCTGGCCGTCCGGCTTGGCCGAGACGGTGGTGGTGTCGGGCTGGACCAGGTCGACGTCGTTCGCGTCGAGGGTGCTGGAGTGCGTGACCGCGCCGGCGGGCGAGGCGAGGAGGGGGAGGCCTGCGATCGCGAGGGCGGAGACTGCCGTGCCCGCGAGGCCCTTCTTGATGCCGCTGTGGTTCATCCGGTTCCTTTCCTTCAGCCCAGGGGAGTTCCCCCGAGGTGGTCTAGACCGTAGGAACCGTGGGGCCGCCCACCCGTACATCTGTGGCCTGAAGGTAAATTCGCATCAATGTCGACCGTGGCGTCCTCCGCTCGTTCCCCCGCCGTGGAGGAGACGCAGCGGGTCGGCCGTCCGGCCCGCGTGCCGACCGACACCACCCCGTGGGACGGCGCCGGCGTCGACCACCGCTCTCGCACCGGGTGGCTGCTGATGTCGAGCCGAGCCGTCGCCGGCGTGACCCGGGCCGGTCTGTGCGCGGCACTCGAGGAGCTCGGCCTCGTCGCCGACACGAGCCGGATGAGCCGGTGGGAGTCCGGCCGCCAGGCACCGCCGGTCGACGTCGTGCAGGGGTACGAGCGGGTGCTCGGCCTGGCCGCGGGCCGGCTGCTGGCTCCCGTGCGGGCGCTCCAGCGGCTCGCGGGCGACCCGCCCGGCGGCGTACCGGAGCAGGAGCTCGACGGGCTGCTGGACGCCGCGCTCGCCCCCACGACGCCGCAGCCTGCGGTCTCGGGCGCGGACTGGCTGCGGCTGGCGACCGGGCTGACCTGGCACGAGCACGTGTTCCT
>FWWL01009296.1_pt1 | contig 12022 bp, 11 predicted proteins | sample 2228331 | NCBI WGS metagenome assembly FWWL01 (sample SAMEA103939775, study PRJEB20133) | metagenome | reverse complement strand
GCACCCTCCGCCGCAGTGCCGTAGCCAGCACTGCGCCCGGCCCTTCTCCCGGATCCGCCCAGGGCGAGGGCCGACCTCCCGAGCACCCGCCGGTAGACCTCCTCCGTCTCCTCGAGCTGCCGAAGGAGGGTAAAGGCGGAAGCATGCCTCTTCCCCCTCTCCGCCAGCGACCTGCGAGCTTCATCGTTGCGGAGAAGAAGCAGAGCCGCATGGACGAGAAAACGGGGAGTAGGAGGTACGGCCAAAATACCGGTTTCCACCGGCACCGGGGGGAGGTTGACCTCCCTCCCGGCGGCGGCCACCACCGGCACCCCCGCCGCCCGGGCCTCCAAAGAGGCCAGGCCAAATCCCTCCCGCCGGGCGGGGAGGAGCAAAAAACGGGAAAGGGCGAGGATGGGCCGGATATCTCTCCGGTAGCCAAGGAAGACAAGCCGTCCCCGCCACCTGGCTTCCGCCCTTCGCACCTCCGCCTCCCCGGGACCGGAACCGGCCACCAGGGCCACCGCTTCCGGCTCCGCGGCGAGAATCTCCTCCGCGGCCCGTAGGAAAAGGTCCACCCCCTTCTCCCGGGTCAGCCGGCCCAAGAAGGAAAAGAACTTCTCTCCTCCCCGCCGAGGAGGGAGACCGAGGGAACGAAGCGCCTCCTCCACCGGAGGCAGTGGTCGGAATGCTTCCTCCGGAAGGCCGTTTTCCACCAAGAAGATCTCGGCGGTACCGGAGAGGCGGCGGAGGCGGGAAGCCATAAGGGCCGAAACGGCCAGACAGGGAAAAGTGTTGAGACACCGCTTGAGGGCGAGAAGGGCGAAGAAAGCCGCCGGTCCCCTAGCCGCCGGCCAGCCGTGACAGGTCCACACCGCGGGGAGGGATGGGCGGGCCAAAGACAGCACCCAGGCGGCTTTGAGCCCATGGGCGTGGACGATCTCCGCCCGGCCAGGCAACGCTTTTCCCAGCCAGCGGGCAAGGCGGAGGTCGGAGAGAGGGCGGAAGCGGGGATCGAGGGGCAGGAACAGTATCTCCGCCCCGGCCTGGGACCCGACCAGGAGCCGCACCTGGCGCTCCATCCCTCCTTCCGCCGGGCGCAAAAGGTGCAGCACCCGGGCCATCCGGGGTTAGCTTGAGCCGGTTAAAAAGCGGTTATTCTTATTCCCGGCGCATCCTTTTTTCCAGCGCGGTGAGCATGGCCTCCACGTTCTGGCGGACGGCGATGGTGGCCAGAGGATGCAGCACGGGCTCGAGAAGAGGTATGCCCAGTGCGAACTCGCAGGTGAGGGTCACCTCGGTGCCCCCGTCGGCGGGGGAAAAGCGCCACTCCCCCTCGAACTGCTTGAGATCCCCTTCCACCTGCCGGTAGCGGATGGCGGGCAGGCGGTCATCGAACTCCTCCCGCTCCTTCCACCGGAAAGTCCGCCCCTGCAAAACCGCCTCCCAATAGGTAACCTGCCACTCCGGACCCTGCTCCAGGATCTCGATCTTCTTCACGTTCTGCATGAAGCGGGGAAAGGAGGCGACGTCCCGGCAGAGCCGGTATACCTCCTCCACCTTCCCCGGAATCACCCTCTTAACCTCCACCCTGGGGATGGTTTCACCTCCCTCCTGTTACTCCGCCCCGGCCAGCGCCTCGGCCAGAGGCGCCACTTCCTCCACCGCCTCCTCCAGGAGATGGAGCGCCTCCTCCAGCAAATCATCCGGTATGTTGAGAGGCGGAGCGAAGCGGATGACCCGGAATTCATTGAGCCCCGGCACCACTATGACCCGGCGCCTCAAAACGGCTTCGAGAAGCGCTCCCCCTACCCCCCCATCCCGGGCCTCGATGCCGATGAGGAGCCCCATCCCCCTCACCTCGCGGATCACCCCGGGGTAGCGCGCCGCCAGCCGGCGGAGCCTTCCCAGGGCCAGGCGGCCTTTCCTTTCCGCCTCCTCCGCTAGCCTCTCCTCCCGCACCACCCGGACGGCCTCCGCCGCCACCGCACAGGCCAGGGGATTGCCGCCCAGGGTGGAGGTGTGGATGAGGGGCTGGTCCTCGAAAACCCGGAACACTTCCCGGGTTCCCACCACCGCTCCCACCGGAAGCAGCCCGCCTCCTAACCCCTTGGCCAGGCAAAGGAGATCCGGTACCACTCCCCAGTGCTCGCAGGCGAACATCCGTCCGGTCCGCCCCATGCCCGTCTGCACCTCGTCCAGGATGAGGAGTGCTCCCCGGCGGGAACAGATCTCCCGCGCCCGCGGCAGGTAATCCTCCGGCGGGATGATCACCCCTGCCTCTCCCTGGACAGGTTCCAGGATCACCGCCGCCGTATCCTCCCCCACCGCCTGCTCCAGAGCCTCCCCGTCCCCGTAGGGCACGTGCTCCACCCCGGAGAAAAGGAGGCGGAAAGGTTCCCGGTAAGCCGGATTCCAGGTCACGGAGAGCGCCCCCAGGGTCTTGCCGTGAAAGGCTCCCCGCGCCGCCACCACCTTCAGCCGGCCGGTGGCCAGGCGGGCCAGCTTGAGCGCCGCCTCCACCGCCTCCGCTCCGGAGTTGCAGAAAAAGGAAAAGCCTAGCTCCCCCGGGGTCACCTCGGCCAGGAGGCGAGCCAGCTCCGCCTGGGGCCGGGAGAGGAGAATGCGGGTGGAGAGGGGGAGAAGCTCCAGCTGGCGCAGAAGAGCGGCCACCAACCGGGGATGGCGGTGGCCGAGGTTCATCACCGCGTAACCCGAGCCGCAGTCGAGATAGCGGTGGCCCTCCTCATCGAAAACGAGAGACCCATCCGCCCTCCCCTCCACCGCGGCCAGGCACAGGAAGCGAAAGACCCGCGCCAGCCCGGGGTTCAGGTGGCGCTCGTAAAGCCCGAGTACCTCTTCCCCGGAATTTCCGGGTCTCCCCGGTCCCGGGTTCCCCGCCGTCAACAGATCGTAAAATCCGGGCATCTCTTCCCCGGAATTTCCGGGTACCCCTTCCCCGGAACCGGATACCCTTTCGCCCAAGTTAAGGATTTCCGCCGTCCTCCTCGAACACGATTATTGATTAAACCAGAGTGGAACGCACCATTTTCCACTTTTACCTCCTGCCTCTGCTGGCCGGCCTGCTTCTGGGAGTCCTGCCCCTTCCCGGACGTTCCTCTTCCCGCTTTCCCTGGACGGCAGCGGGGGAGCTGATCCGCGGTGCTATAGCCACCCTGGCGGGAGCCCTCCTGAGCCCCGCTTCCCTCGCCCCGCCCCTGGCCATCTGGGGCACAGCCTTTTCCGCCCGCTGGCTGGCCCCCCGCCTGACCGCCAGGCAGGCTAGAGAGCAGAAATCCGAAGTCCCGCTTCCGGAAGGGAGCCGCTTCCACCAGGCACCGGAGCCAAAACCGGATACCCCGTCCCTGGAAGCAGGCGACCCCTCCCCGGCGCCGGAGCCACAGCCCGGCCCCCCACCTCCCGGGGAGGAACCTTCGGCATCAGGCCACCCGCTCCCGGAACCGGAGGAACGTCCCCGGACCCCATCGGAGCACCCTGCCGCCGCACAACGGGAGCACCCCCCGGTTTCCCAGCCGAGGCATGCCCCGATGGCGTCGGATCCTCCACCGATTTTGCAGCCGGAGCACGCCTCGATAGCGCCACCTGAGCAGCCGGGGCATGCGATGGTGCCCGCGGAGCACCCGGAGCACGTCCCGACCGCACCACCGGAGAACCCGCCCATTCAACCGGAGCATGCCCCCACCACGCCACCGGATCGCCCGCCACCTGCGCGGCGAACGCTGAACGGATCAGTCTGGATCCTACTCGGAGCTCTCCTCGTGGCCGATCCCTGGCTGGCTCTGGCCTGGCTTGCCCTGAGCCTGGTGCTCCGCCCGCTTATCTCCCGGCCGGAACTCACCCCCGCCCTGGCGGCGGTTATCTTCCCCTTCCGCCTGGAGGAGGCGGCGGGGAAGGGGGGGCTCATTGTCGGACTGGCCCTGCTCGCCCTCCTCCTGCCCGGACCCGGAAGAGACCGAAGCTGTTGACCACCTCCGCTTCTCCTTGCCATCCGAAGCTTCGGCCTGAGTCTCAAGAAGCTTTCAGCCATGCAGCGAACCGGCCGAGGGGGACGACTTCCGGCCCTGCCGCGATGGTCGCCAGACGCTCGTCGTTGGTTACGAATGCGTCATCGTCCGCTTCGACGACAACCTTATCTCAGAATCAGAAAAAGTGCCTGCCGAGTTACTGCGGGGGCGGAGGAGGAGAATTAAAACCCTGCAACCCCAGGCCGAAGCCCAGGAAGAGGGTGATGACGAAAATCACGCTCACCGCCACCGCCACCCACTTGATGGCCCGGCGGCGGCGCCTGATGGCCTCCGCCCGGCGGCGGAGAGCCTCCGCCCTCTTGTCCCGGTGGTTTTTGCGGGCCAGCTAAATCACCCCTCAACCGTATTTTAGCCGCTGCCGGGTTTCCAGACATCCGCCCGCTTGCGGACAGAGGCGGTTTCACGCGCTGCCCGCGGAGCTCCCAAGGGGCAACATGCGGGGGCCCCGAGCTTGAGGCGTATATTAGGAGTCATATCACATAATTAACATACCTGTGGTATAATAGCGAAAGGAGGTGACAGAGTGGTGATCGGTCGGCGGCGCCGGGAGACGACGTTCTATTTGGGAGAAAACCTGTCGCGGGAACTGGAGGCCTACCGCCGGACTTTCGCCGTTCCTCCCAGCGCCAGCGCTCTGATCCGCGAGGCTCTGCGGCGGTTCCTCGAAGAGGCGAGAGAGAGCGAGGGAACCCTGCCCCCGCAGGCGTGGGTGGAGGCCACCGGGCCCCTAATGAAACGACTGACAGCGGAGGGGGTATCGGTACCCACGGAGGAAATTCTGCGCAGCCTGGAGGAAGCCGAGGCCGTGCGCATCGGCGACCTGGCAGGTGAAGGCCGGTGAAGGCGGTCCTGGACGCCTCAGTTCTGGTGAGGGCCGTCGTGCCGGGACAGGAGTACCATGCCGAGGTGCGCCGCTGGCTGCACGGGATCACCGAGCCCCTCGCCCCTCACCTCATGCCCTTCGAGGTAACCACGGCCATCCGTCATCTGGAATTTTCTGGTCTTCTCCCCCCGGAAGCCGCCGAAGCCGCCCTCATGGAAGCACTGCGCCTGAGGGTGGGCCTGCGGACATTCCGGGAGATGCACCTGGAGGCTCTGCACCTGGCACGGGAGCTGCAGGTATCCCGCACCCGGGACGTAGCCTATCTCGCCCTGGCCCTCCGGGAGAGCTGCTCCCTTTTCACTTTGGACGAGCGCTTCATTAGAAACGCTACCTCCCGCGGCTATCCGGTCCGCCATCCCGTTAAAGAGGTCACCTAACCTGCGGTCCGGAGCCAGGACAGTTCTGTCGGGTTACTACGGGGGCAGTCTGCTGCCGCTGACGGGCGCACCGCTCGGGGGCCCACCGGACTGGGAATTGCCGCCGGGCCCCCGCGCCTCTACCTCCGGCCGGGTACGGTTTCCGGGCCCCGTATCAGGGTGACCAGGGTGCCCAGCACGGCGAAGACGGCGGCCACCGCTAGGGCTTCGGAGAAGGCAGCGGAGAAGGCCTGGGCGGAGGTCCCGAGACTGGGGGAACCCAGCCAGAAGCGGCGCCTCGCCTCCAGGATGGCTGCCGCCACCGCCACTCCTATAGACATCCCCAAATTGCGCACCGTAGCCAAAAGGCCCGAGGCGGTGCCCAACCGCTCGAAGGGAACGCTGTTCATGAGCGCCGTGTTGTTGGAGGGCTGAAAAAGTCCCCCTCCCACCCCGATGAGACCCAGCACCAGGGCCAGATGCCAGGGGGAAGCCTCCGCCGCCAGGCGGCTCAGGAGAAAAAGGTTTATAGCGATTAAGGCCTGGCCGGCGAAGCTCAAGGGTCTTGCTCCCCACCGGTCGGCCAGGGCTCCGGCGAAAGGAGCCACCACCAGGACGGCCAGAGGAGCAGGTAGAAGAAGAAAGCCTATGTCCTGCGCCGCCATCCCCCGCACCTCCCGCAGGTAGAAGGGTAAAAGAAAGAGCACGGCCGACTGGCCCATGAAGTTTAGAAGGGCGGCCGAGGTGGCTCCGGAGAAGGTGCGGTTCTGGAAAAGACCGAGATCCAGCATGGGCTCCCCCGCCTGCCGTTGCCGGATAAGGAAGAGCAAAATGAAGACGCCACCGGTAAAAACCGCTGCAAGAGAAAGGGCAGAAGACCAGCCCCACCGCTGGCCCTCGCTCAAAAAGAGCAACCCGGCGAAAAGCCCTCCCGCTAGGAGCGCCGCCCCCGCCCAGTCGAAACGGGACCAAAGGGACACCGCCGGAGAAGAGGTGGACGCAGGGGGCAAAACCCTCCTCCCCCAGAGCAGACCCAGGAAGGCCACCGGTAAATTGATCAAAAAAAGCGAGCGCCAGCCCCACCTCTCCACCATGAATCCTCCCAGAGGGGGACCCACGGCCAGGGCCGCCGCCACCACCATCCCGATCAGTCCCAGCGCCTGACCCCTCCGGCCGGGAGGAAAAGCCCGGGCCACCAGGGCCGGCCCCACGGCCATCATCATCCCCGCCCCCAGGGCCTGCACCACCCGGGCCCCTATCAGCGCCTCCCCGGAGGGGGAAAGCCCGCAGCCAAGAGAGCCGAGGGCAAAAACCCCGAACCCAGTAAGATAGACGCTCCGGTGGCCGAGCACGTCCCCGAGCCTTCCCCACACCAAAAGAAGCACGGTGATCATCAGGAAATAAGCGGTGACCACCCACTCCGCCCGCAGAAGAGTCATCCCCAGAGCGGAGGCCATAAAGGGCAAGCCCACGTTCACGATGCTGGCATCCAGGGGACCCATGAAGGTCCCCAGGGCCACGGCGCTCAGAAGATGCCATTCGGGAGGGAGCAGGCTCAGCCGCGCTCCACGGGGAGCCGCTGGTTCATCCAGGCCACCATGCCTCCTTTCAGGTTCCAAACCTTCAGGAAGCCGGCCCGGCGCAGGCGTTCCGCCGCCCGGGCGCTTCTCTGCCCCACGTGGCAGACGACCACCGTCTCCCGGGAGGGGTCGAGCTCCCTCAAGCGAGACTCCAAAGCGTCGAGGGGGATGAGAATGGAACCGGGCACCCGTCCGCGCTGGAACTCCCAGGGTTCCCGCACGTCCACCACCTGCACCTCCCCGGACCGGATCTTCTCCGCCGCCTCCCGGGGATCGAGCTCCCAGGCCATCCCCGCCCCCTCCTGCCGCGGGGCCGCCCGGGGTTCGGGAGCCGGGACCCCGCAGAACTCGTAGTAGTCTATGAGCTCGGTGATGGTGGGGTTATCCCCGCACACCGGGCAGGCGGGATCCCTCCGCCAGCGGACCGTCCGGTAGGAACCGTTCAGTCCGTCAAAGAGAATGAGCCGGGAAACGATCGGACGACCGATACCCAAGATGATCTTTATCGCCTCCAGGGCCTGCAGCGTCCCCAGGTGTCCGGCCACCGCCCCGATGATCCCCGCCTCGGCGCAACTCGGTACCATCCCCGGCGGGGGAGGGGTGGGATAAAGACACCGGTAGCAGCCCTGCCCGGGCATGAACACCGTGGCCTGGCCCTCGAACTGGAGGATGCTGGCATCCACCAGGGGCTTGCGGAGGAAGACGCAGGCGTCGTTGACCAGATACCGGGTGGGGAAGTTGTCGCAGCCGTTGACCACGAGATCGTACTCCTGGATGATGCGGAGGGCGTTTTCCCGGTTGAGCACCTCCTGGTAGGTCACCACCCGGACGTCGGGGTTGAGATCCTCGAGGTGCCGGCGGGCCGACTGGGTCTTGGGCCGGCCCAGATCCCGGTCGAAGTGAAGGATCTGGCGGTGCAGGTTGGTGAGATCCACCCGGTCCCCGTCCACGATGCCGATCGTCCCCACCCCGGCCACCGCTAGATAAATGGAAGCGGGCGAGCCCAATCCCCCCGCTCCCACCACCAAAACCCGCGAGTCCAGAAGCTTCCGCTGCCCCTCCGCCCCCACCTGCTCGAGGAGAATCTGGCGGGAGTAACGCTGCATCTGCTCGTCGGTCAAAAGAGTCTCCACAGCTTCCACGCTCTTCCTCCCTTCTCTAGCCAACCAGGGCCATAAACCCCTTCCCTCGACCGCACCGCCAAGCCCAGGAAGCCGTCCAGCTTCACTGGCAAACCAGACCCATAAACCAAACCCCTTCCCTCCCCGTCCAGGAGATTATATAATGAACTGGCTAAACGCAAGAAATTCGATCAACAAGGTAGGAAATAGGTTGGGGTAGTAAAATGGCAAAAAAGGGAACTCGGTGAAGGAGGGTGGTGCGGTGGAGAGAGAGGGAGGAGCGGTGGCCGGGGAGGAGCGGGGGTTCACCGTCTGGCTGACCGGTCTTTCCGGAGCGGGCAAGACCACCATCGCCCGGGCGCTGGAGGCGGAGTTGCGCCGCCGGGGGCGCCGGGTGGAGGTTTTGGACGGAGACGAGGTGCGCCAGCATCTCAGCCGGGGGCTCGGCTTTTCCAAGGAGGATCGGGACACCAACATCCGGCGCATCGGTTATGTGGCCAAGCTCCTCAGCCGGAACGGGGTGGCGGTGATCACCTCCGCCATCTCTCCCTACCGGGAGGTGCGGGAGGAGGTACGGCGGGAGATCGGGGATTTCGTAGAGGTATACGTCAAATGCCCCCTTGAGGTACTGGCCCGCCGGGACGTGAAGGGGCTTTACGCCCGGGCCCTGCGGGGGGAGATCCCCCACTTCACCGGGGTATCCGACCCCTACGAGGAGCCACTTTCGCCTGAGGTGACGGTGGAGACGGACCGGGAAACGGTGGAGGAATCGGTGGGCAAGGTACTCCGGTTCCTCGAGGCAAGGGGTTACCTCTCTTCGGACGGTCTTGCTTCCCGGCCGAACGCTACCTGAACCGGCAAGTCGCACGGCGGCAGGTGCCGGCGGGCGGTCGCAACCGGGAAGTGCGGGGACGGGTGTCCCCATCCAGCGGATTCCGCTGGAGCTCAAAAACGGTTTAAGCGGAACGGGCGGGGGCGATCCCGGCAAGACGCTGCGGCCCAGCGGCTCAGCGCCAAGCGGGACGGCGATCTAAGGCAGCAGGGAAGCGAGGCAGAAGGTGCGACTTGAGGAGGGAGGGAAGATGAGCGGCACGGGTGAGGAGATAAAGAGGGAGCCGGGCGGTCCGGGCGGAGGCGGAGCCGGCCTCGGGCTGATTTCCGCCGCTTCCCGGGAGCGCAGGGTCACCTGGGCGGAGGTCTACCGGAGGAACAAGATCGAGGAGCTGAAGCGGGACCGCTTCCCCCTCGACGTGGTGGAGGAGCTTCCCCGCTTCATCGAGATGGGGTACGAGGCCATCCCGGAGGAGGACATCGTCCGCCTCAACTGGTGGGGCTTCACCCACGACAAGCCCAAGGTGGGCTACTTCATGGCCCGCATCAAGGTGCCCGGGGGAAGGCTCTCCCCCGCCCAGCTCCGGGCGGTGGGGGAAATCTCCCGCACCCTGGGGCGGAACTACGGGGAGCTGACCACCCGCCAGGCGCTCCAGCTCCACTGGATCCACCTCGAAAAGCTCCCCCAGGTGCTGGAGCAGGTGAAGGCAGCCGGGCTCACCACCGTGGGGGGAGAGGGGGACACGGTGCGGAACATAAGCTCCTGCCCCCTCGGGGGGGTGAATCCTGCGGAACCCTTCGACCCTTATCCGGTGATCCGGGAGGTGGCCTCCTTCTTCGACGGCCACCGCCACTACTCCAATCTGCCCCGCAAGCTCAAGGTGAGCGTGAGCTCCTGTCCCCACCAGTGCGAGGGGCCGGAGATCCAGGATATCGCGCTCCTCGGGGTGCGGCGGGAGGGGCGGGAGGGATTCGCCGTCCGGGTGGGAGGGGGGCTTTCCATCGCCCCCCGCATCTCCCTCGACCTCGGGGTGTTCGTGCCCCGGGAGGAGGCTCTGGAGGTGCTCCGAGCCCTCATAGACCTCTGGAACGAAGATCTCCGCTACCGGCTGAGCCGGGCCAAGGCCCGCTTCAAGTTCTTCGTCGAGGACCACGGGCCGGACCGGGTGCGGGAGATGCTGGAGGAAGAGCTGGGAAGGAGGCTTCCGCGCCTTGCTGCTCCTTCGCCCCTCGATTTCACCGACCACCTGGAACCCGGCCCGCAGAAGCAGGAGGGACTCTGGCACCTGGGCTTCCCCGTCCCCGTGGGGCAGGTCTCGGGAACCCAGATGATAGAGATAGCCGACCTGGCGGAAGAGGTGGGGGCGGAGATCCGGCTCACCCGGCAGCAGAACTTCATTCTGGTAAACGTGCCGGAGGACAAGCTCCCCCGGGTGGAGGAGAGGCTCAGGGAGATAGGCTTCCCCCGGGACCGGAACCGGATCTGGGCCTCCTCGGTGGCCTGCACCGGGTACCAGTTCTGCAACTACCCGGTGGCGGAGACCAAGGAAAAGCTGCGGGAGATCCTGGAGGCCGTAGAGGCCGCTTACGGGCGGGAGGCGGAGGGGCTGAGGATCTGCATGGACGGCTGCCCCCACGCCTGCGCCCTCCACTGGGTGGGGGATATCGGGCTTATGGGCACGGCCACCCGCTCCCCGAGCGGGCTCAAGGTGGAGGCGTACGATCTCACCTTACGGGGGTCGCAGGGCGGGAAGGCGGCCGTGGGCCGGCCGCTCATCCGCCGCCTACCCACGGAGGAAACCACCCAGGCGGTGCTCCGGCTGGTGGGGGCCTGGATCCGGGAGAAAGAGCTCCGGGGTCCGGTGAGCTTCCCCGAATTCTGCCGCCGCCGTACGGACGAAGAGCTCCTGGCCATCGCCCTCGGGGAGGTGGTGGAGGAAGAGGAGGCAGCGGCCGGGGTCACGGTGCGGGTCCCGGGAAGCATGGCTGACCTCACCGGGGGACTCGATCACCTCGAGGTACAGGCGCGTACGGTGCGCGAGGCCCTGGAGGCGGTGGGCAAACTCTACCCCGCCTTCCTCCAGCAGGTCATCACCCCGGAAGGGGAGGTAGATTCCTACGTCAACGTCTACGTCAACGAGGAAGACATCCGCTCCCTGCGGGGGCTGGATACCGAGGTGAAGCCGGGGGATGAGATCATCCTCCTCCCCGCCATGGCCGGCGGATAGGGGGTTTCAACGCGATGAGGAGGGGGCACCGGCAGGTTCGATCCTGCGAAGCAAACCGGATCCGGCTAGCGTCTTTTCAGCAATGGAGCTCGGTTGGCGCGAGGACCGGGTCCGGTCATAAAGGCCGGCAACGGAAAATGGAAAGGAGGAAAACATGAGCCGCATTCAGTTTGACGATCTGGAGATCGGGGCCGTAGCCATAGAGCTCGACCCCCTCGATCCCGAGGACGTGATCCGCTGGGGGCTGGAGACTTTTGGCGACCGGGTGGCCATCGTCACCGCCTTCCAGGTAGACGGCTCGGTGATCCTGGACATGGCCTACCGGATGAAGCGGGACCTCACCGTGGTCACCGTGGACACCGGCCGCTTCCACGAAGAGACCTACCGGTTCATGGAAGAGGTCAAGGAACGCTACCCGGAGATCCGGCTCGAGGTTTTCTTCCCCGACTGCCGGGAAGTGGAGGCCATGGTGCGGAAGCACGGGGTGAACCTCTTCTACCGCGACGTCCATCTCCGGCTGCTTTGCTGCCACATCCGCAAGGTGCGGCCGCTTCTCCGGGCTCTCGGGGGGTTCGACGCCTGGTTCACCGGGCTCCGGCGCGACCAGTGGGCTTCCCGGGCGGCCATCCGCAAGGTGGAGATAGACCACGACCACGGGGGGATCGTGAAGATCAACCCCCTCGCCGACTGGGTGAAGGAGGACGTGTGGGAATACGTGCGGGCCAACGGGGTACCCTATCACCCCCTCTATGACCGGGGCTACACCAGCATCGGCTGCGCTCCCTGCACCCGGCCCATCCAGCCCGGCGAGGACGATCGGCTGGGCCGGTGGTGGTGGGAGGAGAACGCCCCCAAGGAATGCGGCATCCACTGCCCCATCGAAACCGGGGGATTCGAGCACGAGGTGGAAGCCATCCTGGGCCTCGCCCACGGAGCCTAACCCTGGCCGCTCCACCGCAGCCGCACCCCCACCGCCGCCGCTCCGCCGCAGCCCCACC
>FWWL01009292.1_pt1 | contig 12030 bp, 11 predicted proteins | sample 2228331 | NCBI WGS metagenome assembly FWWL01 (sample SAMEA103939775, study PRJEB20133) | metagenome | reverse complement strand
ATGTTATTGAAAAAGATGTAAACTAAAATGGAATAAAAAACTGCAGAAGAACTTCTTTATCAAACTCTTACACTGTTTAACTTCTTTCTCACTGCGAAACTCAAGAAGTGAAAAATTAACACCATCTTCAATCCTATGTTTTTCCTCTAATTTAGAAAAAAACTATTTTTCTTCAGTTGGTTGATGGTGATTGTTCTGTGTTTCTGGAACAAACACAGATGCAGCCGATATTTGAGACGATTGCTCCAGGTCCATGAGCTTGACGCCCTGAGTTGCTCTGCCGATTATCCTGATTTGGGAAACCGGTATCCTGATTCCTTTGGAATTTGATGCGATTAGTACCAGTTCTTCGTTTCCTTCTACACAGAACACAGAAAAAACTCTACCGTTCTTTTCAGTGGTTTCTATGTTTGTTATGCCCTTCCCTCCCCTTTTCTGAAGCCTGTATTCCTCTAATGGCGTCATCTTGCCATAGCCTTTCTCAGTTATGGTTAGAATGAATTTTCCGGAACACACAGTGGCAGAGACAACTGAATCATCTTTCCTGAGCCTCATGCCCCTTACTCCTGTGGCAAGTCTGCCCATCTGCCTCAGCTGGCTCACGCTGAACCTGACAGAATAACCATTGGAAGAAGCTAAGAATATTTGGTCATTGTTAGAGCAAACAAGAACATCTATCAGCCTGTCGCCCTCCTTGAGCTTTATTACTCTTTTTCCAGTGGAACGCGATTTTTTGAAGTGTAAAGAAGATATGCGCTTCACCACACCACTTGAAGTAACAAACACAAATGAATCATCATCTGAAAGTGAAGAAACAGCCACTATTCTCGAAGGCCTCTCGTTTTCTGGCATGCTTAAGATATTGACTATCGGCCTACCGCTACTGTAGCGCGTCATCTCAGGTACGAGATATGCCTTGAGCCAGAAGACGTTGCCCTTTTCAGTGAATACCAAGAGCGTGTCTTTTGTGTTGCTCACCACTGCCTGCTTCAGGAGATCGTCTTCAGAAGGCTGAATTGATATTGTACCTTTGCCTCCCCTGTGCTGGAGCCTGTATTCCTCCAGAGGAACCCTTTTTACATAGCCCTTTTGCGTTAACATTATAACTACCTGCTCCGGCTCTATCAGGTCTTCATCTGCTATGTCTAGCTCAGTTTCTTCTATCGCTGTTCTCCGTGAATCCCCGAAAAGACTCTTTACTTCTTCTATCTCAGACTTTATTACCTCCCTTAGCTTTTTCTCATCAGAGAGAATTGAATTGTACTCTTCGATAGATTTACTGAGCTCTGCGCTTTCCTCCCCGAGCTTCTGCTTCTCGAGCTTTATTATCGATTGTAGAGGCATTTGTAGAATCGCAGTGATTTGCCGGTCAGAAAACTTAAAAGCTTCCTCTAGCTTGCGAGCGGCTTCAATCTTATCCTCAGATGTTTTAAGCATCTCGACTATCTCGTCTATGTGTTCTGATGCAGTAATCAGAGCATTTACTATCTCCAATCTTTCTATTGCTTTTCTCAGTAGATATTTCGTTCTCTTTGTTACAGTCTGTGCCCTAAACGATAGAAATTCACGCAAAAGCTCCCTAAGCGTAAAGAGCTTTGGAACGTTATCGACTATTGCTACATTTAGTATGCCAAAGGTCTTTTGCATATCGCTGTGTGCATAGAGCTGGTTGAGTACTATTTCTGGGGATGCATTTTTCTTCAGCTTTATCTCGATGCAGATTCCTTCTCTGTCTGAATAATCGTGAACTGATGCTATGCCATCGACTACTTGGCTCCTTGAAAGCTCTGCTATCTGCTCAACCAACTCGGATTTGTTTACCAGATAAGGTATCTCTTTTACCAGTATCTTGTTGTTCTTTTCATCTATCTCTGTCTTCGCCCTTATGACAATCGTTCCTTTGCCTGTTAGATAAGCCTTACGTATTCCGCTGGCGTTGCAGATTATGCCCCCTGTTGGAAAGTCAGGGCCTTTTATCAATTCCAGTAGCTCTGAATCTTCAATGTCAGGGTGTTCCAAAATTGCTGTCAGCGCATCGCATACCTCAGAAAGATTATGTGGAGGTATCGAAGTGGCCATACCTACTGCTATCCCCATGCTCCCGTTTATGAGCAGATTGGGTACTCTTGTAGGAAGAACTACAGGTTCCTTGAGTGTGTTGTCAAAGTTTGGAACCATCTCGACTGTTTCTTTATCTATATCCTGAAGAAGCATTTCAGATATTTTTTCCATTCTTACTTCAGTATAACGCATTGCTGCCGGACTGTCGCCATCGATAGAACCAAAGTTTCCCTGGCCGTCGACAAGGCAGTACCTCATTGTAAAGTCCTGAGCCATTCTGGCAAGGGCATCGTATATTGCCGCATCACCATGAGGATGATACTTTCCAAGCACTTCTCCAACCACCTTTGCGCTCTTCTGAAATGGCCTGTTGTGCACAAGGCCTAAGTTGTGCATGGCAAAGAGTATCCTCCGCTGGACCGGCTTTAGACCGTCCCAAACATTTGGAAGCGCTCTACCAACTATAACAGACATTGCGTAATCAAGATATGATGTCTTAAGCTCTTCATCTATTGCCCTTTCTAGTATCATGCTTCCACCGTCAGATATCTAGGTCTGTAACTTCCTTGGCATGCGCTAATATGAATTCCTTCCTCGGCTCGACCTTCTCGCCCATCAGAATTGTAAAGAGCCTCTCTGCCTCCTCTGCGTCCTGAATGGTCACCTTTACTAGAGTCCTGGACTCTGGGTTCATTGTGGTCTCCCAGAGTTGGTCTGCATTCATTTCGCCAAGCCCTTTGTACCTCTGAATGTGAAATTCTTCTCTGTTCTCCCTCAGAAACAGCTCGAGCTCCTCATCTGAATAGAAGTAGCGTTCGAACTTCCCTTTCTTTGCCCTGTAGAGAGGGGGTCTTGCAATGTATACCATACCCTTTTCTATCAAGAGCTTGGCATACCTGTAGAAAAAGGTGAGCAGAAGAGTCCTTATGTGTGCACCGTCCACATCTGCATCGGTCATCAGAACTATTTTTGAATACCTCCTGTTATTTATGTCGAAGTTTTCCTGGATCCCTGTGCCGATAGCTGCAACAAGCGCCTGTATTTCTTCATTTTGGAATATCTTGCTCAGGTTTGCTTTTTCCACGTTGAGTATTTTTCCTCTGAGGGGCAGTATCGCCTGGAACTCCTTGTTTCTGGCCTGTCTTGCAGTACCTCCTGCAGAATCACCTTCTACTATGAAGAGCTCGGCCCGATCAGGGTCTTCCTGAATGCAGTCAGCCAATTTACCAGGGAGAACAGAATCCAGGCTCTTCCTTGCACGCGTCAGCTCTTTTGCTTTCTGGGCAGCAACTCTGGCTTCATATGCCTGTATGCAACGAGACATAATGATTCTTGCAACTGAAGGATTTTCTTCCAAAAACTGGATGAACTTGGAATAGACATTGGTTTCTACAAATGGCCTGACCTCGCTATTGCCAAGCTTTGTCTTTGTCTGACCCTCGAACTGAGGTTGAGGCACCATAACAGATATTATCGCACTGATGCCTTCGAATACGTCATCGCCATCGAAGCGATCGTTGTTTATCTCCTTAAGGAAGTTGTGCGATTCTGCATATTCGTTTATCGCTCTGGTCATAGCTGCGCGAAAACCAGTGGTATGAGTACCGCCTTCTATGGTGTTTATGTTGTTTGTGTATGAATATATTAGGGGACTATACCTATCGGCAAACACAAAAGCTACTTCTAGGCGAAGTGATTCGTTTTGTGCAGCTATGTAGATAGGTTTGTGAAGTGGCTTTTTCTCTAATGATTCCAAAAATTCTACTATGCCTTTTGTATACTGCATTACCTCTTGAGTGGAATCACGCTCGTCTACAAGGGTTATCCTAAGTCCTGCGTTCAGGTACGCAAGCTCCCTGAGACGCTTTTCTACTATCGACCTTTCGAAAAAGGTCTGTCTAAATATCTCTTGGTCTGGTTTGAACTTTATGATGGTGCCTGTCTCAGTAGAAGTACCTATCTCTTCCAGCGTTTTTATTGTTCTGCCCCTTGAAAACTCCATCTTGTAGGTTCTGTTACCCCTCTTGACTACTGCTACAAGGTGCTCCGAGAGAGCGTTTACTACGGAAGCACCCACTCCATGTAGACCGCCAGATATCTTGTAAGCCTTGCTGTCGAACTTGCCTCCTGCGTGAAGGACTGTCAAAACCACTTCAAGGGCAGGCTTTTTCTCTACGGGATGGATGTCTACTGGGATACCTCTTCCATTGTCCTCGACGATACAATAACCATCTTTTGTAAGCGTCACCTTTATCTCTGAGCAGTAGCCTGCCAAAGCTTCATCTATGCTGTTATCAACTATCTCGTTTATGAGGTGGTGAAGGCCCCTTATACCTGTATCACCTACGTACATGGCAGGACGTTTTCTGACTGCATCTATGCCCTCTAGTACCCTTATGGACTCTGCGGAATATTCGCTCTTTTTCTCATCTAAGGACTTAGTATCTTCAGCCATCTAAACTCCTCACGCAATTCATAAAGAGACAGAATAAATAATGCAAGTTAGTATATATAAACTTACCTAATTTTTACGAGAAAATAAACGTCAGAAAAATAACCTGGAAAGAGTTTAAAGCGATTGAAGTAGAAAAAAAGCATGGAAAAGCACAAAAAACAAAAAACCTAGAATTATAGATGTGAAAGTATTGGATTACTCTGGAAAGATCAATGAATATATTGGTATTGACTTGGGATTAAGACCTGAAACCACAGGTATTGCATTGAGCAAACAAAACAGACTGTACGTCATGCTTGCGGAAGAGCTTGGAGAAGAAAGTGTTTTAAGATGCATCTCAAGGGCCTCTCAGATGCTCAAGCCCAAGAGTGTTGTTGCTGTAGACGCTCCGCTCAGCATACCCTTTGGAAGAAAGAGCTTAGAAGAAAGAGGCGATGCTCACTTAAGAGAGTGCGACTTAATGCTCAGAGAAATGAAGATAAGATTTTTTCCTATAACTTTAGGTGCTATGAGGAAACTCACGCGCCTCGGCATCGAAGTAAAAGAGGCATTAGAAAAGAGAGGTTTTGAAGTAATAGAGACCTTTCCTGGAGCTTGCTACAGCACAGCAAAGAAGAACAGAAAAAGTCTTTCTGAAAGAATGGATTTTTTGAAGAAATGGAAGATAAGAACTACAGAAGAGATGAGTACTCATGAGATCGATGCACTTACCTGCTGGCTCTGCGCAAAGCATTACGCAGAAAAGAGTAAATATGTAGTGAAACTAGAAGGAAGAGATGGTAAGATATACTTCGTTTCTCAATCGAGCTTGGTCTCAAGATAGGTCTTCGGAAGCTCAGGCTTCAGCTGAGTTATGTACTTGCTTCCAGGTAAACTGTCATACCCTGATGTTGCTTTTTTGCCAAGCCTGAAAAAAGTCAGCTGTGCGATCTTCATACCAGGCCTTAGGAGAACATCGTTTGGATTTACAGAAGAGATCTCAAGGGTGAGAGAAGAAGGCGCTTTGCTGCCAAATCCTGCGTGAATGATCCCAGCTGTCATGTGGACCACTATCCCAAACCTACCAATTGAACTTCTTCCCTCGATCTGAGCGGCTATGTCCTCGCTCAGAGAGATGCGCTCCATCGTATGGCCAAGTATAAAGCTGTGCGGCTTTAAAATGTAGCCCTTTGAGATGTCCTTTTCCTCAAAGAAGTTGGCAGCATTTTTTTCCAGAGGGTCTACAATTCTGCCTGTTTTCTTTGCCACAAGGATAATGTTGCCCAAGCGTATGTCTACACTGTCAGGACCAAGGGAATCAGAATCAAAAGGAACTATTTTTATTTTTCCTCTGCGCAGTTCCTCAAGGATTTCACTGTCTGAGAGGATCATAACTATCAATTTTGTAATATGGTGTTAAATTTATTTGCAAACTCTGTTACTACGCGATCTGCATAGAAGAGCTTTGAGCGAGAAAAAGATTGCTCAGAAAGCTTTTCCCTTAGCTGTTTATCAGAAAGCAACGTTAGAATTGCATCTGAAAGAGGTTTTGATTCACCCGCAGGAACGACCAAGCCAGCAGAGCCGACGACTTCAGACGTGCCAGAAATGTCTGTGGTGATGCAGGGTAAACCATATGACATTGCCTCTACTAGCACCAAACCGTATGCCTCTGAACGGTACTTTGAAGGAAGAACGAAACAGTAAGCACACGAGTAGTAAAAGGGAAGAAGAGAGTCTTCCACAAAGCCCTCAAAAAAGACCCGATCTGAAAGCCCTGTGGAGCGAACCATATCTCTTAGTTGTTGCTCAAGGCTTCCAGTACCTACTAGTACCAATATAGAATCTTTTTCTTTCCTGCACACCACTGAATATGCATCGATCAGAATATCAAGGCCTTTGTAGTAGATGAGCCTCCCAACAAAGAGGATTATCTTTTTTCCCTGCCAACCCTTGGCAACCAGAAAGTCTTTTATCTCCCTCTCACAGGGTCTTTTGAGTTTATCCTGGTCTATGGGTGGGGTATATACATCTAGCTTCTGCATAAATGGCTTCAGTGCATCTGAGATGGTTTGATACCTCTTTGAAGTAGTGAATATCCTTCTTGCCTGATGGAACAAGAGCGCCTGAAACGTTTTCATGTAGAGGAGCTTCAGAAAAGAGAAGATACCTGAACGAACAATATCGCTATGGTAGATCACTAAGAGCGGCTTTTTGAAAAATGCATTCAACAACGAAAGAAAGCTTGTACTTATTGGATTTGGCTCGTTGGCTATTACAATGTCTGCCCACGAAAGCAGTTTCCAGAGATCTGACAAAATATTGGGAGAAAAGTCGTTGCCAGAAAAAGTAAACAGCTTTTTTCTCCGGAACACATCTACTGAATCTATAGATACCTGCTCAGTAAGATTACCCGTGCAGTATACCCTAACATTATAGTCCATCTTCTTTAGGTAAACCGCAAGGACGTGGACTACTCTCTCAAGGCCGCCAACATCAGGATAGAACCTCGTAGATACAATTAGCACGTTCTTAATCAATTCCTGCACCTCGGGATGTTCCTAGGTAGATGCGTTGAAAAGACGTGTAGATGGAACAAGGTCTGCATATTGCAGCTTTGCTTGGCTCCCCACAGAGAGCACAGCTGTTGATTTCTGAGGAAGTGGTCTTCTTTCTGAGAAGATCTCTTAGCATGAGAGCACGTTTGTAGATCCTTAACTTGTGCCTTGGCGAATATCGGTTGAGATAGCGCTCAACTTCTCCCCTAAAAGCATCGAAGGAACAGGGACAGGGAAGAGAAACTATGGGTAAACCGAGCTGTTTCACATAATCCCTTATCGAATCCTCTGACACAAAGCAGAGGGGTTTAATCCTAGGAACTAATCTATCTGTGGAAAGAGTCTGGTTTATGGGACCTATTTGCCTGATCGCAGAAACGTTTCCCCTGAGTAGGTTCATCAAAAATGTCTGGATCTCGTCATCAAGATTGTGGCCTGTGGCAACCCTGTCAGCACCGAGCTCGCGAGCCTTTATGTTGAAAATCCTCCTCCTGATGACCCCACAGGTGTGGCAGAACCGCCATTTTTCCCCGAGGCGCACAATGTCTCGTATCTTTTTCATGGTGTGGCCCAGCTCATCCTCTGCTGAAACAACTTTGAGGAATACTCCAAGCTCTTTGCAGAGTGCCTCCGCAGCTTCCCTGCATTTCTTTGACCAAAGACCATAGCCAAGGTCTAGGTGGATCGCAGAGACATTGTAGCCGAATTCCTTTAGCAAATATAGGACCAAGCCACTGTCCTTGCCGCCAGAGAGCAGGACGCACACTCTGTGAGTTGGCTCTATGAGCGAATAAGAGATGAGTGTTGATTTAACTGTAGAGGGTATGTCCATCTTGCTCAGATTATTCTCTGAAGAATAACTCATTTAAAACTAATGAGTAGAGCCTATTCAAAAACATATTCATTCTCTTAAAAAAAGACATGCGTAAGGCTGGAACAGCTAAGCTAGAGCTCTTCATAGAACATCCCTTAGGAAAACTGGCGCGGAACTCTTTATACTTAAAATGGTTTTGAAAAAAACTTGTTTTACTTAATCGTTCCGAGAAGATAACCAAATGCTGCCACGTAGAGAGCAGTCGTAAGCTCTGCGCTAAACCTGTCAGTGAGAGCTAGCACTGTTGCACCCAGCAAGATAGATAATATCAACCCAACTTTTATGAGAAGAATCTTGGATTCATATTCTTTCTGCTTAACCAGCTGCTCGCCAACGGCCTTTATTGATTCAAGTACCATTCTGATTTCATCAGACGATATGTGCCTAGGTTCTTTTTTTTCTACAGGTTCCAGCTCTTTCTTTACCATGTAAACACCTACTCTACTATGCTATCAAATGTATTTGGAAACCGATTTTTTTAATACTACTATGATGAGTGCTTGGTTAAAGCTAGTTCAGTAGCTGGAAACCCAAAGAAAGAAATTCCTGTGAGTATGCCTCTGGAGTTAATACCAGAAGCTTGTAATCTAACAAACAGTCGCAGAAAGCGCATAGTGGAGAATCAGTATTTTGAAAAACTTTGTAAATTCTAACATCTGATAAAGAAATTCCTCTCTCCTCTAGGTAGCTTAAAAGCCCCTGCTCTGGGTTGCGAGAAGAACCCCAGGGATTATTACAGACCCTTAAGTCCTGAAAGATCATTGCTCTTCCCGGAGTGATTCTCGAGAGCGATTCTACAGTAGTACACTCTGGCTTTTCAGGACAAGAGGCCAAAGTGACCGGCTGGACTACCAGACCGCTACAGGATTCCAGAAGCGAGTTAACAGAAACATCAATCTTAGGACAGCTCTTGTTCTGCTGGACAGGAACCCATTTCAGAGACTTCATCTTTTCTACATACTGTGAAGACACCTCTGCTTCCACCACATAACCACTAGGACAAACAAAGCATGCCGAGCAAACCGCCTCTCCTAAATAATTTATGCTAGATACCTTGAGAGGAATGCCATAGAGCTCTTTGTAGTATTTTTCTATCAGTACCCTTTCGTCTTCATCAGAACCACTGTAGTAGCTCAACCAGTTTTCCTCGCACTGCATAGGTGTATAGCTCATCAGAACCATATCTGTAGAGCCGAGGAGATTACCTGGTGGAACTTCTCCCGGAACAGGCTGAACTTCGGTGTCTTTTGGGAGGGGCATTTCTTTTCGAGACATGTCTCCAGAGGACTCGGTTTCCTTAACGACCGAGTTGTTGGTGTTATCAAAGAAATTGTTGTGAGAGACAAAAAAATAGGCAAGTGCGAGAAAAGCTATTGATATGACTGCAAAAATCTTGAAGTGTGACATAAAGTTAGTTTTTGAAGCATCTGACATAATAAAGAGTATAGTCAACTTCATTAATAAATAGGAGTGTCTTTGTTCGGAAAGTAAAAAAGTTTTTATTGTTTTTGGTAATATTAGTAGGTTTATTATGGCCTGTGATATTAAATACCTGTATGGCCGTTTCTTCTTTTGGTTTAGCTGGCGCTATGCCAGCTGAAGCACTAATCACTTAGTTAGTTATAGTATGGTTTTTGTGTGATTTCCTCTTCTCGCATTTTTGATTTTTGTGATTATAATGTTGTGATTATAAAAAAGGTGAGATTATGAAAAGTGGAGCGTTGAAAAATGTTGAATTGGTGATGAAAAACATCGCAGAAGAAGCCCTGAAGGGACTTGATGAAGAAAGCCACAATCCAGAGATTTTAAACTTAAGAAGGCTCATTTATCAGAACGGTTGCAGAGAAAAAACTGTTGCTCTGATGGAAAAAACAGCAGTAATGCTGGCAAAAGAGCTCGTTGCAGTGATAAGAGAAATTGCACTTCATCACGGCAGAGGAAGTAAAGAAATAACAGCGTACATAGAAGCTATGCTTCAGAATATAGTTATACAAAACCAAGGAATAAAAAATATGATCTGTTCTCACATCATAAAGACCCTCTGCACAGAGATTAACAGCCCAGAAGATATACAAAATGAGAAAATATTGATCGCTCTCAAGGCAAGCTTTTTAAATCCGTCTAGAGGGATTTATGAGTCTCCAGTCTACAGCTTTGTAGGAATTTTAAATCAGCAACTTGAAAGAAGAAGGCACAGATTTCATTCACTCACAGGATACAGAGAATGCATAGAATCCATCAATGAAGTTATTGTCGAAAATACTCTGAGAGAGAGGCTCGATGGAAATCAAAACGGTATCAAACAAAAAGTTAATATGGCAGTCTCTAAGATCTGCTCAAGACTTGGGAAAGTAACTGTTCATAGGGTGAAAACGTGAATAAACTCAAGAAAATAATTCAAACGGCACAGCACCAGAGAAAGCAAGAAAAGATGTTGATCGACGGAAAGAAATACCTAACACCGAGCGAGATCTATACTCTGGAAAAAAACAGGGTAGTGCAATATGACCTTGCTGTAGAGCTGGCAGAAGTTTTGAGCAAAAATGCTCTGGCCGAAACGAGAATCTTAGACTTGTTTTCTTTTATTCCGAGCAGAGTAATAGCAGCTTCTGCAGTGCTCATAAGAGAAGATATAGAAAGTATAGAAAAATACAAGAAAGAGTATGAATTGGCGAAAAGATTTTTGGAGGGTGAGAAATTGCTGATGCTCTCAAGAGAAATGAATTCAGAATTTCCAAAGCACATAAGGAGGCATCTGAAGAGTCCCACAGAAGTATTAATTTATATAGCGACACGCGATGGGTTTTTATTTGATGTTAGAAATATCAAGTAGAAAAAGAGACAATGTACAATATTTTAAATTTGTTTTTTTTTATAAAAATACATGTAAATTGATTAATTGCAAAATTGGTGATTGATTGAATGAATGGAGAAAGTCCGTTGGAAGGGATTAATCACATAAAGCAGATAGTAGAGGAAATCCTCAACAATGTTTACTTTCGAGTGAGTGAATCATTTGAAACTTTGAGCAAGATCATTCTAATAGAGGCTCTCAACAGAGCACTAAACCCGGTTTGTGACGAAATAACTCTGTGCATATATCAGATTGCGCAGGCACACGGAACAAACACTAACGAAATCAGAGAAATCAAAATATTCCTGCAAAATACATTCATAAGCAATCAAGAAGTTCATAGCAGGTTTTCAGCTTCGTTTGAAGAGGCAATTAGAAATGCCTTGATAGAATATTCAAAGAATGAGAAAGATATTAACCCACATAAACTTATCATAAACTCTCTCTACTTTACTGTAATCGGTGGTCCGAACTACTACATTGAGTTGGAAAGGAAAGATAATCCAAAGATCGGTAATACACCCATATACGACTTGGTCACAGAGACAAATAAAAGGATAGACAAAGAATCTATATACGTCATTAAAAACTCAGGAAGAGATGTAAGGAAAATACCATATGATGCAGTAGAAAAAGCACTAACTTACAGAATAAGACAAATAATAGAAATAGCGAGAAAAAAAGAAAACCAAAACGCTGGCGAAGAAAAAACTAACAGAGCAATTAATGGAATAATAAACAAAAGATACAAACATTATTCAAGATCAGATCAGAAAAAACAGAAATACCAGTAAAAAAAGCATTATCTTTCTGTCTGTGGATCGGTTTTTTCTGATTCTATCTTTTGATTTTCTTGAGTATTCGCTACTTTTACATCAATGAAGTAGAGATACTCAGATGAAGTGTTTCCGTACTCAAGGAAATCTAAAATTTGCTCAAGGTCTGAGAGATCGAGCTCTGTAGGTGTTAGAACATTGTACAAAGAAGTTTGATCTGAAACTTCTAATGAAGCTTCTATACTTTGATCTTCGTGTGAACCTGAATCAACACTTATATTAAAACTAGGGTCTTGATATGGATTGTATACGCTTATTTTCTCTCTCTGATCTTCTGCGTTTCCTACATCATTTGTCTGTAGATTGGTCTGAGCTTTTTGAGAATCAATATCCTGAATTGTTTCTGTTTGGTTTTGAAAGCACGCAGAAACCAAGAACAGTACGAGTATCAAAAGCAAATGTTTCAGATAACT
>FWWL01009290.1_pt1 | contig 12031 bp, 7 predicted proteins | sample 2228331 | NCBI WGS metagenome assembly FWWL01 (sample SAMEA103939775, study PRJEB20133) | metagenome | reverse complement strand
CAAAGACGCCTGGAAAGAGACCTAGGCCGCACTCTACCGCCTGACTCGTCCCCAAAATCCCGACAAAATTGGGACACACCCCTTTTTAGTGTGCAGGCCAAAGTTGTCAGCAGTAGCGATGACAACAAAGAAGAACCTGCTGTTAGATAGTGAAAATGCTCTGTTACAAAAGATTGGGGACGTCACAACTGCCTGGATGCGCGCTACCCGCCACGACACCCGACTTTTAACCGCACCTAGGCCCGTCCGATGGATGAGGGCTTTTGGGATAGGAGTAGCGGGGCAGCACCTGTTGGGCCAAGCGGTAAGCCAGCCAAGCAACCGGGACATAACGGCTTTCGCGTGGTTTCATGCTGCAATTTACCGCCTTCTTCTTTCTTCTTTGCAGCCGAGCATGGAGTAGTAGGTAATAGTAAAATATGCGGTGGTGTTCCACGCTACAAGTGCTCGTACAACCAAGGAGGTTACCGTGCTACTTTTTTTACCTTGTATAACATTTGCGATCGTTTTTTTGGCTTTGTTAGGTAAAAATCAAGCAAAAGGGGGACTGGCGGGAGATTGGCGACACACTTTCCTACAAACATGTGGCTATCTCAGTGCCTACCTGGTTCTCTCTACGGAGCTCCTCAGTCTTGGGAAAATCTTATCCAAAGCATGGGTGGTGATCGGTTGGAGTGCCATACTCTTGGTTCTGCTACCATGGAGCATGACACACTACCCGTTACTAGTGGCCGGCATACGATCTTTACGGCAACAGTGCAGGCCGCAGACGTTCTTTAGCATTGGCACAGGTCTCGGTTTAAGTATCATCGCGCTCTTACTTCTTGTGGTAGCCGTGAAATCGCCTCCAAACAATACCGATTCGTTACAGTATCACATGAGTCGAGTCGTGCATTGGGAGCAAAATGGTAGTCTGCAACATTATCCAACGGCCTTCGAACCACAATTGTTTAACCCGATCTTCGCAGAAGTGGTCATCCTCAACCTGCGCTTACTGGGTGGCACGGATGGATCAGCCAATCTCGTTCAGTGGTTTTGTTTCCTGGGCATCGTGATCGGTGTCTCGCTTGTGGCCAAAGGCCTGGGAGCAAGACAACTTGGCCAATGGTTGGCAGCCGTGTTCGTTGCCAGCGTGCCGATGTGCCTCCTGCAAGCAACAAGCACGCAGAATGATCTGGTGACTGCCTTTTGGCTTATCAGTGCTCTGTATTTCATCATTTTGGGCGATGAGCGAGAGCTCGCGACCGATGAAGCGCTCAGCCTGGCCATTTCAGCAGGTTTAGGCATCTTGACCAAAGGAACAGCCTATCCTTACCTGTTTCCCCTAGCCCTCTGGTTTCTCATCCGCCAGATTCGGAGAAAAAAGGCTCGTCCTTTCCTCCTGCAAAGCCTGTTCATTTCGCTGGTGATTCTGGTTCTCAACCTGGGGTACTGGTCCCGGAATATAATCACCTACGGTGGTCCCCTCGGATCAAGGGGGTGGGTCAATGCGATGACGAGCTCCCTCAACCATCCTACCTCCTGGGCAACAAATCTGACCAAGTACGTGTTGATGAATTTTGTGGGCCCCAGTGAAACCATCAACGGGGCAATTGTGCAAGGATACCGTGCCCTTTTCGCGAAGATTGATTCTCAAGCCCATAGTTTTCAGCTCATCTGGGGCTGGAATCATGAGGATCTGGCGGGCAGTCCACTACACATGTTCCTGGCAATCGGAGGAATATTTTTATTGGTCACTTACTATCGTCATATTCCCCTGCTTGGACGAAAATATCTGCTTATTGTGTTGGCGTCGCTCCTGACCTTCATGCTAGTAGTTCACTTCGATCAATATGGGATGCGTTATCTTGTTCCATTTTGGGCTAGTTTTGCACCGCTCTTTGGCTTGCTCCCATCCTTGATTAAAAGACCAGGATTAACCTACATAGTGACGAGCGGTTTGATTCTAGCTGCGGTACCCTATGTAGTATTCAATCGCAGCCGCCCCTTGATTGCCATGCGAACACAAGAGGTGCCAGAACCCTATACGATACCATGCGTTCTGGGATGCACCAGTATCGGGAGTGTGCTGAACGAGCCTCCCTTTGCTATTCTTTTTGCTAACTGGACTCAGTATCGGACACCCTACCTGGAAGCCACGACGTTGGTGAAAAACTCTGGTTGTCAAAACGTGGGTTTGTACATCGATTCTCACGACCTGGAATACACCTTCTGGTGGCTTCTGGATGCTCCGCAGGGCGGGGTTCGTATCGAAATCCTTAATACCTATCCCCACTTGAAGCGTTATGCAGATCCTCTATTCAAGCCCTGCGCGGTCTTGTGCACTATTTGTCAGGACAAGTCAGAGGTACACGGCTTAAGTCTCACGAAAGACTTTGGAGCAGTACGGGTCTATGCAGAGGACACCGACTTACGAGACATACCCTAACGTTTGGGCTAGTTTACCGCTTCTATAACGTCTTAAGGGCTTTCCTTCAACCCTGGCGGTACCTCCTGGCTCAGCCTTCTAGCCTACCAGCCTGCCAGGATTCGCTCGGCCCGCCGCGTCCAGGAGTATTGGTGCGCGGCCTGACGCGCGCGCTGGCCAAGCACCTGCCGGCGGAGGGGGTCGGCTAACAAGGACTGCAAGGCCTGTGCCCAGGTCTCCACATCCCCCGGTGGACAGAACACAGCCATCGTCTCCTCCAGCACCTCGCGAAAGACCGGCAGATCGCTGGCCAGAATAGGCCGGCCGGAAGCCAGATACTCGAACATCTTCATTGGACTGGAGAGCTGCGCCGAATGCCCGCCGCCGCTGGAGATGCCAATTTGGCGTCCATAGGGCATGAGCAGTACGTCGGCCGCCGCCTGGTAGAGAGGCAGACGGCTGTTCGGCACGAATCCGAGGAACGATGCATTCGTTAGAGCGCGACGGGCAGCCTCTCGTTGCCAGCGAGTCACGTCTTCCGCGGAACCTCCCACCCACAGGAACTGCGCCTCAGGAAAACGCGCGGCCAGTTCAAGGAAAAGATCAGCCCCGCGCCCGGCATACAAACTGCCAGCGCACAGCACCGTGGGACGTTGGGGCAGGTCAAGGAGATTGCGCGCGGTGGGCGAATCAGGCACTTCGGCAAAGCGTTCATAGTCTACACCATTGGGAGCGAGAACTGCCTCCGGCAGAGGACCATATCGTTGCTGAAGCTCCGTCTGCAGGGCAAACGTGATGATCGCCAGCCGCCGGCGCGCCCTGGCCCCGAGAAAGAGGCGGAACCAAAACGGACCAAAGAAACCGGCAGGTAGATCGTGCATCTCCAGGATGACCGGCAAGCCCAGGCAGGCCCCCCAAGCCGCAGCCTGTATCGGCCAGACGTATAGCACATCCGGGTGCAAACGACGTGCCTGATCTACAGCCTGCCAGAAGAAAAGACGACGCCAGGGTATCTCCAGCCAGCGAATCGCAAACGGTTGCTGCAAGCCATACAGGGTCGCCAGGTCTTCCCAAAGAGGCAAGGCCTGACCAGGCGCAAGGGCCGGCCGGCGGGGTACAAGCAGGGTCACCTCGTGACCGAGTTGCGCCAGAGCGTGTACGGCCTTCATCGCCTGCATACTGTTCGCGGCCTGACCGGGTACCCGAGAGGCCGAGATGGCAATAATTCTCAACATGCGTCCCCGTCTTCCAGGCGTAGACCCTGGCGGCGTAATTCCCACCAGCCACGCCCTGCCAGCCAGCCAATGGAGCCTATGAAATACACCGAAAGAATGCCCCCTAACATCAGATACCCATAGCGCGGGACGAGCGTAAAGAGGAGGGTCAATTCCACCAGGCCAAAGAGCAAAGTGATCAAAAGAGGATAAGCCGGCCTACCCAGGGCAAGAAAAAGAGGGCGATTCCACTGGAAGATGCTGGCAAAGCCATAGCCGACAAGCAGGATCAACAGGAGAGGGTAAGCCGGACCGGCCTCGGCGCTGTACAGGAGGACAATCAACCACTGACCAAGCACGGCCAACCCACCGCCGATCAGGAGCACCAGGACCGCCGTCAATCCGCTGACCCGTCGCAACAGACGACGCGTTGTCGCCCAGTCACGTTGAGCAATCGTCCGGCTGATCTCGGCATACGTCGGCCAGAGGAACGGCTCAAGAGGGAGCAACACCAGGTTAATCAGCCCGAAGGCGATCTTGAAATATCCCACCTCGTTCACGCTGAGCAGAGCCGCCAGGTAAAGCGGGATATTATCACGCGTGATCAGGTTGACCGTGCCGTTCAGGTTTGTGCTGACCAGGAAAGCGCCAAATCGGCGCTTCTGAGGCAGTAAGCGGAGAGGTGTGGCAAACCAGCCCGGCCCAAGCAGAACGCGTAATTGACGCATAGCCAGCCAGGCCAATCCTACGCCGTTGACCGTCTTGCCGAGGACATAGGCCAGCAGAATGGCAGGCACGCCGCCGCCCAGGAGGAAGGTGAGCGCAATGGTGGTCAACGTCACGGCGCTGCCGGCAATGTTGAGGCGCGCCAGCCAATCGAACCGCCGCGCGCTTTGCAGGATACCGGTTGAGGTCTCGGTGAGCGCGTTGGTCAGTAGAATGAGACCGTAGAACAAAAATAACGAGGCGCTTCCGGGTTGTTTGGCTAGAATGCGCTCGGCCCAGGGGGTCAACAGGGCCAGGGCAAGGAATGCCAGAAGTGACGTCAGGGCTTCGATGAGCACGGTTGCCTTGACCCGCGCGGCGGCCTCGGCACGCGCCTCGCGCTCCAATGCCTCACCTAGGTAGCGGACGACGGCTTCACTCATGCGAAAGGAGAGCAGGCGATTGACATTCGAAGCAAAGGTGATGATCGTCGCGACCAAACCCCAGCCGGCCACACCGACCAGGCGTACCGCCAGAATGCCCTGGAGAAAGCCCAGAGCCGCACTCAGTACATTGCCGCGGAACAAATGCGCGCTGTTCCGGACCACGCGTCGCAGGAGCGGATCGGTCTGCCAGAGAGTTTGAAGGCGTACCCAGAGATTGCCGTTATGATCCAGTTGAGGGTCCAAACAATCGCTCCGCGGGAAAAGATGTCTTTTTCCGAGGCAAGAGGAATATCAAGCGGTCTGAATCTCCCTGACCCATTCCCGCTCTCGCTGATACCACTGCACGAGTTCCGCGACGCCGCGTTGCAGGTCATATTGCGGCGACCAACCCAGGATAGTCCTGGCTTTGGAGGTATCGGCCCAGTTGGCTTGCATATCGGCCGGATTGGGTGGGCCATAATGCACCTCGGCTTTCCGGCCAATCAGCTCTTCGAGCAGGGCGATCAAGTCGTTAATGGTAATGACCTCATGCCCGCCCAGGTTGATGATCTCGTAACCCAGCGGACGCAAAGCGGCGATTGTGCCGCGCGCGATGTCATCCACATAGGTGAAGCCGCGCGATTGCCGCCCATCGCCGTTGACCCGCACCGGTCGGCCTTCGGAAATCCATTGCGTAAAGCGGAACATGCTCATATCCGGCCGCCCGGCCGGGCCGTAAACGGTGAAGTAGCGTACTACGCTCACGTCGAGGCCGTAGAGGGCATGATAGGCGTGAGCCAGGGTCTCGGCGGCCTTCTTGCTGGCCGCATAAGGCTGGAGGGGATGGCTGCTATCGGCGGTTTCCGGGGTAGGTAACGGAGCGCGGTCGCCGTAGACGCTTGAGGTAGAAGCCAGGACGAACTTCGGGATGCCGCTTCGACGACAGAATTCGAGCAGGTTGAGCGTGCCGATGACGTTGGTCTCGTAGAACAAGTGAGGATCAGCAACGCTGGCGCGCACGCCCGCGCGCGCGGCCAAATGCAAGATAGCGTCGAAAGGACGTTGCGAGGCCGCCTGGGAGAGGCGTTCCAGAATAGCGCGATCGGCAATGTCAGCACGTAAAAAGTCGAAGCCGGAAAGGGCCTGCAACCGCCGCAGGCGGTATTCCTTCATTCGCACGTCATAGGCATCGTTGAGATTGTCTATGCCGAGGAGGGTATGTCCGGCCTCCAGGAGCAATTCGCTGACACGATGCGCTATGAAGCCGGCCGCGCCGGTGACAAGGTAATGCGCCATGCTGTTCTCTGGTTCGGGATGTATCCCCGCTCGCTTCACGAGGACTGAGCCAGGAGAGGCGGGTTAGCCGTCTCGGCCTCCATCTGGCGGAGGACAATATCCGGCTCCTCCTCCGAATCGGCGGGAGGCGTGACCACGTCTACCAGGATATGATCGCCAGGGTGGAACTGGCCGGACAGTAAAGCGTCGGCCAAGGGGTCTTCTACTTTTTGCTGAATGACGCGTCGCAGGGGACGGGCCCCCATTTCTGGATCGTAGCCGCGTTCGGCCAGCAAATCGAGGGCCGCATCGGTGGCGTGCAGAGCAATGGCATGCTCCTTCAGGCGTTCGGTAACCTTGTCGAGCTCGAGGACGACGATCTTACGGATATCGTCCTTGTTGAGAGCGCGGAATACGATCACGGCATCCACGCGGTTGATGAATTCCGGCCGGAAGACACGCTTGAGCGATTCGGTCAGTTTCTTGCGCATCTCCTCGTAGGTTAACCGCTCCTCGCTCTTGGCATCACGTTTGAGGGGGAAACCCAGTTGCGTGTTGCGCCGGATTTCCTCCGCGCCCACGTTGGAGGTCATCACGATGATGGCATTGCGGAAGTTCACCTGACGGCCTTTCGCGTCGGTAAGCCGGCCTTCCTCCATGATTTGCAGGAGCAGGTTGTGCACTTCGGGATGGGCCTTTTCAACCTCGTCGAAGACGACGATCGAGTACGGGCGACGACGCAGGGCCTCGGTCAGCTGGCCGGCGTCCTCATAGCCAATGTAACCGGGCGGCGCGCCAACCAGCCGACTGCCGGTATGCCGCTCGGTGAACTCGGACATATCCAGTTGGATCAGCGCTTCTTCGCTGCCGAACATGAAACGGGCCAGGGCTTTGGTTAATTCGGTCTTCCCGACGCCGGTTGGCCCCAAGAAGATGAATGAGCCTATCGGACGGCGCGGGTCTTTCAGGCCGGCGCGCGCCCGTCGCACAGCTTTGGCGATAGCCCGGATCGCTTCATCCTGGCCGATGATAGACTTCTGGAGTTCCTCCTCCATGCGCAACAGACGTTCGGATTCCTCCTCGGCCATTTGCATCACCGGCACGCCGGTCCACATCGAGACCACTTCGGCAATATCGGCCGCGGTCACAACTGGGCTGGAGGCACGCTCCCAGCCGCTTTTCAACTGCCAGAGTTGCTCGCTCAATTCGGCTTCCTGAGCGTCCCAATAGCGCACGTCCTCGATCTTGCCTTCCTCCTGGGCCAGGACACGGTTGGCGCGCACTTGCTTGAGGCGGGTGTAAATCTCCTTGGCAGAGGTAGCCGAACCAGATTTGTACATCCGCACGCGCGAGGCCGCCTCGTCAATGAGGTCAATGGCCTTGTCGGGCAAGAAGCGATCGGAGACATAGCGAGAAGAGAGGCGCGCCGCAGCTTCGAGGGCTTCATCGGAGATCACAAGGTGGTGGTGTTCCTCATACATGCGGCGAATGCCTTTGAGGATTTCGATGGTTTCCTCCACCGTTGGCTCGTTGACCAGGATAGGTTGGAAGCGGCGCTCCAGGGCGGCGTCCGTCTCGATGTGTTTGCGGTATTCATCCAGGGTAGTGGCGCCAATGCATTGCAGTTCCCCGCGTGAAAGGGCCGGCTTGAGGATATTGGCCGCATCCACGGCAGAGCCAGCGGCTCCAGCCCCGACCAGCATATGGAATTCGTCAATGAAGAGGATGGCGTGCGTTTGTTTGAGTTCGTCAATGACGCGCTTCAGGCGCTCCTCGAACTGGCCGCGATACATCGTCCCTGCCACGAGCGAGCCGACGTCCAATTTGAGGACGCGCTTATTCAGGAGCGGCGCCGGCACATCTCCTTCGACGATCCGTTGCGCCAGGCCTTCCACGATAGCCGTCTTGCCGACGCCCGGTTCGCCAATCAAAGCAGGGTTGTTCTTGGTACGGCGTGCCAGGATTTGAATGACGCGCTCAATCTCCATTTGCCGGCCAATGACCGGGTCCAGCCTTCCTTCCTCTGCCAGGGCTGTCAGGTCAGTGGCCAGCTGATCCACCAGCGGTGTTTTGGTTTCCTGCTTAGCGCGCCCGCCCTCTGGCACCAACGACAGGCCACTCCCGCCCCCCTCCTGCAGGACACGGCGCACCTGGCGGCGGATTTGCTCCTCCGTCACGCCCAGGCGACGCAGCACGACCGCCGCGTTGCCGTTGGAACGATTCAAAGCCAGCAAGAGGTGTTCGGTGCCAATATAGTGATGCCCCATCCGCTGGGCTTCTTCCAATGCCATTTCGAGCACCACTTGCGTATCGGGGCCTAACTCGATACGCCCGCCGCTATAGTGACCCTCCCCACTGATGCGCAGAATCATCTCGCGCACCCGATTAATTTCCAGCCCCAGTTCGCGCAACACGCGGCTGGCAACGCCGCCTTCCTCTGTCATAAGCGCCAGTAGCAAATGTTCGGTACCAATGAAACCCACGCGGGCGCGCTCTGCTTCCATGTGTGCCAGGGAAAGCACGCGCCGCGCACGTTGGGTGAATCGCTCTAAACTGGCCATACGATTCTCCTAATCCATCTCAAATCCAAGCCGCTCTGACTACCTTCTGTCTTCACGCTTTTCTCTCTGCTGATTCTACCAAAAAGTCTGCCACCTGACCGTATGAAAAAGATTAGAGATTACGGATGACATTGGTTATCAAGCCGGCAAAAGTCCGTCCCAGTCATGCGTCGAGTGTCCAAAATGACATCCAGCGCTCCATTCCACCTGCGCCAATCCGAGAGTTTCGGTCATTGCCTACTGCCGGCGCAAGTCTGCGTTAGGACGGCAGTTGAACTGCCGTCCTAACGCCTGAAATAGCCACTCTTCTCCAATCATTCTTCTCTGCCCTTCTCTTCCAGAGCAGGTTCCTTACCAATCCAAATCCTAGTAACCGAACGAGTTGTGTACAATAGACGGACCCGAGAGTTGCGGTCATAGCCTATCGCTGGTGCGAATCTCCACCTGCGGAAATCGGCGAATCGGAGATTTGCCCCACACGGCCGATTGTTTCCTTAGATATAGTTGTACTGCTGGAGGCGGCAGTTACACTGCTCCAGAACGAATTACCCGGGGAAGGCAGTTACGATCCCCTGTCCACCGTCCATCGTCTACCGTCCATCGTCCATTACGCGAGAGGAAAGTCACACCGTAGCGTTGAACAACCGAATCAATGTCCCGCCGGCGGCCACGAATGTCGCGCCCCAGGCACCAATCGGCCTGGCGAACTTACAGTATAATTTTCTGGAAACGAGGTGGCTATGAACGAAAGCGAGATGACACGGATTCGCCAGATGGAGCGTCTGCTGGAAATTAGCCGCACTCTGAGCACGACGCTGGACCTGGAGCCATTCCTGCAATCCGTCATTTCCGCCGCCGCCGAGTTGACAGGTAGTGAAGTCGCTTCCATTCTGGAACTGGAAAGCGGCAGTGATCATTTGCGCTTCCTGGCTGTGCCCTGGTTTCATCGAGAGGCACTCAAGAACGTGCGCGTGCCTCTGCAGAATAGCGTGGCCGGCTGGGTCTACCAGAACGCCAAAGCCGTTGTGGTTCCGGACGTGAGCGCGGAGAAACGTCACTTCAAAGGGGCTGATGAGGCCGCCGATTTTCAATCGCGCTCGATCCTGGCCATGCCCATCATTTACAAAGGGGAGACCCTGGGCGTGTTGGAAGTAGTCAACAAACTCGACGAGGCCGCCTACACGGCGGAGGACTTCAAAATCGTGGAGACACTGGCCTCGCAAGCGGCTGTCGCGATTCAGAACGCCCGTCTGGTGAACCAGGCACGCCGGGCAATTGACGAACTGCGCGAACTCGATCGGATGAAGAGCGATTTCATCTCGGTTGCCTCGCACGAACTTCGAACACCGTTGGGCCTGATTCTGGGGCATGCTACCTTCCTGCGCGAGGTTGTGGCCGCAGACCAGCGCCAGGAGGTAGATATCATCGTCCGCAGCGCGATGCGCCTGAAAGAAATCGTGGATAACCTGGCGAACATTGACAACGTCCAGCGTGGCGTGGCAAGCCTGCGCAAGCGGACGGTATCCATCAAACGCATTGTGGAAGAGGTAGTAACCTCCTTCAAGGAGGAAGCACGTCGCAAACGCATCTCTATTCAGGTTAACACCGGCCCGGATGACTTGATGATCGAGGGCGATGCCTCGAAGATTTCCATCGCGCTCAGCAATCTGGTGAAAAATGCACTGACGTTTACGAATGCCGGTGGTCATGTTTTCATCCACGCCGAGCAGATTCCCGGCTATGTCAAGGTCTCCGTCATTGACGACGGTATTGGCATCCCGGCCAAGGACCTGCCCCACATTTTCGAACGCTTCTATCAAGTGGAATCCCACCTCACGCGCAAGCATGGCGGCATGGGGCTGGGGCTTTCCGTCGCCAAAGTGATGATCGAAATGCACCGCGGGCGCATTTGGGTAGAGAGCGTAGAAGGGAAGGGGAGCAACTTTACCTTCATCCTGCCACTCGATCTGGATCAAGCCAGCGCGGCCAGCAAGGTGTTCCTGCCGTAGTCTATGCCTCCCTCCCTGGTAATCGTTGGGAACTTAAATCGTGAGTTCATCCTACCGCTGAACAACCGTCCTCTCCTCGACGCGCCTGGGGGGAGTGCTCTGTATGCCGCTGTCGGCGCGGCGATCTGGACGGCAGGCATTGGTCTGGTGGCACGCGTGGGCGAGGACTACCCTCAAACATGGCTGCGGGCCTTCGAGGCAGCTGGCTTGGATGTGGGCGGTGTACGCATTCTACCTCAATCCCTGGACGTGCGCTCCTTCCGCGCCTGGCTGGATGAACATACCTGTCAAACGGATCAGCCCATTACTCATTTTGCTCGCCTGGGGATTCCTTTCCCCAGAGCGTTGCTCGGTTATCAAGGCCCACCAGGACCGAGTCGGGAACAGGCAACCTTCCCCCTGACCTCGCCGCGTCCGGGCGATGTTCCTGATGCATATCGCCGCGCGGCCGCTGTGCATATCTGTCCGCTGGACATGGCCAGCGCCGGTAGATTGCTATCGGTTTTCCAGGAGAATGGCGCGTCTTTGCTGACGCTGGCCGTACCTCTTTTACCCCCCACACCAGCGAGTTGGGAGACTCTGCGTCCCTTCCTGCGCCTGACGGCGTTCTTGCCCGAGGAACGAAGCCTGCGATCTTTCTTTCAGGGTAAAACCGATGATCTCTGGGAGATGGTCGAGGAGATCGCTTCCTGTGGTTGTGAATATGTGGTGGTACAGCGTGAACAAGGCGGCCAGGTGCTCTACGACGCCACCTCACGTCAACGCTGGGAGGTACCGCCGTATCCAGCCCGGCCCATTGACCCCAGCGGGGTAAGCGACGCGTTCTGCGGTGGCTTTCTGGCCGGTTTGTGGAAAACGGGCGATCCGCTTCAAGCCGTTCTGCACGGCAACATCTCTGCGTCACTGGTTATCGAGGGCAGTGGGGCGCTCTACGCGCTGGAAGCTCTACCCGGCCTAGCACAAGCACGCCTGGAACGCCTACGCGAACTGGCCTGTCGGGCATGACGACCGATTCTACCCTTCTACCGTTTTGGTGGCAGTGAGAGTGCCGCCGCATGTCAGTCCTCCCCCCTCGCCTCCATCCCGGCAGGCATACCCTCCCTGGCTGTTTCCTCCAGAAAGGCCGTGTCATCTCTTACGAATGACTATAGAAGAACCTCGCGAGCAGTTTTATGCCTATCCTACCACAGACTCTATCTGCTCCCTACTACAGACAACTCTCTTGAGAGCATACATTGGTCAGGCTTTTCAATGGTCACATTCGCGCAGAATCTGCCTCTATATAAACTGCTAGCCACTAAATCTATCCTCCGACCGCTTACATAAAACAGCTTTCCCTGCTGTTTTGTTGGAGTATTGAAAAGCCCTGGAACATGACCAAGGGTGTGTCCCAATTTTGTCGGGATTTTGGGGACGAGTCAGGCGGTAGAGCGGA
>FWWL01009287.1_pt1 | contig 12035 bp, 11 predicted proteins | sample 2228331 | NCBI WGS metagenome assembly FWWL01 (sample SAMEA103939775, study PRJEB20133) | metagenome | reverse complement strand
AGCTTCTCCGGCACCGTGCGCAAATCGTCGCCAGCCCCATGACCGCCGTCCTCGAACGCTACCAGGCGCTGGTCGCCGCCGGCGAGCTGCTCGCCGACCCCGATCAGGCCGCCGCCGCGCGCCGCCTCGCCCATCTCGCGCACGAACTCGAACAGGGGCCGCGCAAAGGCAGCGTGCTGTGGCGCCTCGCCCGGCGCGCGCCCGAGGCGCCGCGCGGCGTGTATATGTGGGGCGGCGTCGGGCGCGGCAAGTCGATGCTGATGGACCTGTTCTTCGGTTGCGTCCGCATCGAGCGCAAGCGCCGCGTCCATTTCCACGAGTTCATGATCGAGGTGCACGCGCGCATCGCCGAGGAACGCAAGAAGGAGGCGGGCGACCCGATCCCGCCGGTCGCCAAGGCGCTCGCCGAAAACCTCCGCCTGCTCGCATTCGACGAGATGGTGATCAACAACACCGCCGACGCGATGATCCTCAGCCGGTTGTTCACCGCGATGATGGCCGAGGGGCTGACCGTCGTAGCGACGTCGAACCGCCCGCCCGACGATCTCTACAAGGACGGGCTGCAGCGCGACAGTTTCCTGCCGTTCATCGCGTTGCTCAAGGACAAGCTCGACGTCCTGCCCCTGAACGGCCCGACCGATTATCGCCGCGACCGGCTGGGCATGATGGACATGTGGCTAACCCCCAACAGCCCCGCCAACACCGCCACCCTCTCCGCCGCCTTTTTCCGCCTGACCGACTACCCGGTCGAGGACCGTGCGCATGTGCCGAGCGAAGACCTCGCGGTTCAGGGCCGCACGCTGCACGTGCCCAAGGCGCTGAAGGGCGTCGCCGTCTTCTCGTTCAAGCGCTTGTGCGAGGAAGCGCGCGGCGCGTCCGACTATCTCGCCATCGCGCGGCGCTATCACACCGTCATCATCGTCGGCATCCCGCGCCTCGGCCCGGAAAACCGCAACGAAGCCGCGCGCTTCGTCACGCTGATCGACGCGCTGTACGAGCATAAGGTCAAGCTGCTGGCGATGGCCGACGCGGCGCCGATCGACCTTTATGCCGAAGGCGACGGCAAGTTCGAATTCGAACGCACCGTAAGCCGCCTGATGGAAATGCAGTCGGAAGAGTATCTGGCGCAGGGGCATGGCGCGGCGGGCTGATTATCCCGCCACCGCCTCCGCCAACTCCGTCCCCCGCCCGGTGAGGCCATAGAGCGCCACCGGCGGAAACCGGTCCTCCAGCCGCCGCGTCACCAGATCCTGCCCGATCATCGCCTGCAGCGTCAGCGACAGCGCGCGCGGCGTCACCGGCGCGAGCCGCGACTGAAGCGCGTTGAAGCGGGTCCAGTCGTCGCCCAGCCCGCCCGCCACCGGCAATGTCCAGCGCGACAGGTCCGGCGCCTCCAGCCCCAGCCGCACGCGCGCATCCTCGATCCGCTCGCACGCTGCGCCGATCGCCCGACCGCTGTCAGTTAGCACATATTCGGGGCGCAGCGGGTGGCCATGGCCGGGATTGGGCATCACCCAACCCTGCTCGCGCAGATACGCCAGCGTCCGCGTCAGGCTGTTGCGCGACAGGCTGAACCGCCGCTCGATCACCGCGAAGCGCGATCCGCTCTCGCGGCTGAGCAACGCCAGCACAGGAATCGTCCACCGCCCCGCCGCCAGCCGCTGCAACACCGCACTTGTCAGAACCGGATCATTCACGCGCTTGACCAAATCGCAATCTACTATACAAATGGAACCATAGACTCGGGAGGACGATATGGCAAGCGAAGCTACCCTTGATGCGATCAACACCGCGATTTCCTATGACGGCGGACTGACCTGCGCGCTCAGCGTCACCAGCCTCGACCGCTCGATCCCGTGGTACGAAAACGTGCTGGGGATGACGCTGATGTACCGGATGGACGAGATCGCGTGGTGCGAACTGACCTCGTCGGTCGCGCGCGTCAGCGTCGGCCTGTCGCAGGTCGAAAACGCGGGCGGCCCCGGCGGCGCGACGCTGACCTTCGGCGTCACCGATCTCGACGCGGCCAAGGCGGCGCTGGACGCAGCGGGCGTACGGCAGGACGGGCCGATCAACGAAATCCCCGGCATGGTGCGCCTGCTCACCTTCTACGACCCCGACGGCAATGCGCTGATGTTCTATCAGGACCTCTCCGGCGACGGTGAGGGTTAAGCCGGGTCTAGCTCTGCACGTGGAGGCGGCGTAGCATCACCCGATGCTGCGCCGCCTGCTCTTCCTGACCCTCGCCGTAGCAGCACTGCCCGGCGCGCGTCAGGCCGATCCTGCGCCGCAGAACTGGTACGTCATCGCCGACGATGCCGGCGCGGTGCTCGGCCACGCCAGCACCGCCAGCCGCACACTCCCGGACGGACACGAGACGATCGAACGGCGCGAACTCCGGCTGGCCGATGGCGAACGGCCAGCCGCGACGCTCACCGACACGACCACCACCCGCTTCGACGCATTGGGCCGCCCGCGGCTGATCGTCACCGAATCGCGCGACAGTCGCACCATCCGCCGACTCGAAACCCGCATCGCGGCGACCAGCGCAACCGTCACCCGCCAGAGCGAGAGCGGGCGCCACGTCACCCGTATCGCGCTGCCGCCCGGCACGCGCTTCGACAATGGCGAAGGGTTGATGCGCAGCTGGAACGGCGACTCGACGCTAAGCTTCCTCAACCTCAACCCCGCCGCCGGGCTGGTCGAGCGCATGACGATCGAACGCGCACCGAGCCAGCGGCCCGGCACGCTGACGGTGCTGCGCAAGCGCTATGAGGGGACCGAGCTGCGCGGGATCATGCGGCTCGATCTCGACGCATCGGGACGCATCGTCGCGGCGATCCAGCCGATGTTCGGCGTCGCGGTCACCACCCGCCCCGCCGACCGCGACACCGCACTGCGCTCACATCCGCCCTACCGCCTGCTGCGCAATGTCATGGCCAAGTCGCCGGTGCGGATCGGCCCCGCCGCCGCACAGGGCCGTATCCGCTACCGCTTCGGCTTCATCGACGGCATCGCCTTTGCTCCGCCAGCGACCGGGGAACAGCGGGTGAGCGCCGACGCGACCGGCATCACGCTCGATATCTGCGCGACCTGCGGCCTCGGTCTTCCCAGCGATCCGGCGACCCTTGCCGATGCCCGCCGCGCCACCGCCTGGCTGCAGCATGACCATCCCCGCGTCATGGCGCTCGCCCGCCCGGTGATCCGTCGCCAACTCTCGCCCGCGCGCACGATGGAGGAGCTGGCTATCCGCGCCCGCACCGTCATGCAGCGCATCGACTTCACCGGCCATCGCAGCGCCGCCGACGCGCTGGCCCATGGCGCGGGGGATTGCACCGAGGATGCGGTGGTGCTCGCTGCGCTCGGGCGCGCGGCGGGTATTCCGACCCGCGTCGCCAGCGGCCTCGTCTATTCGCGCGAACGCTATCACGGCGTCAGCAACGTGTTCATGCCGCACAGCTGGACGCTCGCCTATGTCGACGGCGCGTGGCGCAGCTTCGACATGTCGCTCGACGGGTTCGATGCGACGCATATCGCGCTCACCATCGGCGATGGCGACGCGCGCTCGATCACGGCGGCGGGACAGCTCGCCAGCCTGCTCGACTGGCAATCGCTGGCAGAGGTCAGGACGCGGGCTTCGCCGTGACCGGCTGCGGCGCATCGTCATAAACCACCGGCAGTTCGGGCAGGGTCGCATCGGCCGGATCCTCGACCATCGCTACCGCCTTGGGATCCTTGATCCCGCCGACGATGATCATGTCATAGTCTTCGTCCGGGGTCGCGACCTCGATCGGAGTCGGCGCCACATCCTGCGCCGCCGCAGGCAGTCCGACCACCGCCGCCGCCAGCGCTGCAGCGGCCAGGGCCGGCCGCACCGGCAGCGTGTAACGCACGCACACCTCGGTCTCGCACCCCTTCAGGAACGCGACCCGCTCGCCATCGCTCCAGCCCGACAGGTCGAACACCTCGCGCTTGCACATGCGACAGAAATCACCGTCCAGGATCGCGGCCAGATCGGCCTTGTAGGGACAGGGGGTGTCGATCTTCGGGAACTTGGCCATGGCATGCGCTCCGGTCGTTTGCGCGAGCTTAGCCCAATTCGCGCCGAGTGTCAGGCACGGAATACCTTCGATGTTTCTACAATAATCGAAATAATTCTTGCTCCCCGAACAACGATTCGATATTTCCACAATCATGGAACTTAAAGACGACATCGCGGCCGTGACGGCCCTGTCCGCCTTGGCGCAGGAGCATCGCCTCGCGCTCTTCCGCCTGCTGGTCCAGGCGGGACCGGAGGGCCTCCCCGCCGGGGCGATCGCCGAAAAACTGGGCGTCCCCGCGTCGTCGCTGTCCTTCCATCTCGCCCATCTCAACCGCGCGGGTCTGGTCAGCCAGACCCGGCAGGGACGGTCGCTGATCTATGCCGCCGACTATGCCGCGATGAACGGCTTGCTCGGCTATCTCATGGAAAATTGCTGCGGCGGCGCGGGATGCGCGGCCCCGGCCGAACAGTCCGAAAGGAAATCCGCATGAAGCGTATGCATGTCCATGTCGGCGTCACCGATCTCGATCGCTCGATCGCCTTTTATTCCACGCTGTTCGGCGCGGAACCCAGTGTGACCAAGCCGGACTATGCCAAGTGGATGCTGGAGGATCCGCGCGTCAATTTCGCGATCTCCAGCGGCGACCACGCCGTCACGGGGATCGAGCACCTCGGCATCCAGGTCGAGCATGGCGACGAGCTGGTCGAGGTCTACGGCCGCCTCAAGGCTGCCGACCGCCCGGTGCTGGAGGAAGGCGCGACGACCTGCTGCTACGCCAAGAGCGAGAAGAGCTGGATCGCCGATCCCGATGGCGTGGTGTGGGAAGCGTTCCTGACCGAGGGCGAGGCCACCGTTTACGGCGACTCCCCCGCCCTGTCGGCGCTGTCGGACAATGCCCGCCCCGATGCATGCTGCGCGCCGCAGATCGCGCCGGCTCCGAAATCTGCCTGCTGCTGAGGATCGCACGATGGAGCCGGTCGATATCGTCATCTACCACAACCCCGATTGCGGCACGTCGCGCAATACGCTGGCGATGATCCGCAATGCCGGGATCGAGCCGCATGTGGTGGAGTATTTGAAGACCCCACCCAGCCGCGCGCTGCTGGTCGAGCTGCTCGCCCGCGCCGGAGCGACGCCGCGCGACTGGCTGCGCGAGAAGGGCACGCCCTTTGCCGAACTCGGCCTCGACGATGCGGCGCTGTCCGACGATGCGCTGATCGATGCGATGATGACGCATCCGATCCTCATCAACCGCCCGGTCGTCGTCTCCCCGCTCGGCGTCGCACTTTGCCGCCCGTCCGAAGCGGTGCTCGACCTGCTCCCCACCGCCCAGCGCGGTGCCTTCGCCAAGGAAGATGGCGAGCGCGTCGTCGACGCCGCCGGCAACCGCCTCGCCTGACAGGGACGCCATGACCGACACTGCATCCCCGCTGGGCCTGTTCGAGCGCTGGCTTTCGCTCTGGGTCGCGCTCGCGATCCTCGCCGGCCTCGCGCTCGGCCTGATGGCGCCGGGCGTCACCACAATGCTGGCGGAGCTTGAGGTTGCCTCGGTCAACCTCGTGGTGGCGGTGCTCGTCTGGGCGATGATCTACCCGATGATGGTCGGGGTCGATTTCGCCAGCATCCGCGACGTCGGGCGCAAGCCCAAGGGGCTCGTCATCACGCTGGTGGTAAACTGGCTGATCAAGCCGTTCACCATGGCCGCGCTGGCGATCCTGTTCTTCGACTTTATCTATGCCGACCTGATCCCGCGCGACCTGGGCCAGCAATATATCGCCGGGCTGATCCTGCTCGGTGCCGCGCCCTGCACCGCGATGGTGTTCGTCTGGGCCCAGATGACCAAGGGCGACCCCGCCTATACGCTGGTGCAGGTGTCGGTGAACGACCTTGTCATGATCGTCGCCTTCGCCCCGATCGTCGCGCTGCTCCTCGGCGTCACCGACATCGTCGTGCCGTGGGAGACGCTGCTGCTCTCGGTCGCACTCTATGTCGTGATCCCGCTCGCTGCGGGCGCACTCACCCGCCGCCGGGTGATCGTCAGCCATGGCGGCGACGCAGCATCGGTCGATGCCTTCACCGCGCGGCTCAAGCCATGGTCGATCATCGGCCTGCTCGCCACCGTGCTGCTGCTGTTCGCGTTTCAGGCGACCACGATCGTCGCCAACCCGCTGCTGATCGCGCTGATCGCGGTGCCGATCCTGATCCAGTCCTATGCGATCTTCGCCATCGCCTATGCCGCAGCGAAGGCGTGGCGCGTGCCCCACAACATCGCCGCACCCTGCGCGCTGATCGGCACGTCGAACTTTTTCGAGCTGGCGGTGGCGGTCGCGATCGGCCTGTTCGGCCTGTCGAGCGGCGCGGCGCTCGCCACCGTCGTCGGCGTGCTGGTCGAAGTACCGGTGATGCTCAGCCTCGTCGCCTTCGCCAACCGCACGCGGGGGAGTTTTCCGTGCTGATCTGCACCTATTGGCCGCCCACCGACAAATTCCAAGCGGCGCGCACCTGCCCCACGAAAATCGGGCGATAGGTGCGCAGCTCCTGCTGCGCTGCTGCGTCGAACCCGGCTAAGCCGCCGATCCGCTCCTGCGCCCCGCGCGCGGCGGCCCGATAGAGCGCACGCACCTCCGGCATTCCTGCGCCTTGCCGCTGCAAATGCGTTGCCAGCGCCCAATAACCGCCGATCCGGTCGGGATGCGACCGCGCATAGCCCGAACGGATTGCCATCGCGCGCCGATACAACGCTTCGGCGTCCGCCCCGCGCCCCTGTGCCGCCAGATTCGCGGCCAGATTGTTGTAGCTTGTCGCAATCCGGGGATGTCCGGCAGGGAGTGCCCGCTCGTTCAGCTGAACCGCCTTGCGATACAACGGCTCCGCCTCCGCCAGTTTGCCCTGAACGCTCAGATTATAGGCCAGGTTGTTATAACCCGCCGCAATCTCCGGATGTCCGGGCGGCAGCACCGCCTCGCGCATCGCCAGCGCCTTGCGCAAGAACGGCTCGGCCTCGCCATATTTGCCCTGCAGGGTCATGTTGTAGGCGACATTGGCATAGCTGGCGGCGATCTCGGGATGCCCCGCTGGCAGCGCCGCCTCGCGGATCGCCAGCGCGCGGCGATAGAGCGGCTCGGCCTCGGCCGGGCGGTTCTGGTCGTCCAGATTGGACGCAAGGTTGTTATAGGCCTGGCCGACCGCCGGATGTCCGGTGGGCAACGCCGCCTCAAGCGTCGCCAGCGCCCTACGGAACCAGGTTTCCGCCTCGCGATACCGCGCCTGTCCGTTCAGGTTGAAGGCAAGATTGGTGTATGCATCGGCCAGACGCGGGTGCCCGGCGGGCAGCCCCTGTTCGACCATCGCCATCGCGCGGCGGTGGATCGGCTCGCCGTCCGCAAACCGCCCCTGATTGTCGAGCGCAGCGGCAAGGTTGCTCAAATTGGTGGCAATCGCCGCATGGCCCGCCGGCAGCACCTGTTCGTGGATCGCCAACGCCTTGCGATACAGCTGCTCCGCTTCGGCATAGCGCCCCTGATTATTCAGGTTGAACGCGATGTTGTTGTAGCTGGCGGCGATGTCCGCATGCGCGGCGGGCAATGCCTGTTCGCGTATCGCCAGCGCCTTGCGGTACAGCGGCTCAGCATCGGTGTAGCGCCCCTGCCGGTCGAGATTTCCGGCGAGGTTGTTCAGGCTCGTCGCAATGTCGAGATGCCCGGCCGGCAACGCCCGTTCCCGCATTGCCAACGCCTTGCGATAGATCGGCTCGGCTTCCGGCGACCGTCCCAGCGCGTCCAGATTGCTGGCCAGATTGTTGAGGCTTGCGGCGATCCCGGGATGTCCGGCGGGCAAAGTCTTCTCCGCCAGCGCTAGCGCGCGCCGGGCATAGGGTTCCCCCTCTTCGGCCACACCCGCCTGAACTGCGATATTGGTCAGGGCGAGCAGCAGGTCGAGGCACTGGTCGGCATCGGGGCGGCTCGCCTCGCACTTGACCAGTTCGGCCTTCAACGCCGTCAGCGCCCCCGCAAAGTCGCCGCGTCCAAACGCCGACGTCGCAGCATCACCATAGGGCCAACGCTGTGCGGCCTCGGCGGGAACCGCACCAGCGCACAGCGCCAGTGCGACGAAAAGCGGGGAATTTGCCTTCATCGCCCACAGTCTAGCCAGAATCACCCGTGAATAAACTGACGTTTAGCGTCGGTTTCTCAGTCGAGATTGGGCCGCAGATAGCGCTCCGCCAGTTCCAAACTAATGCCCCGCCGCGCCGCATAATCCTCCAGCTGGTCGCGCCCCACGCGCGCCACGCCGAAATACTCAGCTTCCGGATGGCCGAAGTAAAAGCCGCTGACCGCCGCGGTCGGCAGCATCGCGAAGCTTTCGGTCAGGCTGATGCCCGTCGCCTTGTGCGCGTCGAGCATCTCGAACAGCACCGGCTTCAAACTGTGCTCCGGGCAGGCGGGATAGCCGGGTGCCGGGCGGATGCCGCGATACTGCTCCTTGATCAGCGCCTCGTTGGTCAGTTGCTCACCCTCGGCATAGCCCCACAGGGCCGTGCGCACGAAGTGATGCAGCCGCTCGGCAAAAGCTTCGGCCAGACGGTCGGCAAGGGCCTTGAGCAGGATGTCCGAATAATCGTCGATCGCCGCCTTGAACCGCGCCAGATGCGGCTCGATGCCGTGGATCGACACGGCGAACCCGCCGATCCAGTCGCCCGCCGGGTCGATAAAGTCGGCCAGGCACATATTCGCCCGGCCTTCGCGCTTGGCGATCTGCTGGCGCAGCATCGGCAGCGTATAGTGTTTCTCGTCCTCGACATGGACGATGATGTCGTCACCCTTGCGCCGGCACGGCCATAGCCCCGCCACACCGCGCGCGGTCAGCCAGCGTTCCTCGATGATCTTGTCGAGCATCTTCTGCGCGTCGTTAAACAGGCTGGTCGCGCTCTCGCCGACCACCTCATCCTCCAGGATCGCGGGATAATTGCCCGCCAGCTCCCACGCGCGGAAGAACGGCGTCCAGTCGATATACTGGCGCAGGTCCTTCAGGTCCCAATCGGGGAATGTGTGGACGCCGGGCATGCGCGGCTTGCCGGGCTTCAGGCTGAAATCCGCCTCGAACGCATTTGCGCGCGCATCCTCCAGGCTGCGCAGATCGCTCTGCCCCTTGCCGGCGCGGGCGAGGCGCACCGCTTCATATTCATCCGCAACCTTGGCGACATAGTCGTCGCGGATCGTGTCGCTGACGAGCGTGGTGGCGACACCCACCGCGCGGCTGGCGTCGAGCACATGCACCACCGGCCCGTCATAGGCCGGCGCGATCTTGAGCGCCGTATGCACCTTCGACGTCGTCGCGCCGCCGATCAGCAGCGGCATGGTCATGCCGGAGCGCTTCATCTCCTCGGCCACCGTCACCATCTCGTCGAGCGAGGGGGTGATCAGGCCCGACAGGCCGATCATGTCGGCGTCATTCTCGTTCGCCGCCTGCAGGATCGTCGACCACGGCACCATCACGCCCAGATCGACCACCTCGAAGCCGTTGCACTGCAGGACCACGCCGACGATGTTCTTGCCGATGTCATGCACATCGCCCTTGACGGTCGCCATGATGACCTTGCCCTTGCCCTTCGCGCCCGGCTCCTTCGACGCCTCGATATAGGGGAGGAGGTGCGCGACCGCCTTCTTCATCACGCGCGCGCTCTTCACCACCTGCGGCAGGAACATCTTGCCGCTGCCGAACAGGTCGCCGACGACGTTCATCCCGTCCATCAGCGGCCCTTCGATCACCTCGATCGGCTTGGCGGCCTTCTGGCGGCACTCCTCGGTATCCTCGACCACATATTGGTCGATGCCCTTGACCAGCGCATGCTCCAGCCGCTTCTCGACCGCCCAGCCGCGCCACTCCGCCGCCTGCTTCTCGGCCACCGCATCGGTCCCGCGAAACTTCTCCGCCAGCGCGACCAGCCGGTCGCCCGCCTCGGGATCGCGGTTGAGGATCACGTCCTCGCACGCGGTACGCAGCTCGGGGTCGATCGTGTCGTACACGTCGAGCTGCCCGGCGTTCACGATCGCCATGTCGAGCCCTGCGGGGATCGCGTGGTACAGGAACACGCTGTGCATCGCGCGGCGGACCGGTTCATTGCCCCGGAACGAGAAGCTGAGGTTCGACAGACCGCCCGAGAAGTGGACATGCGGGCAGCGCGCCTTGATCTCCTTCACCGCCTCGATGAAGTCGACGCCGTAATTATTATGCTCCTCGATCCCGGTCGCGACCGCGAAGACGTTGGCGTCGAAGATGATGTCCTCGGGCGGGAAGCCGATCGCCATCAGCTCCTTGTACGCGCGCTCGCAAATCTCGACCTTGCGCGCTTGGGTGTCGGCCTGCCCGACCTCGTCGAACGCCATCACCACGACCGCCGCGCCATAGTTCATGCACTTGCGCGCATGCTCCAGGAACTGGGGCACGCCCTCCTTCATGCTGATCGAATTGACGATCGGCTTGCCCGAAACGCATTTCAGCCCCGCCTCGATCACGTCCCATTTGGAGCTGTCGATCATCACCGGCACGCGCGCGATGTCCGGCTCCGCCGCGATCAGCTTGAGGAAGGTCGTCATCGCCTCATGCGCGTCGAGCAGGCCTTCGTCCATGTTGACGTCGATCACCTGCGCGCCATTCTCGACCTGCTGCCGCGCAACCTCGACCGCCGCGGTATAGTCGCCGGCCATGATCAGCTTCTTGAACTTGGCAGAGCCGGTGACGTTGGTGCGCTCGCCGATATTGACGAAGGCGGTGGAGGTGGGGGTGGTCGAGGTCATTTTAGTCTTTCGTCGCCCCGGCGAAGGCCGGGGCCGCTAGATTGGGTGCGGTAACAGGGCGGCCCCGGCCTGCGCCGGGGCGACGGTCATGCCGCCATCACAAACGGCTCGAGCCCCGCCAGCTGCGTGCGCACCGGCGGCGTCGGGATCGCGCGCGGGGGCAGGTCCTTCACCGCATCGGCAATCGCCTTGATATGCGCCGGGGTCGATCCGCAGCATCCGCCCAGGATGTTGACCTGCCCCTGATCAGCCCATTCCTTGACCAGCCCGGCGGTGGTCACCGGCGCCTCGTCATACGCGCCCAATTCGTTGGGCAGGCCGGCATTGGGGTACACCATGATCAGCGTGTCGCAGAGCTTGGAGAGCGTCGCGACATGCGGCCGCAGCTGCTCCGCGCCGAACGAGCAGTTGAGCCCGATCGTCACCGGCTTGGCATGCCGCACCGCCGCCCAGAACGCCTCGACCGTATGCCCTGACAGATTACGGCCTGACAGGTCGGTCAGCGTCATCGACATCATGATCGGCAGATCGCGGCCCAGCGCCTCACCGGCCTCGATCGCCGCCATCACGCCGGCCTTGGCATTGAGCGTGTCGAACACAGTCTCGATCAGGATGAAGTCCACCCCACCCTCGACCAGCGCGTCGATCTGCTCGCGATACACATCCTTCAGCGTATCGAAGTCGATTTCGCGATAGCCCGGATCGTTGACGTCGGGCGACAGCGACAGCGTCTTGTTGGTCGGGCCAAGCGCCCCGGCGACGAAGCGCGGACGCCCGTCCTTTGCCTCGAACTCGTCCGCAATCGACCGCGCGAGCTTCGCCGATTCAACATTGATCTCACGCACCAGATGCTCCGCACCATAATCGGCCTGGCTGATCCGGTTGGCGGAGAAGGTGTTGGTCTCGGCAATATCCGCCCCCGCCTCGAAATAGGCGCGGTGGATGCTCGCGGGCACATCCGGGCGGGTCAGCGCCAGAATGTCGTTATTGCCCTTCTGATCATGGCTGAGGCCAAGGTTCCCGGCATAGGCCGCCTCGTCCAGCTTCCAGTTCTGGATCTCGGTCCCGAATGCGCCGTCGGTGATCAGGATGCGCTTGGCCGCCTCGGCCAGCAATTTCTCACGTGGTGTCATGTCAACTTCCTAATCCTCCCCGGAACGGGGAGGGGGACCATGCGCAGCATGGTGGAGGGGGC
>FWWL01008122.1_pt1 | contig 12035 bp, 9 predicted proteins | sample 2228331 | NCBI WGS metagenome assembly FWWL01 (sample SAMEA103939775, study PRJEB20133) | metagenome | reverse complement strand
GGAGGGAGTTTTGAGATGGGAGTTGGTTCGTTTTTAGATGGAGAGAATGAGATATCATTTTTTGTTATAGATGAAAGGGGGATAGGATGGGAGGATATATTGAAGGTAAGGTTCAAGCTGGATAGGGTTGAGCCAGGGGTTGAGGTGAGAGGAGGGGAATACGATAAGGAGAGTGGGATGTATATTTTCCATTCATTGGCTCAGAGATTTGAGGTGGAGGGGTGGGATTCAGTTTCAGAGAAGCTGTGGTATGCATACAGGGTGGATGGGGGTGAGTGGAGCGAATGGGAGATGTTATCTGGAGGTGGTAGGAGCGGAGGATTTAGTGGGAGAGGCGGTAATTTTGTAGGAGGTTTTAGTTTAAACTTGGGGCGAGGTGTATATCGTTTGGATGTGAAGGTGAGGGATGAGGGGGGAAATGAAGGTAAGTGGAGTGGTGTGATATATGTGAAGGGAGATGAGGTGATGGGGTGTCCAGTTATAGGGAGTGTGACGGAGGAGGAAGTGAAGGTAGTATATTCAGTTGTGAACTCGCTGATACCGGTGAGTTTAGTTCTTTTAGCTGTTTATCTTATGAAGGCGATGAGGAATGGTAGAGTAAGGAATGGGAGGGGAGGAAAGAACAGAGGAACGAAGACCAAAGAGGTTGAGGAGAACGCAAAGGTTGAGAAGACCGAGGGTAGCGAAGACCCGAATTGATAAAGGCTGGAGCCGAATTGAGATCCTAACGGATGAATACAGAATCCTTATCTAAAACTCGCTATATCTGGTTGGAGGTTTCATTAAATCTTTTTATGTATATTTGTAGGTTGAGTATTGCAGCTGGGGTCATACCGGGGATAAGGCTTGCTTCACGGAGGTCTCGCGGAACATACTTTTTGAGTTTCTCCTTTATCTCATTTGATAGAGAAGGAATTGAATCAAAATCGAACCCATCGGGTATCTTCCATCTCTGAAGATTTCTCAGATAAATTCCTCTTTCCTCCTCCTGCTGTATATAACCTTCGTATTTTATTGAAATCTGAACTTCCTCCTTGACCTCATCAGAAAAATCATCTATTTCAGGGGCAAAGACTTTTAGTTTGTCAATATCTATACCCGGTCTTTTGAGAAGGTCTCGCAGGGGGAGAGGCTTTCTTAATTTTCCTTCCAATCCGAGCTCATTGAGTTTGGAGATATTCTCTGGCTTTGGGGTTATTTTTTTGCAGGAGAGTATATCCATAAGTTTCTGAATATCATTTTTCTTTTTCAGAAAATCGCTCCATTCATCATCTGAAACGAGCCCGAGTTTTCTTCCGAGTTCTCTCAATCTTATATCCGCATTATCTTCCCTGAGGAGGAGTCTGAACTCACTTCTTGAAGTAAACATGCGATATGGTTCGTCTGTTCCGCGCGTGACAAGGTCATCTATGAGTATTCCTATATAGCATTTTTCTCTTGGGAATATCATTGGTTCTTCTCCGCGGGCACGGAGGGCTGCGTTAACACCTGCTACAAAACCTTGCGCTGCAGCTTCTTCATAACCAGTAGTTCCATTTATCTGACCCGCAAAGAAAAGCCCCTCAATATATTCAGTTTCAAGAGTATGCCTGAGCTGACGCGGGTCTGAAAAATCATATTCAACAGCATAAGCGGGACGAATAATCTCAACCCTCTCAAGACCGGGAATAGTTCTGAGAAATTTTATCTGAACATCATATGGAAGGCTCGTTGATATACCCGCTGGATATATCTCTCGCGTATCATATCCGTCCGGCTCAAGAAAAACAATATGGCTGTCACGTGAAGCGAACCTGATAACTTTATCTTCTATTGATGGACAATATCTTACACCAATGCCCTTTATCAGTCCACCATACATTGCTGAGCGAGTTAGATTTTCAAGAATTATTCTGTGAGTTTCAGGGGTGGTATGTGTTATGTACACTGGTATAAGTTTTTGCTCTATTTTTTTTGTTGAGAATGAGAAGTGAGGCGGAGGATTGTCGGACTCTTCTTTTTTGAGTGAAGAAAAATCTATAGTTTTGGCATCAAGGCGAGGCGGAGTTCCGGTTTTCAGACGACCGAGCTTAAATCCAAGCTTACGGAGTGAATCCGAAAGTCCCTCAGATGGTTTTTCCCCAAGCCTGCCACCTGAAATAGTATCATGTCCTATAAAGATTCTCCCCCCGAGAAAAGTGCCAGTTGAAAGAACAACACACCTACCCAGAAAAACTATACCAAGGTCAGTTCTCACTCCTTTTACCACCTTCCTCCCCTCTCCCGGCGTTCCACCCCCATTTCTCTCCCCATTTTTCTGTTCAACCAAAATCTCAACAACATTCCCCATCTTGATCTCAAGGTTCTGAGTGTTCCAGAGAGTTTTTTGCATTTCAGCTCTGTATAGGTTCCTATCACACTGAGCCCGAGTTCCCCTTACTGCAGGCCCCTTAGATGTATTTAACCTTTTGAAATGTATCCCTGTTTTATCCGTATTTTTTCCCATCTGACCCCCGAGGGCATCAATCTCCCTGACAAGGTGCCCCTTACCCAATCCACCTATAGATGGGTTACAGGACATCTGAGCTATTTTATCTATATCTCCTGTGATAAGGAGGGTTTTGCAACCCATTCTTGCGGCCGCAAGGACTGCCTCACAACCGCTATGCCCACCACCGACAACTATAACATCAAATATCCTATCCCAAATCATCCCTAAGCCCCCATGCCTAAGCCCCCACCACGCCTAAGCTCCCCGCGTCTCCAAAACTACTCATGAACAACTATATTTAATATCTTCCCTTTGACAAAAACAATTTTTTTTATCTCCTTACCCTCAATATATTTTGAGATCCGTGAATTTTTTCTTGCTTCCTCAAGTGCGAATTTCTCGTCTATATCCCGTGGTATACGTATTTCTCCTCTCACTTTACCGTTGACCTGCACAGGTATAACAACCATGTCTGAATAAAGCAAGGCGGAGAGTTTTTCGGTCATCTGAACCCATCCTTCATCCAAGATAAGTCGGCACTCGTTTTCACTTTTCACACCCGCAAACTCTTTTTGCATAATGAACCATAATTCCTCTGCGATGTGTGGAGCGAATATTGAAAGAGCCTTGAGAAAACCTTTCATCATCCCAGCAATAGCTAATGCGTCATCATATTTTTCACATTTCCTTCCAGCCGCCAAGAAGTCTTCAAGCTTATTTGTGAACTCCATAAGCCTTGCTATCGCTGTATTGAACCCAAGCTCAGGTATATCTTTATCAACGGAAACGATAGCATGAGCATAAGCGCGCCTCAATTCAGCCACATGCTCAGAGACGTCCAAGAATATATTCTCCTCATCAATGATTTTACTATCAACACCATGAGAATCAAATTTGATTCTCTCTTTCACAATATCATATATTTTCATTGAAGCATCCCAGACACGCCTCAAAAACCTGAAAGATCCGACTACACCCCTATCCGACCATTCAAGATCTTTCTCAACAGGTGCAGTAAATAAAATAAAAACACGAACAGTGTCAGCCCCATAGAGCGCGACAATGTCATCAGGATCAACAACATTACCCTTTGACTTTGACATCTTTGCTCCATCTTTTATCACCATACCCTGCGTTATAAGTTTCCGGAAAGGTTCAGAAATATCTATCCACCCCAGGTCTCTCAAAACCTTCGTGAAAAACCGAGCATAAAGAAGATGAAGAACCGCATGCTCTATCCCCCCTATATACATATCAACGGGCATATATCTCCTGACAAATTCCGGATTAAAAGGTGAACCTGAAAAATCAACACCATTTATATCACCGGAAAGATACCCGAGAAAATACCAAGAAGATTCAACGAATGTATCCATTGTATCAGTCTCTCTTTCTGCGCCAGCTCCACAGTATGGACATTTTGTCTTCTTCCAATCTGCTATCATATCCTCCATATGAGGTGGAAGAGTTATTGGAAGGTTTTCTTCTTTTTCGGGAACAATTCCGCAATTGGGACAATATATAATAGGTATTGGTGCACCCCAGTATCTTTGTCTTGAAATTCCCCAATCTCTCAGGCGATAGCTGACCACAAAATCTCCAAAACCTCTTTCCCTCGCAAAATCGGTTATTTTGTTCTTCGCATCTTCAGAGTCAAGACCTGTGAACTTGCCAGAGTTTATAAGTTTACCCCTACCCTCAAATGCACAAAGAGAAAAGTCATGATCAGTATCGTATGGCACTATGACAGGTTTTATACTGATACCATATTTTTTTGCGAAATTAAAGTCCCTCTGATCATGGGCAGGAACAGCCATTATCGCTCCGGTTCCATAATCGGGAAGGACATAATTTGCAACCCAAATTGGCACCTTCTCTTGCGTAAATGGGTTCAAAGCGTATGCGCCAGTAAATACTCCAACAAGTTCTTGCCCCCTTTCCTCTTTTGACATTCGCAATACCTCGTCGCAGAATTTCTCAACGTCTTTTTTCCTTTCTGGTACCGCAACTTCTACCGCAAGTTCATGTTCCGGGGCGAGAGCCATGAATGTGACCCCAAAAACTGTATCAGGTCGCGTCGTGAAGATTTCTATTTTTCTCCCATCTGCAAGCGGAAAGATTATTTTTGCTCCGTAAGATTTGCCTATCCACTCCCTCTGCATTTTCTTGACGCGTTCCGGCCAGTCAAGATTATCAAGCTCCCGGAGGAGTTCTTCCGCATAATCCGTTATCTTGAGAAACCAACCCCACATCCTCTTTTTTATTATTTGAGTGTTGCATCTCCAACACCTTCCTGCTATAACCTGCTCGTTTGCCAGAACAGTATTACAACGCACGCAGAAATTGACAAAGCTCATCTTCCTATATGCTATACCTTTTTTGAACATCTGTATGAAAAAGAGCTGTTCCCACCTGTAATATTCAGGAGAACAAGTGGTAATTTCGCGTTTCCAATCATATGATATGCCAAGACGTTTGAGCTGTCTTTTCATATATGATATGTTCTCATAAGTCCATTTCGCAGGGTGTATTCCATGTTCCAGAGCCGCATTCTCAGCAGGAAGACCAAAAGCATCCCATCCTATCGGGTGAAGGACATCGTATCCCTTCATCATCATGTATCTTGCAATCGCGTCTCCTATTGAGTAGTTCCTGACATGCCCCATATGTATTTTCCCAGAAGGATACGGAAACATAACAAGAACATATCTTTTCTCACCTTCTCCCCTCAGACCAAAGATTTCTCTCTCATCCCATATTTTCTGCCACTTTAACTCAATAAACTCTGGTAAATACCCCCCGCTTTCAACATTACTACTTGGGACACTGCAACCCCCAACACTCCTACTCGCAACACTCTCACTCGCAAAACCACCTGCCCTGACACTTTTTTCAGCTTCAATCTTTTCAAAGTCTCCCATATTAATATACAAATCCTTTTAATATACCAATCCTTTGTCTTTGTTATAAAAAATGATTTTAAAGATTCCGCATAGCAATGAAGGATTTTCACACGGTTTTAGTTTTGATATATGGAGATTGGAAAGATGCTATCTAAATACAAATATATACTTGATGTAGTTTTTGACCAGTGGGAAAAGGAGAAAAAGAGGCTGAATTTGGAAAAATCAGCAAGGGTGTGTCCCGTAGGAGGTTTTGTGCGTGATATACTTTGCGGGGTGAAAACTGATGATTTTGATTTTGTTGTTGAGGGGGAAGTTAGAGAGCTTGCAAGAGAGGTTATGAAGAGATTAGGTGGGAGAAATTTCAAGCACTTTGATATGTTTGGAACCGCAAGCTTTGAACTTCCCGAAGGCAGCAGAGTAGATTTTGCCCGTGCGCGAGAAGATTTTTATCCCATCCCCGGAAAACACCCACTGATAAAATTTGTGGATAACGTTGAAAAAGACCTTGGAAGGAGGGATTTCTCAATAAATGCAATGGCAATTGATATGACAAAAGCTGAACCACGCCTTATAGACCCATTCGGCGGTTTTGATGATTTGAAAAGAAGGCAAATAAGGGTGCTTCATAAGATGAGCATAAGCGATGACCCAACAAGAATTCTGAGAGCAGTAAGATTGTCTTTAAAACTCAAATTTGATATACATGAAGATACTATCACCTCGCTTGAGATCGCAAAGAAAAACGGAGCATTCAGAAATGTATCAGGAGATAGATTTTTCAGTGAAATAAAAATAGCATCAAAAGAGAAAAATTTTTTCATGTTCATTTTGAAGCTTGATGAATTATCCGTTCTATTTTCAATCCACCCTGCACTTTCACTTTCGGAAAGACAGCGAGAAAAACTAATCAAAATGTCGGATTTGGAGGAAATTTGCAGTGATAAGGGAATTTGCAGCGATAAAGAAAATATCCACACAGATGAAGAAAACAAATTAGGCTCTGCAAGTAAAGTAGCATATTTTCTGAGCTTATACTATTTGTTGTGTCCATCAACACTTGAAGAGATTATGAATTTTTTTAACGTACCGAAAAGTATAAGAGAAGAATTGAAGAAGGTAATAGACAAAATGGCATAGATGGACAAAATAGCATAGATAAAATATAGACAAAATATGCCCAGACTGCGTAGAAGAAATAGACAAAAATAAATCCATAAATATTTAAAACATTAAAAACATTTAAATGGAGTATATCATTCTGACGCGGATGATTTTTGTTCTTTTGGCTTCTCTTCTGATTTTGTGAGTCTGCTTTTTATCTCGGGTAGTATTTTATCTGCGACTTCAGGTATGAGGTTTATCGCTTTTTCAACTATTGACGAAGGGGGTTTTCCAGTTGAGTAGAAGAATACCTTTCCTTCGTCGGCGATGACAAGAACTCCTACTGGATCAACCGTGACAGCTCCTCCCGAAGCACCGAGTTGGTTTGAGGAGCGAGAGCCAGCCATAAATCCAACCTTTATCTTTGCAAATGGTATTATATATGATTTGCCAACCTCAATTGGTTTTCCAACTACTGTCTCTGACCTGACAAGCTCCCTTATCTTGTCAAAAAGCGAGGATAGAATTCTCTCAAGCCCTTCTTCTCCGATTACGTTTTTATCGTTCATGAAAAAAATTTAAAATTTCTCTCTTTTTTTGTTAGAAATTAAATAAAAGTCAATTTTTTTATGTTATGGTAAAGGTTCTTATAGTTGATGATTCTGCCTTCATGAGGAAGGCAATAGCAGATATACTCAAGAGGGACAAGGAGATAAGCATTGTTGGAGAAGCACGCGACGGAGAGGAAGCTATAAAATTATTCAGAGAAGTAAATCCCGATGTTATAACCTTAGATTACGAGATGCCAAAGAAAAACGGTCTTGAAGTGATACAAGAAGTTATGAATATAAAGCCAACCCCAATAGTCATGATATCATCATATACAAAGGAGGGAGCCTTAGTGACTTTTAAATGCCTTGAAGCGGGAGCAGTTGATTTTATACCAAAGGACATAGAGAAGGGAACATTTGAAGTATTAAGAAAGGCAAATGAGATAATAGAGAAGATAAAGAACGCGGCTCGAGCTCGAGCTAACTTATTTATAAAAAAAGATATACTCTATCGGACACGGGGTTACACTCCCTCCGCCTCCGCTGAAGCCTTGATGACACCCAGCACACAACAGCGTGTGTCCCCCGCGAAACTTCCAACCGAAATGCGCAAGCTTGTGGTCATTGGAGCATCAACCGGTGGTCCAAACACAGTATCAGAAATATTTTCTATAATTTCTCCCATACCTGCAGGGTTCGTGGTTGCGATACATATGCCTGCGATATTCACATCAACTTATGCACAGCGCCTCTCCGAGAAAACAGGTTTCCCCGCAAAGGAAGCTGAAGATAGAGATAAAATAGAGCCCAGTAAGATACTTGTAGCACCCGGTGGGAAACACCTCATCATTGAAAGGGGAGGTACAGTGAGAATAACCGATGAGCCGCGCGACGCAATATATAAACCATCAATTGACGTGACCATGGAGACAGCAGCTGATGCCTTCAGAGATAAAGTTATAGGTGTAATACTTACGGGTATGGGAAATGACGGGTCAAAGGGGATAAAGAAAATAAAGGAGAAAGGAGGGAAAGTTATAGTTGAAAATGAAAAGAGCGCCGTAGTTTTCGGAATGCCAAGGTCAGCAATAGAAACAGGATGTGCAGATTACATAGAAGATGCGCACAGGATCCCAAGTATAATAGAAAAACTTGTCCTATCCTGAAAAAACAAAAACCTATTACGATTTAAAATTTACATAATGGCAGATAAAATAATAGATAAACAAGAATAAGCAAGAATAAACAAAAATAAATTGTAAAAAGAAACCAAAAATGGAAAAAGGGAATTATTGATGAAGACAATAGCAATATTTTCTGAGAAAGGAGGAGTAGGAAAAACAACGATAACAACAAACTTGGGAGTATCGCTCGCAACAAAAAACTACAGAACACTTATAATAGATATGGACCCACAGGGGCACGTAGGTAGAATAATGGGAGTTGGACCGACGAAAAAGGGAATATTGTATTTCCTCATAAGGGCACAAGTTGGCGATGAAATAATAAAAGAGACAAGAATACCTAAACTTTTTGTAGTCGCATCAGACTGGTCTCTGGCCGACTTCACAGTAAACGTAGCACAACACCCAAATAGACATCTCAAACTCAGAGAAATAATAGAAAAAATTAAAGATAAATTTGATATAATACTCATTGACTCACCGCCATCGCTTGAACTCATAACACTCAATATCCTTCTTGCAGCGGAAGGTGTGATAATCCCTGTTGCTCTTACATATCTTGGTCTTGTGGGTGCAGCAGCAACCCTAAGAATAATGGCTCAGACGAAAAAAGCCTTCAATTATTCCCCAGGTGTGATAGCCCTCGTGCCAAATATGTATGAAGAAACACCTGAGTGCAAGGAGCTCCTACAGAAACTCAGAGAAAAGCTTGGGAAAAGAATGTCAAAAACCGTAATAAGGCGCGCTCCGGAAGTGGATAAAGCACAAAGCTACTCCGTCACTGTAGTGGAAATGTCGCCAGAATCACCCGCCGCTCAGGACTTCGAGAAACTCGCAGATGAACTCATACTCAAAATAGGTATATAATAAACGAAGTATAAAATAAAATAAAATAAAATAAATGATCACTTAAAAAACATCCCCAACCTGCTTTCCATAATCAAAACTCACCTACCATGCTAAATCCCCGTCAAAAACAATTAGTAGTGTTTTCCAAAAAATGAATTTACTAAACAAAGCATAGATAAACTATTACGAATATGCAGGACGAAAGCAAAAACGGAAAAAGACCGGAAGCGCAAGAATATTCTCCTCTCCTCGATGAAGAGAGGGTCAAAAAAGCCAGGGAAATTTTCAGAAGCAAGGAGTATGCCCAAAAATGGAAAAATCTCGCACCACTCTTCATAAAGACAAAAGGAGAAAAAGAAATAAACATAAAAGAAATTCAGGAGCAGATAATCAAACTGAAAAAGGAGAAAGAAGCTCTGATCTTAGCACACAATTATATGCTTCCCGAAATACAGGAGATAGCAGACTTCATAGGTGATTCGCTCGAGCTTGCAATAAAGGCTGCAGAAAGTCCTCAAGAACTCATTGTCTTTTGCGGAGTTCACTTTATGGCTGAAGGCGTCAAAGTGGTGTCGCCGGAGAAAACCGTTCTACTCCCGAGACTTGAAGCCGGATGTTTTATGGCAGATATGATAAACAAAGAAGCACTCAAAAAATTCAAAGAAAAGTATCCCCAAAGACCCGTTGTATGCTACATAAATACCGACGCAGCAGTAAAAGCGGAAAGTGATATATGTTGCACATCCGCTAACGCAGTGGATATAGTAAAAAGCATAGAAGGAAATGAAATCTTATTTATCCCAGATAGAAACCTCGCACTATATATACAAAGATTTACAAAGAAAAAAATAATCCCATGGGATGGTTGGTGTAATGTGCATCACAGGTTCAGACCACACGATATAATAAAGCTGAGAGAAGAACATCCCGACGCGGTGATAGTAGTGCATCCTGAATGCTCCCCAGATGTTATTGATATTGCAGATGAGGTCTTCTCAACAGGCGGAATGGTAAAATTCGCCAAAAACACAAAACACAAAAAAATAGCATTTGCCACAGAAGAGGGACTTATAGAAAGAATAAGAAGAGAAAACCCCGATAAAACAATCCTTTCTGTGGGCTCGCCCAAAATATGTGTTAATATGAAATCTATAAGATTACCTGATGTTCTCGAATCGCTAAAAGATATGAAATTCAAAATAGATGTCCCAGATGATATAGTTGAGAGAGCAAGAAAACCACTTATAAAAATGCTTGAAATATCAAGAGGTAAAGATTTCATACAAAGGATATTTGGTAATAGTAAATTGGTAATGTAAAAATATTTGGTAATAGCAAATAAATAGCAATAGGCTCAAATTATACCAATGAGTAAGATTTTGGATTTCAGGAGTAAGACTTTGAATGTCAGCATAACTTTTTCTTTTCTCCTGATATTTTGTGCTTCACTGCTTACATGCCAAGACAAAAAAACCAAATCTACCACACCAATTGATGAGTTCTGTAATGAGTTCTATAAAATCTCAAACTCTATACTCAAAAAAATGTTCGAATGTATATTTGGTTTCAGCGATTTTCCATTAGAAGGATTAGAAACGGTAAACTGCAGTCAGGAAAGTTATTTTGGTATCTTGAAAAAATCAATAGAATTAGGAAGAGCAAAATTCAATCCTGATTTAGCTTCAAGTTGCCTGAACTCTCTGAAAGAAATCTCAGGATGGTCATGTGAAGAATTAGCCGAGAAAATATCCCTTTCACAAGATATTTATGACATTGCGGGAGAGAATTGTGAGGAAGTCATACAAGGAATGAGAGAAGTTGGGCAAGACTGCTACATTTATGGAGAATGCACCAAAGGTGCATACTGCGAGGGTGATTCATGTCCCGGCACATGCAACCCTCTTCCAAAGGAAGGAGAAGATTGCTCTCTCACAGATGAATGTGCGGAAGGACTTGTATGCGTAGATAGAATATGCCAGAAACCCTCAAAGATAGGTGAAAAATGCTTCGAAGATTCTGATTGTGAAAAAGGTTTGTTCTGCGAACAAAGTTCTCACATAAAAATAACATCAACTTGCAAGCCGGCGGGTCAGAAAGAACTTGGAGAAGATTGTAAGTCTGATCAGGAATGCAAGAGTAATTTATGCATTGATAAATGTATAGAAATTAAATTTGCATCTGCTGAGGGTGCAAAATGTGGGCTGATCAACAACACAGTATACTATTGCTTAGGACAGCCTTACTGCGAACTAACCAGCGAAGTAACTGGAGAATGCAGAAAAAGAAAAAAAGAAGGTGAAAGCTGTGAACCAATAGAAGAGAGATTATCAGCACTAAATGGTTTGGTGCCAAATATGCCAAAAAATATGTTGGTACCAAATATGCTCGCACCAAATAGACAGGTAAAAAGCTTCTTATATTCTCCAAAGATCTTCCCAAAACAGTGGGGTGGTCTATTCTTATTATTCTTACTTCTTTTCGATACAGAAAGTTGTAGCGAGGGACTTTATTGCGATAAAGAGAGTAGGATTTGCAAGAAGCTTCCCGCTGAAGGAGAGAGATGCGCGGAAAGTTTTTTTCAGTGTGACTATTCCCTACAATGCGATGATGGAATATGCAGAGGAAGAAAAAAAATAGGTGAAACGTGCACCAGTTCATCCGAGTGCGAACAAGGTCTTTTCTGTTCTACATCCATAAATCAATTCAAAGGAGAATGCACAGAGTTAAAACCAAAGGGAGAAAGATGTTATTCCGATCACGAATGTAAAAACGAAAACTGTCGCAACAATATATGTTGTGGTATATAGAAGAAACAAACTAACCCATAAAAAGAAATTTCTTTAATTCATTATTTACTGCCTCGGGAATTTCAGGTGTGAATATGTGAGGAGCGGATGGAAATATGATAATCTTACTTCCCTTAATCTTATTGTGGATTTTATAAGACTCTTCAACCGGCACTGACATATCTTTT
>FWWL01009282.1_pt1 | contig 12038 bp, 20 predicted proteins | sample 2228331 | NCBI WGS metagenome assembly FWWL01 (sample SAMEA103939775, study PRJEB20133) | metagenome | reverse complement strand
TTCGCCGCGCTCGCCGCCACGACCACCGCGCCCGCGGCGCGGTTCGCCGGCGTCGCCGGTGTCGGCCGACTGCGTGTCCGCAGCTTCCGAAGGAGTCTCGGCAACGGCCGGGGTTTCGACGGCAGCGGCCTGGTCGGCCTGCGCTTCGTTGGTGTTGTTTTCTTCAGCCATCATCAGAACTCCAGCCCGCCTTCGCGGGCGGCGTCGGCCAGCGCCTTGACGCGGCCATGGAACAGGAACCCGCCGCGATCGAACACGACAGTGGTGACGCCGGCCTTCTTGGCGGCAGCGGCAATGTCCTTGCCGACCTGCACGGCCGCATCGACATTCGCGCCCGAGCTCTTCGACCCGAGGGTCGAGGCGGCCGCGACAGTCTTGCCGTCGGCATCGTCGATGACCTGGGCGTAGATGTGCCGACCGGTGCGGTGGACCGACAGCCGCAGCTTGCCGCCCGCACGCTTGCGCAGCGCGGTGCGAACCCGGCGACGGCGGCGTTCAAAGAGAGAAAGCTTTGCCATCTTACTTCTTCTTCCCTTCCTTGCGGAAGATGTATTCGCCGCGATAGGCGATACCCTTGCCCTTGTACGGCTCCGGCTTGCGCCAGCGACGGATTTCGGCGGCAAACTGGCCGACGGCCTGCTTGTCGATGCCCGAGATCTCGATCGTGGTCTGGTCCGGGGTCTTCACTTCGAGACCTTCCGGAACAGTCAGATCGACGTCGTGGCTGTAGCCGAGCTGCAGCTTGAGGTTCTTGCCCTGCGCATTGGCGCGGTAGCCGACACCCTTGATGACGAGGACCTTGGTGAAGCCGTCGGTGACGCCTTCGACCAGGTTCGACACCAGCGTGCGCTGCATGCCCCAGTGGTTGCGCGCGGCGCGCGTGTCGTTCGCCGGCTTGACGCTGATTTCACCGTCTTCGAGCTTGTACTCGATGAGGTCGGTCAGGCCCATGGACAGCGTGCCCTTGGGACCCTTGACCGACAGCGTGTCGCCTTCGATCTTGGCCTCGACCCCGCTCGGGATCGCGACCGGCTTTTTGCCGATGCGGCTCATCAGAACACCTCCGCCAGCACTTCGCCGCCGACGTTCTGCGAACGGGCTTCCGCGTCGGAAAGCACGCCCTTCGGCGTCGAGACGATGGTGATGCCGAGGCCGTTGCGGATCACCGGGAGTTCCTTCGAACCCGAGTAGACGCGGCGGCCAGGCTTGGAGACGCGAGCGACGTGCTTGATCGCCGGCTCGCCTTCGAAATACTTCAGCTCGATGCGCAGCTGCGGGTGCTTGCCCGAAGCGTCGTCGCTGTAGCCACGGATGTAGCCTTCGCGCTGGAGCACTTCGAGGACGTTCGCACGCAGCTTCGACGCGGGCGACAGGACGCTGTCCTTCTTCGCACGCTGGCCGTTGCGGATGCGGGTGAGCATATCACCCAGGGGATCGGTCATTGCCATCTATCGATTCCTCACCAGCTCGACTTGGTCAGGCCCGGAATCAGGCCCTTGTTGCCGAGATTACGCAGTTCGATACGGTTGATGCCGAACTTGCGATAATAGCCGCGCGGGCGGCCGGTGGTGGCGCAGCGGTTGCGCACGCGGGTCGGGTTAGCGTTCCGCGGCAGTTCCGCCATCTTCAGGCGCGCAATCAGACGCTCGGTTTCGTCGAGCGACTTGTCATCCGCAATTGCCTTCAGCTTCTCGTACTTGGCAGCGTACTGCGCGACGAGCTTCTTGCGCTTTTCGTTCTTATTGATCGAACTCAGTTTCGCCATTGGACTTAAGTTCCTCTGTTAGCGGCTCACGCCGCTTCCTTTTCTTCAGACGCTTCCGCCGGGAACGGGAAACCGAACAGGCGCAGCAGTTCGCGCGCTTCTTCGTCCGTCTTGGCGGTGGTGGTCACGATGATATCCATGCCCCGGACCTTCTCGATCTGGTCGTACGAGATTTCCGGGAAGATGATCTGTTCCTTCAGGCCCATGGCGTAGTTGCCACGGCCGTCGAACGACTTGGGGTTGAGACCACGGAAGTCGCGGATACGCGGCATCGCGATGGTCACCAAGCGGTCGAGGAATTCGTACATGCGTTCGCGGCGCAGGGTGACCTTGCAACCGATCGGCATGCCTTCACGCAGCTTGAACTGCGCGATCGACTTCTTCGCCTTGGTGATGACCGGCTTCTGGCCGGCGATCAGGGCCATTTCCTCGGCGGCCGTCTGGACCTTTTTCTTGTCCTGGCTGGCTTCGCCCACGCCCATGTTGAGCGTGATCTTTTCCAGCTTCGGAACTTCCATGCGGTTCTTGTAGCCGAACTTCTCGGTCATCGCCTTGACGATCTGTTCGTCGTACTTGGCGCGCATGCGGGGTGCGGTGTCAGCCATCGATGGTCTCCCCACTCTTCACGGCGACGCGGACCTTCTTGCCGTCCTTCTCAAGGATGCGGACGCGGGTCGGCTTGCCGGTCTTCGGATCGGCCACGGCAACCTTGGCGATGTGCATCGGCGCTTCGAAGCGGTCGATGCCACCCTGCGGGTTGGCCTGGCTCGGCTTGCGGTGACGGGCGATCACATTGACACCTTCGACGACGACCTTGCCGTCCTTCGGCATGACCTTCGCGACGGTGCCGGTCTTGCCCTTGTCCTTGCCGGACAGGACGACGACGCTGTCACCCTTCTTGATCTTGGCGGAAGCCATTACAGCACCTCCGGAGCGAGCGAGATGATCTTCATGAAGCCGCGGCCGCGCAGTTCGCGCACTACCGGGCCGAAGATACGGGTACCGATCGGCTCTTCGTTCTTGTTGACGAGCACGGCGGCATTGCTGTCGAAGCGGATCACGCTGCCGTCGGGGCGGCGGACGTCCTTCTTCGTGCGCACGATGACAGCGCGATGGACATCGCCCTTCTTCACCTTGGTGCGCGGCTGGGCTTCCTTGACGGAAACCACGATCACGTCACCGACGCTCGCGGTGCGACGCTTCGACCCGCCCAGTACCTTGATGCACTGGACGCGCTTGGCGCCGCTATTGTCCGCGACGTCGAGATTGGATTGCATCTGGATCATCGATCCGGTTCCTTCTCACTGGCTTGCCGAGACACCCAAATTCGACTGGGGCCCGGCAGTTCCTACCGTCTAAATCAGTTGCCCGGGGTGGCTGCTGCCACATCGAGATCGGCCTCGACCGCCTGCACGCCGCCCGCGGTCACGCGGTCCTTGACGAGCCAGGTCTTGGTCTTCGAGATCGGCTTGGTCTCTTCGATGCGGACGACATCGCCCAGGGTGTATTCGTTGTTCTCGTCGTGCGCGTGGTACTTCTTCGAACGGCGGATGATCTTCCCGTAGAGCGGGTGCTTCACCTTGCGTTCGACCAGCACGGTCACGGTCTTGTCGGTCTTGTCGGAGGTGACAGTCCCGACCAGGATACGCTTCGGCATTGTCTAACTCCTCAAGCCTTCGCCGCGGCGGCGCGTGCGCGCTCGCCCTGCAGCGTCTTGATGGTGGCGATGGAGCGACGGACTTCGCGGATGCGAGCCGGCTTCTCCAGCTGGTTGGTTGCGGCCTGGAAGCGCAGGTTGAACTGCTCGCGCTTCAGCTCGACCAGTTCTTCGGCGAGCTGGTCGTCGCTCTTCTGGCGCAGGTCTTCGACTTTAGCCATTATTCGCCTCCCAGGTGCGAGGTGTCGCCGAGACGGGCAACGACCTTGGTCTTGATGGGCAGCTTCATCGCGGCGCGTTCGAACGCGGTCGCGGCGATCGGACCGGGGACGCCGTCGAGCTCGAACAGGATGCGGCCCGGCTTGACGCGGGCAGCCCAGTATTCGACCGAGCCCTTGCCCTTACCCTGGCGCACTTCGGCCGGCTTCTTCGAGACCGGCACGTCCGGGAAGACGCGGATCCAGAGACGGCCCTGGCGCTTGATGGCGCGGGTGATGGCACGACGGGCGGCTTCGATCTGACGTGCGGTCAGACGCTCCGGTTCCATCGCCTTCAGGCCGTAAGACCCGAAGTTGAGCGTGGTGCCGCCCTTGGCGTTGCCATGGATCTTGCCCTTGAACGCCTTGCGGAACTTGGTTTTCTTCGGTTGCAGCATGGTTCTTTCCTAATCCTGCAATCAGCGAGCCGGACGCACGCCGGAAGTCTGCGCTTCCATCATCAGGCGGTCCTGTGCGGTCGGATCGTGGGCGAGGATTTCACCCTTGAAGATCCAGCACTTGATGCCGATGATGCCGTAAGCGGTCAGAGCCTCGGCTTCTGCGTAATCGACGTTGGCGCGCAGGGTGTGCAGCGGCACACGGCCTTCGCGGTACCACTCGACGCGGGCGATTTCAGCCCCGCCGAGACGGCCGCCGCAGACGATCTTGATGCCTTCCGCGCCAAGGCGGAGAGCCGACTGCACGGCGCGCTTCATGGCGCGGCGGAAGGCGACGCGGCGGATCAGCTGGTCGGCGATACCCTGGGCGACGAGCTTGGCGTCGATTTCCGGCTTGCGGATTTCGACGATGTTCAGCTTCACTTCGCTCGGCGTCATCGTGGCCAGCTTCGAACGCAGCTTCTCGATGTCGGCGCCCTTCTTGCCGATGATCACGCCGGGGCGTGCGGCATAGATGGACACGCGGCACAGCTTTGCCGGGCGCTCGATCACAACCTTGGAAATCGCTGCCTGGGGCAGGTTTTCCATGATGTAGTTGCGGATCTCGATGTCTTCCTTGAGCAGCTGCGCATAGTCGCGCCCTTCGGCGTACCAGCGGCTGTCCCAGGTGCGGTTGATCTGCAGGCGCAGACCGATCGGATTGCTCTTCTGGCCCATCTTACGCCTCTTCGACTTCGCGCACGACGATCCGCAGCCGGCTGAACGGCTTGAGGATGCGGGTGCTCTTGCCGCGGCCACGGGTGTGGAACCGCTTCATGGTGATCGACTTGCCGACCGAAGCCTCGGCGACGACGAGCGCGTCGACGTCGAGGTCGTGGTTGTTTTCGGCATTGGCGATTGCCGAGGCGAGCACCTTGCTCGCATCGCGTGCCATCGCCCGCTTCGAGAAAGCGAGGATGTTCATCGCTTCTTCGGCCTTCTTGCCACGGATCAGAGCGGCAACGAGGTTCAGTTTCTGCGCCGAACCACGGATCGTGGTGCCGACGGCCAGAGCCTCGTTATCGCCTACGCGGCGGGGTGCTTTTGCCTTGCCCATTAGCGCTTGCCCTTCTTGTCGGCAGCGTGACCAGGGAAAGTGCGCGTGGGTGCGAACTCGCCGAGCTTGTGGCCGACCATTTCTTCCGAAACGGAGACGGGGATGAACTTGTGGCCGTTGTAGACGTTGAACGTCAGGCCAACGAACTGCGGCAGGATCGTGCTGCGACGCGACCAGGTCTTGATCGGAGCACGGCCACCGTTTTCCTGTGCCGTCTCGGCCTTCTTGAGAAGGCTGAGTTCGACGAAGGGACCTTTCCAGACGGAACGAGCCATGTCGGATTACCTCTTCTTCTTCGCGTGGCGCGAGCGGATGATCATCTTGTCCGTCGCCTTGTTGTTGCGGGTCCGGGCGCCCTTGGTCGGCTTGCCCCACGGAGTGACCGGATGACGGCCACCCGAGGTGCGGCCTTCACCACCGCCGTGCGGGTGGTCGACCGGGTTCTTGGCAACACCGCGGGTGAGCGGCTTGATGCCCATCCAGCGACGACGACCGGCCTTGCCCAGGTTCTGGTTCTGGTTGTCGGGGTTCGACACCGCACCGACCGTCCCCATGCAGTCGGCGCGCAGGTAACGCTGCTCGCCGCTGTTGAGGCGGACGATGACCATGCCGCGGTCGCGACCGACGAGCTGGACGTAGGCGCCGGCCGAACGGGCGATCTGGCCGCCCTTGCCCGGCTTCATCTCGACGTTGTGGCAGATCGTGCCGACCGGCATCTGGCCCAGCAACATGGCGTTGCCCGGCTTGGTGTCGGTCTTCTCGCCTGCGATCACCTTGTCGCCGACAGCGAGACGCTGCGGAGCGATGATGTAGGCCAGTTCATCGTCGGCGTACTTGATGAGCGCGATGAAGGCGGTGCGGTTGGGATCGTATTCGATCCGCTCGACGGTGCCTTCGACGTCCCACTTGCGACGCTTGAAGTCGATGAAGCGGTACTTCTGCTTGTGACCGCCGCCGATGCCGCGCGAGGTCACGTGGCCCTTGTTGTTGCGGCCACCCGTCTTGCGCTTGCCTTCGGTCAGCGCCTTGACCGGCTTGCCCTTGTAGAGCGCCGACTTGTCGACGAGGATCAGGCCGCGGCGAGCGGGGCTGGTCGGGTTGTAGTTCTTGAGTGCCATCGTTCCTGCCCTCAGATCGCGCTGGTGAAGTCGATCGGATCCTGGCCGTCGGCCAGCGTCACGATCGCCTTCTTGATGTCGGTGCGCTTGTAGGGACGACCCTTCCAGCGCTTGGTCTTGCCCTTGACGACGATCGTGTTCACGCCGGCAACCTTGCGATCGTAGATGGCCTCGATGGCCTCCTTGATCTGCGGCTTGGTTGCATCGCCGGCCACCTTGAAGACGGTCGCGTTGTGCTCGGAGAGCAGCGTCGACTTCTCGGTGATGTGCGGGGCTACGATCACGTCGTAATGACGGGCATCGATCTGCTTCGACTTAGCCATTGAAACGGGCCTCCAGCTTTTCGACCGCGTCCTTGGTGAGGACCAGCGTGTCGTGCTTCAGGATGTCGTAAACGTTGGCACCGGTCGCCGGGAGCACGTTCACGCCCGGGATGTTGCCGGCTGCCATGCGGAAGCCTTCGTTCACGGCGTCGCCGTCGATCACCAGGACCTTGCCGTTCCAGCCGTTCTTGCCGAATGCTTCGACGAGAGCCTTGGTCTTGGCTTCCTTGAGCTCCAGGCTGTCGACGACGACCAGACCGGCTTTCGCCTTGGTGCTGAGCGCCATCTTGAGGCCGAGGGCACGGATCTTCTTGTTCAGCGACGGGTTGAAATCGCGCTTGCGGGCACCGTGGGCCTTGCCGCCACCGATGAAGATCGGGGCTGCACGGTCACCGTGACGAGCCGTACCGCCGCCCTTCTGGCGACCGAACTTCTTGCCGGTGCGGGCCACATCCGAACGCTCGCGCGTCGGGCGGGCGGTACCGCGGCGCTTTTCCAGCTGCCACGTGACGACGCGGTGCAGGATGTCGGCACGCGGCTCGACGCCGAAGACGGCATCGTTGAGCTCGACGTCGCCGGCAGCCTTGCCGTCGATCTTAAGGACCTTCACCTTCATGGCTTAGGCCTCCTTGCCTGCATCGCCTTCGGCTGCGGGAGCCTCGGCGGGGGTTTCTTCTGCGGCGGTTTCGGTTGCCTCGGCCTGGTCGGCGAGCTTGGGCTCGTCGGCTTCAGGCTTCGGGGCCTTCGGAGCCGCGTTCTTGTCGAGCACGACGCCCGGGAACGGCACGCCGTCGGGAAGCGGCAGCTTCACGGCGTCGCGAACGAGCATCCAGCTGTTCTTGGCGCCCGGGACCGAACCCTTGACGAAGAGCAGGCCGCGCTCGGCATCCGTGCGGACGATTTCGAGGTTCTGCTGGGTGCGCTGACGGTCGCCCATGTGGCCGGCCATCTTCTTGCCCTTGAACACGCGGCCCGGATCCTGGCGGTTACCGGTCGAACCGTGGGCACGGTGGCTGATCGAGACGCCGTGCGTCGCGCGCATACCGCCGAAGCCCCAGCGCTTCATCGCGCCAGCAAAGCCCTTGCCCTGCGTGTGGCCGGTGACGTCGACCATCTGGCCGGCAACGAAGTGCTCGGCGCTGATCGTCGAACCGACCGGCAGCAGGCCGTCTTCGCCTTCGAGGCGGAACTCGGCGACCTTCATCTTCAGGCCGACTTCGGCCTTGGCGAAGTGCTCGCGCTGCGGCTTGTTGACATTCTTCTGCTTGGCCACGCCCGAACCGACCTGCAGCGCGAAGTAACCATCGCGGTCTGCGGTGCGGTGGGACACGACCTGGCAATCTTCCAGAGCCAGAACGGTCACGGGAACGTGACGTCCATCCTCCTGGAACAGGCGGGTCATCCCGACTTTCTTTGCGATCACGCCAGTGCGCATCGTCAAACTCCTAACAGAGGCACCAGAGGCCCATCCCCTGGTGCTTGCGGACCCGCCCGGAGACGAATCCATTCAACCCGATTTTTATGCATCGCCCCGTCCGGGCTGAATGCTCGCGCAGCCACCTGGCCGCTTGAGCGAGACGGGGGACGCAGGCCCGAGCAAGCTCGGCGGTATCCCAATGTCTTGCCGGTCCTTCCGGATCGGCGGGGCCGTTGGAGCCCCTGAAAGTTGCCGGGACGTTTAGGGTCCGTCCGGAGGACCTGGCCTAGATCAAGCGAGCTTGATTTCGACGTTCACGCCAGCGGCCAGATCGAGCTTCATGAGCGCGTCGACGGTCTGGGCGTTGGGCTGCACGATGTCGAGCAACCGCTTGTAGGTACGCACCTCGAACTGCTCGCGCGACTTCTTGTCGATGTGCGGGCCGCGGTTCACGGTGAACTTCTCGATACGCGTCGGCATGGGAATGGGGCCGCGAATAAGCGCGCCGGTCCGGCGGGCCGTGTCGGCGATCTCACCAGTTGCCTGGTCGAGAACGCGGTGGTCGAACGCCTTGAGGCGAATGCGGATATTCTGAGCTTCCATTACCTACACCGATGCGAAAGAGCCAAAAATCACCGGCGCGCCAGGTTGCCCTGCCGTTCCGGCGGTCTCAATTTCTCGTCCGTTCCATAGCTTCCGCCTGACCTGATCTCTTGTCGAGGGGCCAAACCGAACCGACGGATTGGAAAAAATTCTGCCCGCTCGGGAGCGGGCTTGGGCGGGCCTATACGGATAACACCGATTCTGGGCAAGCCCCTATTCCTACATTTTTGCGTCAGCCCCGTTCGCGCAGGAAACAGGCATCGAGATAGATCACCTCGCACTGCCGGCCGAAGAATTGGTCCCGTGTCCCGGCGAAGCGGAAACCGAGGCTGGCAAGAGTTGCGTGCAGCTCTGCGAAGGTCGCCTGGCCTTCGTACAGCCGCGCCAGCGACACCTCGAGCACCACCCCATCCGCGCGGGCGAACGTCTCCCTTCCCCCCTCGATGACCCGCGCTTCGAACCCCTGCACATCCATCGTGATGACGAGCGGGCCTTCAAGCGCACGGCCAGCCTCGCCTGCCCAATCGTCGAGCCGACACTGCCGCACCGGGGTCGCATGCGTCTCTTCCAGAAACGGGAAGAGCTCGACGTTGCGCTCGGTCTGGCGGAGCATGGACGACGAGGACGGCGAACCGGGATTGAACTGCATCGACGCTGTTCCAGCCGTATCGCCCAGGGCAAGCGGATAGGCATGAATGCGCGGGTGCCGCAGGGCGACCTTCTCCAGCCGTTCGAAATTTCGCGGATGCGGTTCGAAACAATGGATCGCGGCGTCAGGGAAGGCAGTGAGGAGCTCCCGTTCGGCCAGCTCGCCCCCGCAGGCGCCAATATCGAGCACGGTTCGCGCACCCAGCCCTGTGAGCCCGTTCCAGCCATCGCCGGGCGACACGCCGAGCAGCCGATGGCCGGACGCGATGAGCGCCTTGCCGCCGATCAGGCGGAGGTGCCCGATGATGCTGGAGAGCTTGACCATGCCTGCCTGCTAGCGTGGCCGCCAAAAGAAAACACCCCCTCCCGTTGCCGGGAAGGGGTGCTTCGAATGCTTGACGCTGTGCGTCAGATCACACGGTGATCTTGGCAACGACGCCCGAGCCGACGGTACGGCCGCCTTCGCGGATAGCGAAGCGGAGGCCTTCGTCCATGGCGATCGGAGCGATCAGCTTCACGCCGATCGAAACGTTGTCGCCCGGCATGACCATTTCGGTGCCTTCGGGAAGGATCACTTCGCCGGTCACGTCGGTGGTGCGGAAGTAGAACTGCGGGCGGTAGTTGGCGAAGAACGGCGTGTGACGGCCACCTTCGTCCTTCGACAGCACGTAGACTTCGGCGCTGAACTCGGTGTGCGGCTTGACCGAACCCGGCTTGCAGAGAACCTGGCCACGCTCGACTTCTTCACGGGCGACGCCGCGGATCAGCGCACCGATGTTGTCGCCGGCTTCGCCACGGTCGAGCAGCTTGCGGAACATTTCGACGCCGGTGACGACGGTCTTCTTGGTGTCCTTGATGCCGACGATTTCAACTTCGTCGCCAACGTTGACGATGCCCGATTCCACGCGGCCGGTGACCACGGTACCGCGACCCGAGATCGAGAACACGTCTTCGATCGGCATCAGGAACGCCTTGTCGACCGGACGCTCCGGCTGCGGGATGTATTCGTCGACGGCCTTCATCAGTTCGATGATCGAGTCCTTGCCGATGTTGTCGTCGCGACCTTCGAGGGCGGCGAGAGCCGAACCCTTGACGATCGGAATGTTGTCACCGTCGAAGTCGTAGTCGCTGAGCAGCTCGCGGATTTCCATCTCGACGAGTTCGATCAGTTCTTCGTCGTCGACCTGGTCGACCTTGTTCAGGTACACGACCAGCGCCGGAACGCCGACCTGACGCGAGAGCAGGATGTGCTCGCGGGTCTGCGGCATCGGGCCGTCGGCGGCGTTCACGACCAGGATCGCGCCGTCCATCTGGGCGGCACCGGTGATCATGTTCTTGACGTAGTCGGCGTGGCCCGGGCAGTCGACGTGCGCATAGTGGCGCGCTTCGGTTTCGTACTCGACGTGCGCGGTCGAGATGGTGATCCCGCGCTCGCGCTCTTCCGGAGCCTTGTCGATGTTGGCGAAGTCGACGGCCGATCCGCCGTAGGTGTCAGCCATCACCTTGGTGATTGCGGCGGTCAGCGTGGTCTTGCCGTGGTCGACGTGACCGATGGTGCCGACGTTGCAGTGCGGCTTGTTCCGCTCGAATTTTTCCTTAGCCATTTTTCAAATAACCTCTGATTGAAAATTGAATCCCTGCGGGAGGTTAAGGCGGCACCCGCTGAATCAGGCGCCGCCCCTAGCCCCGTTGCTCGCCTTAGGCAAGCTTCTCCTTGACTTCGGCCGCGACGTTCGCCGGAACTTCGTCGTAGTGGCTGAACTGCATCGTGTACTGGGCGCGGCCCTGGGTAAACGAGCGCAGTTCGTTGACGTAGCCGAACATGTTGGCGAGCGGCACCATGGCCTCGACAGCCTGGGCATTGCCGCGCGTGTCGGTGCCCTGGATCTGCCCGCGACGGCTGTTGATGTCGCCGATGACGTCGCCGAGATAGTCCTCGGGGGTCACCACTTCAACCTTCATGATCGGCTCCAGCAGCTTGATGCCCGACTTCTCGGCCACTTCGCGCATGGCACCGCGACCGGCGATTTCGAACGCGATCGCGCTCGAGTCGACGTCGTGGTAGGCACCGTCATAGAGTTCCACGGTGAAGTCGATGATCGGGAAGCCGACGAGGTAGCCGCTTTCGGCCTGCTCGCGGAAACCCTTTTCGATCGCCGGGATGTACTCCTTCGGGATGTTGCCGCCCTTGATGTTGTCTTCGAAGACGAAGCCCTGGCCGCGCTCGCCCGGGGCGACCTTGACCTTGACGCGGCCGAACTGGCCCGAGCCGCCCGACTGCTTCTTGTGGGTGTAATCGACTTCGACCGGACGCGCGAGATACTCGCGGTAGGCCACCTGCGGCGCACCGACGTTGGCTTCTACCTTGAACTCGCGCTTCATGCGATCGACGAGAATGTCGAGGTGAAGTTCGCCCATGCCCTTGATGATCGTCTGACCGCTTTCGTGGTCGGTCGACACGCGGAACGAGGGATCCTCGGCAGCCAGACGGTTGAGGGCGACGCCCATCTTTTCCTGGTCGGCCTTGGTTTTGGGTTCCACCGACAGTTCGATCACCGGTTCGGGGAATTCCATCCGCTCGAGGATGATCGGCTTCGCCGGATCGCACAGCGTGTCACCGGTGGTGGTGTCCTTCATGCCCGCCAGCGCGACGATGTCGCCGGCGAATGCCTCTTCGATGTCCTCGCGGTTGTTCGAGTGCATCAGCAGCATGCGGCCGATCTTTTCCTTCTTGTCCTTCACCGAGTTCAGGACCT
>FWWL01008245.1_pt1 | contig 12042 bp, 10 predicted proteins | sample 2228331 | NCBI WGS metagenome assembly FWWL01 (sample SAMEA103939775, study PRJEB20133) | metagenome | reverse complement strand
TGCATCTGCGCTTCGAGATGCAACGTGACACCAAAAAAGGGGATACGGTAGAGACGCTGGAGGTACGGATCGCTGATGCCCTGGGCACCCGTGATTACGCCGCGTTTAGCGGTGGTGAAGCGATGCGGGTCAATTTTGCTATTCGGATCGCCCTTTCGCGACTGCTCGCCCACCGGGCCGGTGCCCGGCTCGAAACCCTCGTGATCGATGAAGGGTTTGGCGTGCTCGATGCCGATGGGCGTGAACGTATGGTCGAAGCAATTACCGCTGTACAACGAGATTTTGCTCGCATCATCGTGATCACGCATATTGATGATTTGAAGGATCGCTTCCCGGCGACGCTCGAAATTCGCAAAACGCCGCTCGGCAGCCGCTGGGAACTCCGTGGATAGAGAGACATTCCTGAAGTTGAACTAACCTGCTCTGCCCAAGAAGAAAGGAACCGCCGTGGAGATCATACCAACGCTACTCAAGTATGGCTTCGTACTGGCAGTCGCAGTCGAACTCCTGCTCATCGTGCGCGCCATTGTCCGTCTTGCTCGCGAAAAGGCTCGTACCGGCGATACCACATCCACAACCAGCGGAGAGTAAGCTATGCCATTTCGCATTCTCCACATCTCCGACATCCATACCGGCCCACCGTTCAATCCCGCTGCCGCTGAACGGCTGATCGCCGACGCTCACGCGCTAAACCCCGATCTCCTCGTTATCTCAGGGGATTTTGTGCAACGCGCCGATTTCTCTCGCCAATGGCAGGCCGCCTGTGAGCTACGCCGTCGTCTACCGCAGCCACAACTGGTCGTGGCCGGCAATCACGATGTCCCCCTCTTCCTGCTCCACGAACGGCTGTTCAGACCACTCGACCGCTATCGCCGTTATATCACCCCTGATTTGAACCCGGTCTTCACCGCACCGGGTATCGCCGTGATTGGGGCATGCACCGCGCATGGCTGGACGATTGACGGCGGCAGGCTCAATCGCGACCAGATGCAGACACTACGCAGACAGCTTGCCGGTCTCGCTGCCGACACCTACAAAGTTGTGGTCTGGCATCATCCGGTTGGCTTTCCGCCTGCGTACCGGCGCAAACGCCCCCTGGTTGCCAATGCCGGTGAAGCGATGCAGCTTCTCGCCGAATTTGCCGTCGATCTGTTGCTATGTGGGCATCTCCATCTGAGCTTTGTCGGCAATACCCGTGATTTTCTGCCCGAACTCCGGCATGGCACCTACATCGTACAGAGCGGTACAACAACATCGCGCCGCGGCTACGGCGACGAGCACGGCGCGAATACCTGCAATCTCATCACTATCGAGGCTGCTGGTGCCCGTGTTCAGCATCTCCGTTTTGATCAACACAGCCCCGGCTTCCAACCGGTCGCCGAACACTGGCTACCACGCCCCAACACCACCGGCAGCGATCATCACCACGTAACACCGGCAAACAGATAGTATTAAAGCACATCGGGCGTTGCGGGTGGATAGGCGCGCATAAACGTATCTGTCCGCCCCAGCAAACTCAACACCTTACTCAACGGGCCACGGGTCAGTGGCCCACCGGCTCCCTGGCTGACGTGAGCCAGCGCTGCGGCTCGCGCCTGGGCCTGCACCGCAGTCGTATCAATCCGGGCGTGGGTCGGAAACTCAACATTGGCGAGCTGGGTCAAATCAACGTCCCGATTACGGCCAAAAGCCCGTGGATCACGCCCGAAGAGCGGCATCAGCCTGACCAGCAAACGCAACAGGCGCCGCGAGAAGGTCGTGTAATAGAGCTTTTGTGGCGCATACGGCGCACCGGCTGCCGGAAAGGCTGCCGGATCACCCGCCGCGTGAAATTCGGCAACCGTTGCCTCGTGAATAGCAATGTGATCGGGATGCCGGTAACCACCGATGGGATCAAACGTGATCACCACCTGTGGCCGGAAGTGCCGGATCAGACGCACCAACTGCTCAACCACCTGCTCACGTGGCTGATTTATAAGAGCCGCCGGGTGCTGATTGGCTGCGCTACCGGCCATACCCGAATCGCGATACCCAAGCAGCGTTACACTACTCAACCCCAACGCCTCGGCAGCGCGCAGCAACTCTGCCCGTCGCAACGCCGCCACCGACTCGTACCCTTGCAACAGTTCGGCATCAACCGTTCCCTCTTCGCCACCGGTTGCACAAATCAGATGCACGGCGGCACCCGACCAGGCGTAACGGGCGAGCGTCCCACCCGGCCCAAAACTTTCATCATCAGGATGCGCAAACACCGCCAGTAGCGTCGGTCGCATACCAACCGCCACTGCCGGGCGTAAGACTATCGTCTCTTCGTGAGTAAGGGTCATATGTTTTACACCTGAAAGTATTCAAAACGATCTCGAAGCGATACACACGAATCACATCGTACAACACAATGCAATTATCTTGCTAACCGTAGCCCCACTACTGCGCCTGCTTGTAGCAGCATCGTACCACGCATGGTCATGATACACGGAAACAAGTTTTGCTCTGAAGCTATAACCGTCAATGGATACAACCGAAAGACAACCGTAACATTGCGTATAGACCCACAGATATCAATCACATTAAATCAACAACTGCATGGATTCAGGTGTTGTTGCAGATTGGTAAAACATATTGAACTGAGAATTGATACATTGGTCAGTCGTTGGTAAGCCTGGAAAGATTATTATGAGCAGTTACCAACCCTTTACACCAAATAGAGGATTCGCACATTGTTAAAGAAAAAGACAGCGTTATTGTTATGATAACGCTGTAACAATTTCTGCTCAACGTTTAGACCTACCCCCACGGTTCACTCAACACCAACAAAACCGCTTACAGAAACGAAGGACCACCTATGAACACTATTACATCCCACCTGACAGGATGGCTTCTTACGGGACTATTACTCTGCGCACTCGCCACACCGACAACCGACACCTCCCTTGCCCAACCTGAGTCATACGGGGATCAGGCTATTCCCACCACAAGCACTACCGATACGTTATTTACGATGAACCCGGCCATCTTCACCTCACCAGGCACCATTAACACGCTGGTTCCGCTAAACGACGGAAGAATATTAATCGGAGGACGTTTCGTCAGTATTAGTGGGCAGCCGACTCCACGCAGTCTGGCAATCCTCAACAGTGATGGAACTGTTGACACCACCTTTCAGGTTGACAGCCGCCTTACAGTGCTAGACGTTTATGAAGCTGCCGTCCAGACCGATGGGAAGATCATCATTGCCGGTAGATTTATAGTATCACCGTCAATACTCACCTATTTCCTCTTGCGCCTTTACCCGAATGGATTGTTGGACGAAACATTCAATACCGTAGGCATCGGTGGACCGGTTTTTGCCGTACTGATTGATGGAAGTAAGGTAGTGATTGGTGGAGCTTTTTATCAACCAACTCCATATGTTGCCCGTCTGAATCCTGACGGAACGGCTGACACAACCTTTAACGGTACAGGCAGTGGCCCCAACGGTACTGTACGAGATATTGCCAGACAACAAGACGGCAAATATATCATCGTTGGTGACTTTACTCAGGTGAACAACACCCCTCAAACTGGTATCGCTCGTCTGGGAAACAATGGCGTGCTCGATACCGGATTTATACGCGGCGGTTCGATAGTGAGTAAACGAGTAGCCGTGTTACGCGATAATTCGGTCATCGTTGGCCGCGAGGACATTTGCGGCGATAGTTCATTTGCGTGGTACACACCGGATGGTGTTCTCAAACGCATGCCTCTCGATCTCGATCCCGATCCAAACTGGCTTGAATCGATTACCGCCTTGGTAGCACTGCCCGATGGTGGATTCTTGATCGGAGGCTGGTATTCAGCAGTATGTATCAATGGTTTCCCAACACAACATCAGGGCAAGGTATGGCGGTATGCCGCTGATGGCAGATTTAGAACAACGGTCAGTTTTGGCGACGAATCAGATGTTCTTGCCCTCGCAGTCCGCAGTGATGGTCACGTTGTCGTTGGTGGGAAAGGCTTGCCTGAACGTTCAAGCGAGATCGGTATCTTCGATGGATTGGCTTTGCTTAATCTTGCCTACAATGGTTTAGAGAGAGTACCTGCATTCCACCCGCTGGTTGGAGACGAAGCAACTATCTACAGCATCAGCCGGTATGCAGATGGCAAACTACTGATCGCCGGTAATTTCAGTCACGTCAACGGTTCTCCCCACTTTGGCCTGGCCCGTCTTCTCGCCAATGGCACGCTCGATCCGGACTTCCATCCATTTGCGAACGATCCTGGCGGATACAGTCGCACCACGCTCGTGTTACCCAATGGCAGCGCGCTTACAGGGTTTGGGCCTGATCGACTTTTCCTGGTTGGAACGAACGGCAACCTCACCAATATCTCTGCTTTGAATGATTATCGTTCTGTAACCGCATTAGCGATTCAAAGTGACAATAAAGTGTTAGTCGGATCGTGGGGATGGCTAAAACGACTGAACGCTGATGTTTCAGGTACGGATCCGACCTTCACGATTGGTGATGTCAACGGGACAGTCTATGCGCTTGCTGTGCAGGGGAACAAGATCGTTGTGGCTGGCGATTTCAGCAGCTACAACGGTGTCAGCGTACCCGGCCTGGTTCGCCTCAATAGCGATGGTAATATTGACAACACGTTCACGCCTCCGGCATTTCAGACTGAATATGCCCAGATCGGTTCTCTATACAGCATCACAGCACTACCTGATGGTGATTTAATAGTGGGCGGATCCTTTAAAACGGTCGATGGCGAAGAACGTCCAAATCTGGTTCGTTTGAATAATGACGGAACAGTAGACACTGGCTTCGCGTCCCCAACCAGTTTTAATACCGTCCAATCCACGTGCCTGGCAGGAGATGGGTCACAGTGGGTCGGTGGGATAGCAAACACATATGGGAGTCCCCCGTTTCTCACTCATCTTGATCGCAACGGGCAGATCATGCCCACTACCTTTCCAAATACTTATCAAACTGCTCACTACTTTGATGGCGCAATCCACAAGCTGCTGTGCGATGCTAACGGCCTGACCTGGGTAAGTGGAACGTTCAGCCTGATTGATGGGAAGCCATTTTACGGGCTGGCCAGATATGCCCCCCTGCGCAGTCAGGTCTTTCTCCCCCAGATCATCAGATAATCAGCACCAGAGATGCAGGTTTTGGGTACTGAAGTCTGGCTTCAGTACCCAACTAAAGTTTGACTTTTTCATGGATGTCGGCATGTGGTGAGCGCTATCGTCAGCGGCCAACGACCCTCGGTTGCGTACCGTGGTACGGCTGGTTTGGGTAGAAAGAAGGTCACTCGCAACCCCTCCGCCCTGGCTGCCTATGCATTACCCGTATATCACACCGAAGCCAGTATGATGACTCATAGCACATCGTCATGGATACGGTACAGCTACATTATGCACACCGTATGGTCAGACGTTCAACGGCCTCCTGCTGCGTTAGACAAGGCTGCAAGCGCTCCCTGTGGCGCAGGCTTCCAGCCTGCGCAGCGGCATCCTCGTCTACCTCCGCCACCACTGCGACCATCCGCTGCCCATTTGTGACGTGAGACCCACCCTACAGCGGTGAAACGCGATAGTGCCGGGGATCGCGCACGATGCAATAGGCTCGGCTGATGAGCGAAGCAGTAACAACCTGGTTATGGGTAATGCATAGCCCAGCGAGGGCGGGTAAAGGCAGGGGCTTGTCGCATACCTTCACCGGACGCAGCACCATCCTGCCCCCAGGATATGCTCGCCACCCATCACAGTGGCCGGGAGCGCGCGCCTCCGGCTCGCTTACCACTTGCACCAGCTTGCCTTACTTACTTCTCGCACGAAGACAACCGGGAAACTTGCAGCGAGTTGTTAGCATGCATTATCATATTGCAAACAACAGCACCGGAGTAAGTCATGTCAAGTTTTCGCCAACCCAACGGTGATGATTATCCCGAAGCTGCGCGCAAACATCTGGATGATGCACTGGTACTTCTAACTTCAGCCCGCTATGACGGTGCCGGCTATCATGCCGGTTACGTTATTGAATGTGCATTCAAGACTCTATTACAGGCAGACGGTACGTTTGTCAGGGAACACAACCTCGTATCATTGAGCAACCGTGTGGCACAACTGGCAGCCGGTGGAAGTCCCCGCATAGCACGTTACATACCCAATCCTCACAAAACCCTGGCATATGACACACCGCCTGCCGGTTGGAAGGAAACGATGCGATACCGTGCGCCTGGCGATTTGGATCAGGTTCAGGCCGGCAGGTGGGTTGACGAAGCAAAACGCATCTACCACCAAACCATACAACGCATGTTGATGGACGGAGTCATTCTTAGATGAACAACAGTCCAATACGACACTTTGACGAAGCACGAAGTAATATATTGCAACGATTGGAAGAACTGATTCTTCAGCCACAGATCGAACGTGCTCTCCTATCACCAGACATCTTCGCACGCATTCGTGTTGTACTGTGGGTCAATATCGGGTTGTCTCCAGAGCAGCGTAATGCCATTGCTGTAGATTTAGAACAACGTGCCGGTCGTTTTTGGGGTGGCTTATGGATTGTATCGGAGGAGACCACGCCAGGTGACCGTGAAGTAGTAGATGATTTGTGGATGAAAGGCACACCACATGGCAACAACATTCGCCTGAACGAACGCTATCGCACGTTAGGCACCTGGTTACAACATCCGTTTGAGCCACCCTGGTCGACCGAACCAAACATTCAAGCAGGGCCACCTATCGTGTCGTTCTACGCCTTCAAGGGTGGTACCGGGCGAAGCACGGCTCTAGCAATTTTCGCAGCGCAACGTGCTCGTGCCGGTGAGCGTGTAGTAGTGATCGACCTGGACCTGGCAGCACCGGGCATCAGTGCCCTGCTCACCGATGCTGAGACGGTACAGTATGGTGTCGTAGATTACTGGCTAGAGCGCCCACTGGTAGGAAACGATATCGACTTGCGCGATTACTATGTAAGAGTGTCCACACCAACAGTGATTGGTGCTGGAGAAATCCTGATCTTTCCCGTCGGACGTTTCGACGAAACCTATCTTCTCAAACTGGCCCGGCTCGATTTTAGTTTACCCGATGAAGGAGAACATCCCCTTGTCATTCTCCTCCGCCAGATCCGTGACGAGTTACATCCAGATTGGATACTGCTGGATGCGCGTGCTGGTCTCTCGGAGGCGGCAGGTTTCGCGCTTGGCGGATTAGCCCATCTTAACGTCCTTTTTGGTAACACCTCAATTGCAAGCTGGAATGGATTACGCCTGGCGGTTCGTCGTTTGGGCGCAGAACGTGCGCTGAAAGGTTTACCACAAGATCAGTGTCTGCTCGTTCATAGCATGGTACCGGAAAATCCTTACACAGCACAACTGGCCCAGGAAGAGTTTTTGAAGAACGCTCAACTGACCTTCGAGCAAGAATACTACCTGCCTGATCCTGAAGACCCCGATGAGGACTCACAATGGTACTTGCGCGATATGCAGAGCCGTGATGCTCCACATGTACCTGTTTCCCTGTTTTACAGTGAACGTTTTGCATTCTTCCGTCATCTTCAGGAAATTATTGACTATGGTTTAAAGGCTGCTGATTATCAAGAGCTTGGTAATCGGATAATGAGTCGTTTTCCCAGGATGTCGCGTTAATGATGAACCATACCAACCGGGACAAATTACTCGCAGAGTTGCGTGACATAGATCGTCCTTCCGGCACCGAACCAGAAAGCGCCGAAACATTCCGACGTGCATTTTACCCGGTAGTCGAACATCTGCGCGCCTTTGAACCAGATATCTATCTGATTATCGGTTATTACGGTACCGGCAAAAGTATGATCTTCAAGGCCGCCGTAGAACAACAATTGTCTCCACAAATGCTTCGAGGGGCTACAGGAAATACCTCGCTTTTGCATTCGTTAGCACGAGATCAGATCAGTTGGCGAACCGGCTATCCATCAGGCGCAGATGTTGCGCAAGCATTACGGAATTTCGCAAAGCAACGCACAGACAGGATGGCCCTCTCATTCTGGCAGATGTCTGGTTGGCGTATCTGGCACGTCAATTACGTTTTGAGTTACACACTGAGTCGTTATACACTTTCCATACGTTGTCAGACAGTGCTGTAGATGACATGTATGCTGTCCTGCAACCACAACGTACAGCAGTGATGAATGCCTTAGACCGGCTGGATATGCAAATGAGGAATGAAGGGCGGTGGATTTTTGTCTGCTACGATGAATTGGATACGCTGTGTGGGGCAGACTGGGAATTGACAACTGCTCTCATTCGTGGGTTATTGACATTTTGGGAAGAACATAGAAGTCGCTGGCAACGTTTACAGGCCAAGATATTCCTGCGAACAGATTTATTTACCCGTTTTGTCAAATCCGATTTCGCCAGACTGGCTGCCAATCGCATAGAATTGATCTGGAATGATCGTAGCCTCCATGCGATATGGATCAAACGTCTCGCTAACGTGAGTTCAGACTGGCTGGCGTATTGCAAAAATGCAGGTATTCGCTTCGAACATGATCAAATACTGGGCTGGATTCCACACTTGCCCAATGCAGAAGCTGCCCAGCCCCTAATAGAAAAGATGGTCGGGCCATTTATGGGACGCGATCTTAAAAAAAGTCGCACCTCTACATGGATTTTGGATCACCTGCGCGATGGGAACGAACAGGTTGCACTACGAGCGTTAATCAGTTTATGGAGTTACGCCGCAGCACAGGAGTTAGATAAGCCACAAGCCAGTAGTGAACAATTGATACACCCCATGTCATTACAACGTGCCTTCGACCAGGTCTCGAAAATGTACGTCCAAATGCTTAAAAATCGGGACATGCCCTGGTTGGAGGGGTTGATAAAGCGATTGGCAAACCAGGAAGTGCCACTATCTCGCGAAGGATGGCTTAACATTTTAAGTAAAGACTGGGAACGCTGGTGTAACGATCCATCAGAAAAACTGCATCCACCGCGAAAAACACCTTCCGAATTTCTCGATTTCTTGATCGAACTTGGGATGTGTCGGAAACGGCCTGATGATCAGCTTGATGTACCTGACCTGTTTCTGCGTGGTCTCGCGCTTAAACGTCGTGGTGGAGTTAAGAGCTGAAAATCCAGGATCAGCTTTTTATACAATAACCCAAACTGCCACCTATGTTGTGAGCAGGCCACGTAAGCCTGACTACCAGGATAAACAGCAAGACGTTGCACACAACATCGTGCAGCGTACCGGTAATTTGGGTAGCAGCTAGTTCCTATCGATGTGCTCCGTCACGTCTCAAGGTAGCAATTCGGCCTATGCCCATCCTCTGTGTCCTCTGTGGTGACAAAGGTAGTAACTCGGATTACGATAAGCCCTCTGCGCGAGCACTTCCTCTTCCCCATCCATCCCGTGGTATCATATTCCCCAGAACAGACATGGTTTGCCGTCCAACGGCAAACAGGTAAAGCACTAGCTACAGGTACAACAACTATGCTCTCAGATTTACCAATTGCCGTTATTGGGGCCGGCGCGATGGGCGAAGCAATTATCGGTGGCCTGTTGCGCAACGAGCTGGTTGCCGCCGATCAGATTTTAGCCAGCCATCCCCGCGAAGACCGCCGGCGCGAACTGAGCCATCACTACGGCATTCAGACCACGCACGATAATCTGGCCGCTGCCCAATGGGGACGGGTGGTCATCTTCGCCGTCAAGCCGCAACAGTTACGCCGGGTGCTGCCACCACTGCGCGGCGCCCTGCGCGACGACGATCTGGCGATTTCGGTCATCGCCGGCGCTACCATCGCCTCGTTTGCCGAGGCGCTTGACCATCAGGCCGTTGTGCGCAGTATGCCCAACACTCCCGCCCAAATCGGTTGTGGAATGACGGTGTGGACTGCGGCACCGGCAGTGAATGAGCGTCAGCGCGGCTGGGCAGCCACTGTGTTGGGTGCGCTCGGTCGTGAATTGTTTGTCGATAACGAGACCTATCTCGATATGGCAACCGCGATCAATGGCACCGGGCCGGCGTATGTCTTCCTGATGATGGAAGCGATGATCGATGCCGGTGTTCACCTTGGCCTGTCGCGGCGGATTGCCGAAGAGCTGGTACAACAGACGATGCTCGGCTCGGTGCAATACGCCATTCAGAGCGGTTTGCATCCGGCACAGTTGCGCAATGCGGTCACCTCTCCCGGTGGCACCAGCGCCGCCGCGTTGAGTGAGCTTGAGCGCGGTGGTCTGCGCACTGTCCTGGCCGATGCCATTTGGGCGGCTTATCGGCGGTCGGTTGAATTGGGAAGGAATGGTTAGATGGCGGTGAGCTACGCGCGGGCGCGCTTAACAACCGAAGACGACCGTCGCTACCGGGCCTTTGTCGAGCAGTTCAAGCTGCAACGCAAAAATCAGAAAGCGATTCGTCCACCACGCCAGCGCGATATTTTTGGTGGACAGGCTGAAGCTGCGTTGCGCGATTGGCTGGCTACTCACCTGACCCTCGACGAACGCCGGATTCTTGAGTACGAAGAGCGTCGCAACCGGACGGCCCAGATTAAGTATCGCGAGCTGGATGCCCTGGCAATTGTTGATGGCACAGCCTGGGTGTTCGAGATCAAAGCCAGCCGTACTGCCAGTGCCCTGCGCCGGGCAGTTGCCCAGCTTAACGAGACCCGCCAGATTCTGCGTTTGCTCTTTCATCGGGTGGGCATCACGATTTTGCTGGTTGACACCGGTATACCGGCTGATAGCGCTGCCGCCGATGCGCTGATGGCAAGTGATCATCCGCCACCCCGCCGACCAGAACCGCTCGCCGAAGTGCTTGCCGCCCTGCCACAACTGCACCTGATTGACGACCTGTCCCTCCGCTCCGCAGCGGATGATCAGGTCAACCTGATGTTGTTCAGTGTCGATGATATTATTGCGCTGGTCGGTGCCGAAAACCTGGCATTGGATTGGGAAGAAGATGATCTCTTCGATGAAGAGGTTGAGACACCCCCATCAGCATCGCTCTTTGCCAGCAGTGGCGATGACGATGACGACGATGACAATCCGCTGGCTGCTGCTCTGCGCAAAGCAGGCTTGAGTTAAAAGCTATGTACCGTCTCCGCACAACCGCAGCACTCGCACTCGCTCGCACTGCCGGCACCCTCTCGCGACGGTTGGGATTAGGTGGTGGTACCAGCCTTCCCGGCCAGGTCGCGCGCATCCTCGATCCGACCATTCTGACCAACTTCTGCACCGCTTTGCCCGAAGGTGTGGCGTTGATCGCCGGTACCAATGGCAAGACGACCACCAGTCGCATGGTCGCTACAATTCTTGAGCAGGCTGGCAAACCACTGCTGCACAATCGCGCCGGCGCGAACCTGTTGCCCGGCCTGACCACAGTCGCCATTGCCGATGCCGACTGGCGTGGACGGCCACACGCACACCAGGCACTCTTCGAGACGGATGAAGCGGCGCTGCCCCAGGCCATCGCCGAGACACGACCACGCCTGGTTGTGCTGCTGAACCTGTTTCGCGATCAGCTTGATCGCTACGGTGAGATCGACACCATCGCCAGCCATTGGCGCACAGCGCTGCAAACGCTTCCCCCAACCAGCACCGTCGTCTTCAATGCCGACGATCCGGCACTGGCCAGCATCGTGCAAGGGTTATCGGCTCAGATTATCGCCTTTGGCCTGGCAGATGTTCGCCATGCCACCGGTGCGGCACTGCACATTGCCGACTCACAGTTCTGTCACGCCTGCGGCCATCGCTATCACTACCAGCACGTGTTCTACGCCCACATCGGTCACTATGCCTGCCCGCAGTGCGGTCAGCACCGTCCTGAACCTGACATTGCCCTCACCGTGCTTGAACCACGCGGACTTGATGGGAGTGACCTTCAGATCACACATCCCGGCGGTACAGTCCAGTTCCGTTTACCACTACCCGGCCTCTACAATGCCCAGAACGCTCTGGCAGCCACAGCAGCGACGCTGGCGTTAGGTATAACCCCTGCGACTATTAGCAGTGCCCTCCAGAACTTTCAGGCCGCTTTTGGTCGGATTGAACGAATTACTGCCGGC
>FWWL01009278.1_pt1 | contig 12047 bp, 15 predicted proteins | sample 2228331 | NCBI WGS metagenome assembly FWWL01 (sample SAMEA103939775, study PRJEB20133) | metagenome | reverse complement strand
TTTCACCTCCTTTTTTTTTAGAAATAGGGAAGGGAAGGGGGAAAAGGGGGGTAGAAGCGTGGGGTTTGTTTGTTTATTATTCCCTTCCCTTTGAGGGGGCTTTAATCTTTTCCCTCATTTTCTTCCCCTTTTCATCATTAATTAATTTTTGCCTTGTTTTTTTATAATATTTTATCTCTTCCTTTATTTCTTCTTCTTTTATTTTCAATCCTTCAAATATTTTTTCCCATATATCTTGTAGCTTATTAACAGGAAGTTCTTCTAAGAAGATTTCTTTAGTTCCTTCTTTAGTCTCCATGAATATTTTTCCCCTTTCTATTTTATACCATTCAGGAACAAGATAAAAAACAATGGCTCCTTTTAGTTTTTTTGTTTCTTCTAAAAAGAGTTGAAACATAGTTATAAGTTTTGTCTTTGTTTTTATTTCTTCTTTATGTGCTACTTGTTCTAATTGAGCAATTTCATCAACGAGATCAAAGAATACTTTTAATCCTACCTTATTTGTCTCTTCTACCTTTTTCTTTTTTTCCTTTTTTTCTTTGTTCCCTACCATTTTCTTTCACCTCCTTTTTTTATTTTTTGCTGGCTTTTTTGGAGCCAGCATTCCGAAAGGTTTGGGGGGTTCCCCCAACCCCAACCCAAATTTCTGTGTGTGTGAGTGTGTGTGAGGCTGAAAATCCGCATTTTTTTCACCTCCTTTTTCAATCTCTTACTCTTTGGGAGAAATCCCATTCAGGTTTTTCTTTTGCCTTTACCACTCTGAAAATTCCTTGTAGATACAAGGTATCATGTTGATTTCTCAGATGGATCGCAACAGGATTGAGAACAAAGTCATCATAGAATTTTCCTTTTACCACATGGCTACCGAACCTTTCTTCTTTTTCCTCACCTTTTTCATTAATTACCTTTTCCATTCCTTTTTTCTTTACTGGAATAAAGCCCACTTCTCCTTGCCTTATTACATCTTCATCTCCAAAGAGCAACCGATTGATAACAGGTTGCCATTCATAGTATTGAACTATTCTCCATGCATGATGACCTGAGATGGGATGAGTAAAGACCCTTTTTTTCTCAGTTATTCCGATGATATAATAGTTCTTTCGTTTAGTTGAATATTCTTTGGATTTCCATTGAGCATACCAAAATACTTGAAGGATAGCAAGTTTTTCAGCTGGGTTTAGTCCGATGATATTATAGCGAAGGAAACTTCCTCTATTTTTCTCATCAAAGTCAGTGTATTCTTCAACAAAGTTTCCTCTTCCAATTCGGGAGAGGAAAAAAAGCATGTTTAGTATCGCATTTTTTCTCCATTGTGCTATTTTGATTTCAAACTTATCTTTAGGTATGATATTGCTTTCATTTTTTTCAAAGTCCTTTGTCAATGCCAGAATAAAATCTTCTTTTAGTTTCTTGTATTCTTGAGAAAAGTTAGGAAAGAGTGGTTTTCTTTTCAGTTTCTCTCTTTTTATTTTCTTTTGGATTATCTCGTCTATTTCTTCCTTTTTCACATTTAGAAGTTTTTTATATTTCTTTTGGATTTTTTCTTTTTCATATTCGTGATCTGCTTCTCTCCATTCGTGAAACATTTCATTTATTAATTTTCCCCTATTACTTAACAGTTTTTTTTGGATGATGTCTTCTATTTCTCTTTGTTTAAGCCCGAGGATTGGAGCATATTCTTTAATTATTCTTTTTCTCTCATATTTATACCTTGCTTCTTGCCATTTTCCAAACATTTTCTCTATTAACTCTTCTTTACTTTTTGTTTCTGTATTTACTGAGATCATGTTTTTTCACCTCCTTTTTTTATTTTTTGCTGGCTTTTTTGGAGCCAGCATCCCCAAAGGTTTGGGTAGGTTTCCCCAACCCAAACCAAATTTCTGTGTGTGTGAGTGTGTGTAAGTTAACATTTTTCCTCTTTTTTTTTCAATAAAACTTTGTCAGGATAAAATTGTAGTGCTTCTATTCCTTGTATTTCCAGAATAAAGTTTTCAGTCTCAATGAATATTTCTGTGTCTATGAAGTTTGCAATTCTCTTAAAGAATTTTACTTTTTCATTTAAAAGAACTTGAATATTTGTGAGTTTTTTCAATTCTGAGAAAAGAAACTTATAAAAAGACTTATTGTAAAAATAATGCTTAAGTTCATAAAAGGGTGGTTCACTTTTCGTAATTTGGAATATTTTGTTATCACGAAGTATCCAAATATAGGCGCAATAATCTCCTTGTGAATATTTACTATCTTCACCATAAGGATCTTTATCCATGTGGAACAATTTCCAGTTTTTTCTAATTTCTTCTACGACTTGTGGATATTCCTCAATTTCATATACTTGGTCAACAATGATTTCGGTTTCACCAATTTTAATTTTCTCTTTTCCTTTTTCTTTCATTTTTTTTCTCAATAAAACTTTGTTGGGATAAAATCCCAGCCCGTTTTCCCCTTGTGTTGCCAAAATAAAGTTCTCAGTTTCAATGAACATTTCTATGTCCTTGGGGGTTATAATTCTTTTGAAGAAAACTATTTTTTCATTCAAAAGAGCTTTAACATTTGTAAATCTTTTCAATTCTGAGAAAAGATCTTTATAAAAATACTCCTTGAGAAAATAATACTTAAGTTCATTAAAATTTGGTTCTTTTTTCGTAATTCGGAAAGATTTGTGATCAAGAATTATCAAAATGTATGCCCAGTAATCTCCCTGTGAATATTTGCTGTCTTCACAACGAGGTTCTTTATCCATAAAGCGTAATTTCCAACTTCTCCTAATCTCTTCTACGACTTGAGGGTATTCCTCAATTTCATATATTTTATCAAGAAGGAGTTCGGTTTCACCAATTTTAATTCTCTCTTCCATGTTTTTTTCACCTCCTTTTTTAAATTACCCGCTTTTTTGAAGGCGGGCATTTCTGAAGGTTCGGGGGGTTCGGGAAGGTAGGGTGGGGGTGTGAGTGTGTGTATGTGTGTGTGTTGTGTGTTCATGGAATTTCCAAAAATCTGAAGGTTTGGGTTCCCGAAACCATGCCCAAGCAGAAACAAATGCATCAATGATATGACTTACTAATTTTCTTCGTTGTTTAAAGAACTTTTTAATCTTTCTTGAACTATAAAGATGCTTTTTGGACAAAGGTAAATTCAAAAGTCTTCGTGCTTTTCTGGGAGAGATTAAATAAACTGGAATTTTCTCTTCCCTTGCCATTTCAAGGCACATTCCAATCAAAAGGGCAAATTTGGTGTTTTTGAAAGTAGGCTCAATAACAATAACATTGGGTCTGAATTTTTTGATGAGTTTTCTCAAGTCATTTGCAATAGAGAAAAGCTGTTCAAGATAATGCTTTTTAGCAGAAGCAATAATAACGCCATAAGAGAGAACTTTGATTTCGTTTTTTCCCATTTTCTCAATCACGCACCACCCGCACTCAAAACCAATGTCTATTCCAAGTATTTTCATTTTTCTGTCTCTTCCTCTTTTTTCATTTCAAGGATAGCCTTCTTATCCTTATCCCACTTTGCGGGAACTTTCAGGGAATATTCTTGTCCACAAGAGCATATTTGTCCAATTTCCTGAGGGAATACCCTTAGGAGCACAAGGATAGTATTAGGTCTCCCGCATTTCCGACAAAAGAAAATAAAAAGCTTGTGTTCCAGCTTTTTTTCTTTCTCTTCCATTTTTGTTCACCTCCTTTTTTTTTTATAAGGTTTGGGTAGAAGAAAACTACCTCCTTTTTTTTTAATTTACAATTTTCTCTTTTTCTTTCGCATTTTTTGCAGAGAAAATCTTTGTTAGATAATCCGCTTCCAAGTTAATCAAGATGCTATTAATAATACTCTTTATTTTATCATCCTCTTTCTCAGTTTTGTTTCTTATTGTAGAAAGCCACATTAGGAAGGCATTATATATCTCTTCTATCTCATATTTTCCCATGATAAAACGGATAAGGGGATGGAGAATAGAGATTTTTGACCTATAGACTGTTTTGTTTTTCCTTGCAACTATTGTTTCTTCAACTTTTGAAGATTTTCCATCTTGCGAAAGCCTTTCAATAATTTTCTTTCCTCTCACATAATCATATTCAATTATTTCAGTTCCCAATACTAACCGTGCGATTTTCCTTGTAAGATAATCATAGTTTAGAAGAAAGGGTTCAAGGGAGAATTCAAGAGCTTCACTTGAAGAAAAGTGTTTTACTATCGCATCTACAATAGCAGATAACTTGATATAATATGTGTTATCTACTTGAAGCTCAGCATAGGTCTCTTCAATCAAATTAATAAATTTTAGAGCATAGTCTTTTATATCACCTTCATCAATAAAAGAAAATGCAGACATTAAAGATAAGATGTGAATAAGGATATAATTCGTTAAGTCCTCTTCGCTGATTTGAAGTATTTTTATTTTTTCAAAGATTTCCCTTCTTCTCTCAAGAACTTTATCATCAATAAGATATGCTATCAACCCGTATCTTTCTTTCATGATTGAATGAAATGAAATGAGGGATTGCAAAGAAATAGAAGGTATATATATTTGAATAATACGCCTCTGAAGTCCAAGCTCCTCAATATTTTTGAATTTTGAGAGCTCGGAAGTCAGAATAAGAGGGGAAGTAAAAGCAGGAGAAGAATAAGTAGAAGTAGTTTTCCTTGCACGATTTGCAAGAGAATAAAGTAAATCTTTTCTCTCATCCGAACGCAAAAAAGAGACTTCATCAAAGACTAAAAGTGCTTTCACAAAAGAAAGAAACTTCTGAATGAAAGCAGGAGTAAGAGAGAGGAAATCAAAAACATGATGAGGACGACGCCAGAGAGCATTTGCAATCTGTGCCCTTAATGTTTTTCCAACCCCAGTATGTCCAATTAAGAGCAACACAGGATTATTTACCCTTTCCCACTCGTGTGAATTTGTTAGCACAGGCAACAATGAGAAGCCCAAGCATAAAGCAGAATATATATCGCTCTCAATAAATTTCCTGATTAATTTAATCAAATCAGGAATTTCATCTTTTGTGAGGTTGGGGGAGACTTCGCAATCAGCATATTCATTTATCCTTGTGTATAAATATTCTTTGTTCTTGAAGTTTGTTTTGAAGTTCCATATACCTGTGTATTTATCAATTGTATTCACAAGATTTGCATTTTGAGCAATAAATCTTTGAATGTATTCCTTTGCCTCACGTGTAGGGGCGGAGAGAAAATGAAAGAGTTGAGCATCATCAATTGAGAATTTCCAGTATTTGCCCTCATGTTCAAAAATAATGAAGATTTCAACGTAGTTTTCCCAAGCTTCTTTAAAAATCGCAATTGGATTAAATTCCTCAATTATCTTTGTTGAATTTGTAAAGATTGAATTTCCCTTTCTATTATATTTTGAAAAATCAAAAGTGAAGGAAAGATCTATTTCCCATGCTTTTTTCCTCACGCTTGAAAAAACACAGTTTTGACAAGGATTTTCATTAATTTTGAAAAGCTCATATTTGTCCATTTTTGAGAGATTAGAGCATATCCAGAAGGCATCAGTGCCCCTTTCCAATTCCTCTTTGCTTCTATTAAACCTATAGGAAGGTGATTGTTCTTTGTTTTCCCCTTCCCAAATTTCAGACTTCAAGAGGAATGTTTTATCGTCGTTCCTTGCATAAAAGTATGATAGAAATCTCCAAGCGTTGTAGTTATGTTGTCTCCACATTTCCTCTTGGTCAAGAAAATGAAAGAGTTTGCAAGCTACTTTACTTTTCCAATTTGACACATATTTATCAATAACTTCATTGGGCTTGAATTTCTTTTTTGTTTTGAGAATTCTTTCTTCGTTTTCAAAAAGGGGCGGATGAGTAGGGGGACTTTTCAACGTAAATTCAGGGTCAGGAACCCAAAGGAATTCATTATATTTGTCTCCCTCAATTTTTATCCAGTTGACATTTTTTTCATTTTTCTCATTGAGAGCAGATGGGGGTCTTATCATAGCATTTTTCTCATTCATTTTTGAAGGGTGGTCATGAGGGACAAAGGCGGAGAGAAAATAGAAATAAGGTAATAGCTCATTTTTTTCAAGCCAATAGGGGAATTCATAAATAAATGCATAATGACGTCCCGTCTCTACAACATAATTGGGGAGTATACGATTTTTCATGCATTTATCAAATATCCTTTTGACCTCTTCTTCTTCTCTGTCTAAATCAAACCAAATATATTTTGAATAGAAATGCCCATCTATTTCTTGAAAAAGATAAAAGGAAATATACTTTTCAGTTTCTATGATTTTTCTGAGCTCAGGTGGGGGAGCAAAGTAGTCAATTTCGTTGAGAGTATAAAAGAGCTCAATAGTTCTCTGTTTTTTTTCAAGCCTATTGAAATACTTGAAGGTAAAGGATGAGAAAAAGTCCTCGTTTTCTTGACTTTTTTTCTCAAAAGCATTAATTTTCATTTTTTCCCTCCTCCTTTTATAATATTTTATTAATTTTTTTATTTTGTGAGTTTGCGAGAAGGGGGGAATAGGGAAATGATACCTTCCCTTTTCCTCTTTCTTCTCACAAACTCATATAAATTAAGGTTCAGGTAGGTTTTTTTGTCATTCAGGTTGTTCAGGTTCACCTGAACGTCAGCCTGAAGCCTCCTTTTTTCCTACCTGAACCTTATATTTATGTATGTGGGCAGAAAAAAAAGGGGATGGGATAAAAATTGAAATAGGGCAAGATACCTTCTTCGTGCATGTGGAGCAGGATAAATATATCATTGAAAATCATGATTTCCTGTGTGAGTTTTCTCCTCAAACTAAAACCTTTGAAATAAAGGGGAAAAGAGGAGAGGAAATATTACAAGGTTCTTTAGATAATGCTTCTTTTCTCTTAAATAAGAGGATATATTATCATTTGAAGCTTATTCTACTTGAATTGTGGAAGGGGAATTTAAAATTTTTAAAATAATAAAAGGAGGTTTTAAAAATGAAATTGAAGAAAAAACCTTTTAGAGTAAAGTTTCTTGTTTGGTTTTCAAGGATTTTGAGGCTTTTGATAGGGAAACCACCTTTAAAATGCAAATATTGCACAAGGAGAGGAGAACTTGGGGAGATTATTTTCTGTGTTCTTTGTTATGAACCTTTCTGTAAAAAACACGGATTTTTTGATGTTGAAATTTGTTTATTATGCCGTATGCGTATTCCGTGGGGGGATTATATAATTGTTTAGAAAGAAGGAGGCTGAATTAACATGAGCAACACATATACACAAATCAAAATAAATGAGTTTTTTACATTAAAAGAGTTTGTAGCTGAAGAGGATTTAAAGGCTGTTCTTTCTAATCCCTTTATCCTTTCAAACATAATTGAACTTGCTGATATACTTGAGAGATTGAGAAAAAAGATAGGAAAACCTCTCATAATAACAAGCGGATATAGAAATCCAGAAAAGAACAAGAAAGTAGGGGGAGCTGATAAATCAGCACATCTTTTGGGGAAAGCTTGTGATTGGACGCTTGAGTGGGAACTACATGAGAGAGAAAATATAACAAGAAATATTGTTGATTTCTTCAGAAATAATGATTATATCGTGGGGGAATTTATATGCTACTTTAAAAACTATCAGGGTAAGTGGCTACCTTCAAGGTTTCACTTTGCTACTCCCTTTTATGCTGATGGAATTAAGCATAAAGTCTTTCTTGTTTCAATTGAGAAGACAAAGAAGTATAAACCCTTTCTTTCTGACCCCTTTTTGGCTCTTCAACAACTGATTGGTTTAATTTGAATTTCTTTGATTAATTTTTAGAATTTCATTAAATAAAAGTTCAAGATTTTCAATTGATTTTTCAAGTTTCTGGATTTTCCTTTCAATTTCATCTATTTTCTGCAAGAGATGAAAACCATTTTTTCTCTCATTGAATTTCAACAATGTTTCAATCATGATTTTCAGAATGAGGGAAAAAACGAGTAGATAGCTGGTAACTAAAAAATCTTTTATTATCTCCATATTTCCTTTTATTTATTTCTTTTTTATTATTTCCTCAAAAACTTTTTCTTCAAGGATTTTGCCCAGAAAGATTTTCATAACAAAATGTATTATAGGTGAGAGGGGTTTTAGGATTTTCTCTATTTTTGTTTCTTTTTTTCCTTCTTCTTCTTTTATTATCTTGCTTTCTTCAACTTCGTTTCCTATCGCATTTACAAATGTTGAAATTACTTCTTTATCTTCTTTTCTCTCTTGTCCTTCTTGTTTCTCCTCTTCCCTCAATTCTTTTTCAACTGAAATTAAAAATTCATAAATGAGCATATAAATTCTTTTTTTCTCTACTTCTTTTGCTATTTTGAAGAGGGTAGTAAAAAAGGGAATAATTTTCAGGATAAAAAGGTAGATTTTTTGTATCTCTCTATTTTTCTCTGCAAAGAAACGAAGGAGGAAAAGAAAAGTAAAAAATGTCCCTACAAGATATTCAATCTTAAGTTCAAGCTCTGGAATGACTTCTGTTATTCCTTCTCCCACTTTTATTCTCCTTCTCTTATTTCTCTTCTTTTTTAATTATTTATACTTTTCTAAAAGACAAATATTCAATAGGATTTTCACTCACTAAAATTGTAATTTCATGAGTAGTAGAAATATCGGTTTGATAAGATACTTCCCATGTGGTTGTTTCATGAAGAAAAGTAGCTGTGTTTACTAAGTTATCATTCGTTAACTTTCTTACTTGAACTACTAATCCCTCCGAAAGTTCAACAGCCGAGACTACAGGTAAAACATCACTGCTGGGTGGCTCTCCAAAACTTACTTCATATGTTCTTACTTGTATTTTCATCCCTATTACCTCCTACTATTATTATTATTAAATTAATTGTCTAAATTCATACCAAAAATAATCAAGATTAAAGGTATATGAAGCTCCACCATTTAAAGTAGAATAACACATATAAGCTACTTCAAATTCTTGAAAAGTTTGTTCATTTGGAATAAGAGTATTCCAAGATGTGATGGGTGAAATGGAAAATATGGGAGTTTGAGAATAGGAAATGACAACAAAACTTGTTAATCTTACATTTTCATTATCAAAGAAAAGAGACCAAAGATGTAAAAAAGATTGGTTCACACCTGCATTTGGGTTGCTGTTTGAAAAGAAAGGGCTTCTAATACCATTTTCATATTTAAAAAATTGATGAATGGCAAGTCTACCATAATAATCACGAATTGTTTCCCAAAAATATCCATCTGGAAAATTTCCCCCATTTACCCAATTTTGAAGAACATCTCCTTGCAAAGGATCTTGAGGTTTTTTTATAAAACCAAATAAAACTCTTAAATTACCCATAGAGGAAAATGAATGGACTATAACATATTGAGTAAATATCATTCTTGGATTATTTGTTCGTGAGAAAACTTGAGGGGGATCAGTAGGAAGGGTTCCACTTTTTAACCGTAAAGCCCACCTGAAATATTGATTGGGAGTATTTGAGGGTTCACTTCCATATGGGGAATATTGAACTCTTAAAGATTTATCTCCTGAACTGGAACCTGTTATCTGCGACCCCTGAACATATCTTGTGTTATCAGGAGAAATGCTTAAAGTAAAAGGAGAATTAGGATTTAGCAATAATTGCCATCTATCGCTAAAGATTTCTGAAACTGCCATTTCAAAATATTATAATCATCTTTTTTACTTATATTATTTTTAGGAAAATTTTTAAGGTGGAGGCCATCGCCAATTCCCATCATCCATTTTCCAGAAATAATGGTCAATACTGAAAGTTCTTCCAAAATTTCCCTCGTCCATTTTCCAGAAATAATGGTCAATACTAAAGGTCTTCCCAAAGTTCCCATCGTCCATCTTCCAGAAATAATGGTCAATATTTAAAAACGTTGAAGTATCTCCTTCATCCATCTTCCAAAAAACATGAAGGAAATTACTAAATTCTCCTTCATCCATCTTCCAGAAGACATGGTCAATACTGAAAATCCTTGCCCAATTACCCTCGTCCATCTTCCAGAAATAATGAAAGTCCTCTCTTCTCTCTTCTCTTCTTCTCTTCAATTTCAATAATTTCATGAAGTAGAAGTCTGAAAACCAACCTAAAAAAATGAATTTTCCCATGTTCGTTTGTCTCCTTTAGCTCCTTTCTTGTATATAAAAGAAGTCAAGCCAACTTGTTTTTTTCTCTCCTACAATTGTGGAGCCATATAGCTTTATAAATATCTGTCCAGTCCTGAATGTATTATCATTAATTTGAGTTGGCCAAGTAATTTCAGGTAAAGTATATTCGTTATTTGTAGAGGAGAAAGTTTCAGCTGAAATAAAAAAAGATGGAGAGTTAGGCGGAATTAAAACAGAAAATCTAAAACATCCTTGTGGAAAGGTGGGTAAGAATGTTTCAAGAAAAGATGTCCGAACACCATTATAGTATCGTGCAATTATTACATAACCATTTTCAGGATTAAAATCACAAAAATAGTCCTCTATATCAACTGACATTTCCATATGTTTCCTTCCTGCATCTTCATTCAAAGGTGCCTGTGCACAAAAAGAAAGAGAAAATCCTGCTGGAAGGGCGATATTCACATCCCAAATAAGATGTGTAGTAATTACTATTTCCTTTCCTTCTGCAAGAACATTTTCAACTCTGAACGGTTGATTGGAATTTTGATTTTTAATATCATATAAAGTTAAAGCACAGGCTGCTACCTCCCATTCATGGGTTTTTCTCAATATACACTTTAATGCTTTTCCTCCTGATGAAACTCCATCTTGAGAATACAAAACACGATGAGAACTGTCAGGAGAAATTGAAATAAAATAAGCACTTGGAGAACCCCTCCATAACTTCCAATAATCTTGCGTTATGTATATATCTGCCATATTAAAATATTAATATTAAACAAAAGGAGAAATAATTTCCGTTTTTCCTTGTAAATAAAACTTGTAATAATATCTTGCTAAATATCTTATAGCATCAGCGATATGCGAAACATCTTCTTTTTTCTCAATCTTATCACTTTCACTTGAAACCTTGTATGCCTTCTGTAGAGCTTCTAAAGACCTTACACAATTCGGATAAAAAATCAAAATTGGACGCTTTTCTCGCCTTATCCTCCCTGTCTTTCGCCCCTCCCATTCTATTTCTATCTTCTCACATAAAATCGCTTGTAAAATCTTTAATCCCTCTTCAATCGTTGAATATTCAGCCCAAACATATATTCCCTTTTGCAACATATATTGAAAAATACTATCACCATAGAACCCCTTTTGCTTTCCTGAGATGTCCCCTACCCATACACAATCTTGTATCCGCACTCCCCACTTTTCCCTTATTTTCTTATCTAAATCTTCAAGTAGAGAAGGAAGAGGAATATTCTGATACTCAAACTCCTCAGCAATATGCAACCTATTGAAAAAGTCAATAAAACCCAACACAAATGCACTGTGATTTATTCCCCAATCTGCCGAAATTAAAACTTTCCCCGTTTTCACAAGAAAATATATATCTTCTTTTGTCAGAACTTCATCTTCAATTGCTATATGCGATAAATCCAAAAGCAAAAATGTCTTTGCAAATGAAATATCACCCCATTCTGCTTCTGCAACTACCTTTTGCAATTCAGGCGGATACAATGAAAGCAATTTTTTGTAGCTCTCAGGCAAAAAAGGATTATCCCATGAGGAAATTTTGTATACTTTCCCACTTCCTTTCTCAACAAAATATTCGTAAAGCCAATGGGTCTTTGGAACTGCATTTGAAAGCAAAAGAACTTTTTGTAAAGGAGCTCTTCTCGTTCGCAATAGAACTTCTTGAAAAGCATCGTAAACTACTTCAGATGCTTCATCTACAAGAGCAAAATTGAATTCATATGAACGAAGTTTCCTATAATGCCCCCCTCGCTCTTCCAAAGATAAATAAAAAAGCAAAGATCCGCTTGGATGCTCTATTCTCTGCAAATTTTTGTTCCAATTCCGATACATATAATCTGCCTCTTCAGATGAAGCCATTTCAAAAATCTTTGGTAAAATGGTATTTTCAATTTCACGCAAATCAAGCCGTGAAATCAATGAAATCGTTCGGGGAAATCTCAAACCTCTCAAAATAAATC